>Ga0233425_10000854_pt1 | contig 73827 bp, 73 predicted proteins | sample Watercolumn_Towu_2_FD_181712 | JGI IMG/M metagenome (GOLD analysis project Ga0233425, IMG submission 181712) | Freshwater microbial communities from Lake Towuti, South Sulawesi, Indonesia - Watercolumn_Towuti2014_140_MG | ecosystem: Environmental > Aquatic > Freshwater > Lake | place... | reverse complement strand
CCTGGCCTATTGGGCGAGCAATTGACACCGAGATCTTGAACGCGGAAATTCCATTCGGCGCGCAGCCGCGGCTGGACACCGAGCGAGCCGACCACCCGGCAACCCGGACGCTCGCGGGCCAGGTGATTGCCAATAAATCGTCCGATGGTCATGACGATCGTATTGTGCGTGTCGCTCGCTGGAGCCATCGCTCCTAGTACGCCATCGACCAGCTCATACCGCGTGCCGGACCCGTCGCCCGGCCAATCGAGAAAGTCCGCGACAGTCATCATGGGCGGGAGCTTGCTCGCAGCAGTCGTCATTTGAGCTTCTCCTGCAGTCTCCTCAGCGTCTCCACCGCATCTTGCCCCGCAAACAGGAACTGGTCCACCCCGGCGGCTTTTAACCCTGCTTCGTTGTCGCCCGGCCGCCCCGCCATCATCACGAGCCTGGCACCGGCGGCCTTGAGCGCGCGGGCGGTCGCCTCGGCGTGCCGGGCATTAAGGGCGTCCGACGTGCAGATGCAGGCCGCAGACGCCCCGCTCGTCTTGAACGCCGCCGCCGCAGCCTCCGCGCTCGGATAGCCGTCGCTCATGGCCACTGCGATGCCACCGGCGGCGAGATAGTTCTTGATCCATGTCGAGCGGACATTGTGGTCGATCACCTCGCCGATCGAGGCGAGAAACACGTTGAACGGCTTGCCCGTCTTTGCGGCGTGCGCGTCCGCCGCGTCGCGCAAGGCCTCGAACGGCTCGGCGAGGCGCGCCATTTTGAGCGGCCGGACGGTCACGGCGGGTTGAGGCGCACTCGCCTGAGACTGCGGGCGGACCCAGGGCTCGGCCGTGATGGCGTCGTCGCCGAGGAGGGGGAACGCCGAGACGCCCGTCAGCTCGATCTTGCCGCTGGCGATGGCCTTGGCGCGGGCGTCCGCAATGGCGCCGATCTCGTCCTGCAGCCATCCCGACGCGAGAGCGGCGGCGATGCCGCCTTTCTCCTCGAGGCTCTGGAACAGGCTCCAGGCCTTGGACGCGAGATCGCTGGAGAGGTGCTCGACGTACCACGAGCCGCCGGCGGGGTCGGCGACGCGGCCGAGATTGCTCTCCTCCTGGCACACGATCTGGATGTTGCGGGCGACGCGGCGCGCGAAGCTGTCGGGCTTGCCGAGCGCGAACGTGAACGGGAGCACGCAGATGGCATCCGCGCCGCCGAGCGCTCCGGCCGCACAAGCGATCGTCGTACGCAGGATGTTGGTCCAGGGGTCGCGCCTCGCCATCATGCGCATCGAGGTGACGGCGGTGAGCGTCACGCCGCGCATGGCCTCCGGCGCTCCGCAGGCCTCTGCGATGCGTCCGATCAACCGGCGGGCGGCGCGAAGCTTGGCGAGGCTCATGAACTGGTCGTCGTCGAGCGCGAGCACGATCTCGATCTTGGGCAATCCCTGCTTGGGCTCAATGCGGGCCGTCTCGAGCGCACGCAAATAGGCGACGACCGTCGCGAGCATCGCGGCGAGCTCCTGCGCCTCACTCGCACCACCCATATGGAACAGCACGCCATCGGCCCTCAGCGCCTTTACGCCCGGCATCGAAAGCGACGCTTTCGCAAGCTCCGCCGCGGCCGCGAGCTCGACGTCGAGGGGTCTTGCGAGGCGTCCCATGCGGGCGAGATCGCCGATGGGGTTCGCTCCGAAGCTGCCGCGGCGCCTGTCGAGGGGCGTGCCGGCCTTGTCCCAGACGTCCCTCAGGGACTGCGCAGCCTCCGCCGTGGCGTCGCCGGCGATCAGTGTGATCGAGCAGCAGTCGAGCATGACGCCATCGAGCGCGCGGCCAATGCTCTGGGTATCGGGGGCGAGACCCATGCCGGCCGCGCCTTTGATCTCGAGCGCGATGGACGTCGCGCCGCCGTCGAGATCCTCAAGGATCGCCGCGTTGGCAGCTTCCGGGTCGTTGTCGATGTGGAGCTGGCAGATGTCCCAGCCCAACGGCGGCCGGGTGGCGCCGGTCCCGCGCACGAAGGGAAGAGGAGCAAGGGCGTCGGCGCGAGTGTAGAGCGGGTCGATCCTGAGGCCGTCAGCGGTCCTGGAGACGAGCTTCCTTTCGAAGTCAGCCCCCTTGATGGCCTTCCCGACCAGGACTTTCCAATCGGCAAAGGAGGCCGAGGGGAACCCCTCCGCGAGCCTCACCTCCTTGCCTGTCGCGCCGGCTGCCATACCCGTCCCCGTCTCATTCGTTGTCGGAAATCCGGGGCCGCCGCTATGGCCCCATTTTCTGCCGTTTCTATAGGGGGATTATGGGGGCCTTGGCACGCGGAATCGGGGGGGCCGGCTCGCGGCACGGCGACACGCGGACGGACTCCGGGAGGGCGTGCAAATGCTTCCGGTCGGGGGCTCGCCGGCACAGGAGCTATCACTTCGAGGCGGCGAGTGCGCCATGCAACCGCTATTTGCCAAGACGGGCCGAGCGTGCCAAGAGGGCGAAAGGGCAGGTGTTCCGAGTCGGCTTCAACTTGGACGTCGAAAGGGTCGATACCCCATGAGCCAGTCTGTTCTTCAAGACGGCAAGATTTTCATCGGCAAGAGCGTGAAGCCCGAATACCTGGAGCTGCGCTTCGGTAATCGGCACGGGCTCATCACGGGCGCGACCGGCACCGGCAAGACGGTGACGCTGCAGGGCCTCGCCGAGGGTTTCTCTCAAGCCGGCGTTCCTGTTTTTGCGGCCGACATCAAGGGCGACCTTTCCGGCATCGCCGCCGTGGGCGAGCCCAAGGATTTCCTGGTCAAGCGCGCCGCTGAGGTCGGGCTCGGGGCGGATTGGAAGCAGCGGGCGTTTCCCTCCATCTTCTGGGACGTGTTCGGCGCGCTGGGACACCCCATCCGCGCCACCGCGCAGGACATGGGGCCGCTGCTCCTTTCGCGCATGTTGGAGCTCAATGACGTGCAGGAAGGCGTCTTGAACATCGCCTTCCGGGTTGCCGCCGATGAAAAGATCCCGATCCTCGACCTCAAGGACCTGCGCGCAATCATCCAGAACGTGTCGGAGCGCGCGAAAGAGATGGCGAGCAGGTACGGCAACGTGGCGACGACCTCGGTCGGCTCGATCCAGCGCCGTCTCCTGGTGCTCGAGGAGCAGGGCGCCAACCAGTTCTTCGGCGAGCCGGCGCTCGACATCCACGACTTCATGCGCATTGCGCCGGACGGACGCGGCGTGGTCAACGTGCTCGCGGCCGACAAGCTGATGGAGAAGCCGAGGCTCTATTCCACGTTCCTGCTCTGGATGCTGACGCGCCTCTGGCAGACGCTGCCCGAGGTCGGCGATCAGTCGAAGCCGAAGCTCGTGTTCTTCTTCGACGAGGCGCACTTGTTGTTCAATGACGCGCCGAAAGCCCTGATGGAGCGCATCGAGCAGATTGCGCGGCTCATCCGCTCCAAGGGAGTCGGCGTCTATTTCATCACACAGAACCCGGCCGACGTGCCGCAGACGGTCGCTACCCAGCTCGGCAACCGGGTCCAGCACGCATTGCGTGCTTTCACGCCGCAGGATCAGAAGGCCGTCAGGGCCGCAGCCGAGACCTTCCGCAAAAACTCCGACATCAATACCGAGACGGCCATTCTCGAACTCAAGGTCGGCGAAGCGCTCGTCTCCATGCTGGAGAACAAGGGCGAGCCGTCCATTGTTCAACGGACCTTGATCAAGCCGCCCGAGGGGCGCGTCGGTCCCGTCTCCGCCGACGAGCGCCGCGGCGTCATCGAGTACAGCCCCGTCTATGGGAAGTACGAGGAGACGGTGGACCGTGAGAGCGCACACGAGATGCTCGCTCGCCGGACCGAGGACGCGGCAAAGGAGGCCGGTACCGGCGACGGCTGGGGCGACGTCATCTTCGGTGGCGGATCGAATGCCGGCGGCACGGGTCAGAGGAAGGGACGCCAGCCGCAGGGCATGGGCGAGATGATCGGCAAGGAGCTGCAGCGCTCCATTGCACGCACGGTCGCCTCGACCATCAAGAACATCATCGTCGGCTCGATCAAGGGCCGACGGTGAGCTTGACGGTGACTAACGGATCGCGTGAGCGACAGGTTGGCCTCCGATGAGAGATCTGGAAGGAGCTGGCGTCATGCCGAAGACGTCGCGGTGTGGAAAGACCGCACTGGCGCTTGCCGGTCTCGCGGCCACTCCGGTCCTGGCGGGTGATATCGATACGGACTTGGCGGCACGGGGCAAGGCTCTCGTCTACGCCAACTGCGCGCGCTGCCATGCAACCGGCCTCGACGACGCGAGCCCCCACGAGAAGGCGCCTCCGTTCCGCCGCGTCGTTGAGATCTATCCGAGCGAGGATCTGGCGGAGGCGCTCGCGGAAGGCATTGTCTCCGGCCATCCGGACATGCCGGTGTTCGTCTTCAAGACAGGTGAGATCGAGGAATTTCTCGCCTATCTCAACAGCCTCTACGAGGCGGGCAAGTCGCGCGGCAGCGCCGAATAGGTCGCCTGAATGGCAAATAAACGGCGTTTTCAGGCTCGGTTCAGCGGCGGGCGGCCACACTCGCACTCATTGTGCCAAGAACCCCTGGAGTGAGCCCGATGAAAGCCCCCCTTGCTCTCGCCGTGACGATAACCGCTCTCGCCGCCGCGACGGCGCCCGCCTCAGCTCAGAGCTTCAGCTGCATGGAGACCGGTGAGTTGAATGCCACCGAAGCCAAGATCTGCAGGAGCCGCTGGCTCGGCAACCTCGATGAGCGCCTTGCCTTCTGGTACGGAGAGGCTCTGAACCGGGCCAGGCATTTCGATCAGACCGGCTCGTTGAGGAGCGCCCAGAGACAGTGGATCGCGAGCCGCGACACGTGCGGCTCGAGCTTCTGGTGCATCCGGAGCCACTATCAGCGCCGCATCCGCGAGCTCAAGAACTACGCCGAGCACGTCTAAGGTTTGCACCCGTCTGCCGTCGCCCGACCCTCTCCCCGCAAGCGGGGAGAGGGTGTTTGCCGATCAGCCCATCATCTCCTCGACGTAGCTCCAGTCGACGAGGTTGTCGAACCAGGCCTCGAGGTACTTCGCGCGCGCGTTGCGGTAGTCGATGTAATAGCTGTGCTCCCAGACGTCGCAGCCGAGGATGGGCTCAGCGCCGTGCATGAGCGGGTTCTCGCCATTGGGGGTCTTCATCACCTCGAGCTTGCCGTCGCGCGTGGCGAGCCAGCACCAGCCGGAGCCGAACTGGGTGAGGCCTGCATTGATGAAGTCGGCGCGCACCTTGTCGAGGCCGCCGATCTCGTCGACGAGCTTCTGCAAGCGAGTGGGCAGGCTCTTGCCGCCCCCGCCCTTCCTCATCCAGCGCCAGAAGTGAATGTGGTTGTAATGCTGGCCGATATTGTTGACGAGACCGGCATTCTTGCCGGCAAAGGCCGCCTTGCAGACGTCCTCGATGGACTTGCCCTCGAGGCCCGAGCCGACGATCAGCTTGTTGCCGTTGTCGACGTAGGCGAGGTGATGCTTGTCATGATGGTACTGGAGCGTCTCGGCCGACATGAAGGGCTGAAGCGCGTCGTAGGCATAAGGAAGATCAGGGAGCTTGAAGGTCATGGGGCCGCGTCTCCGTTGGTTGAGGCAGGTCAAATGCTTGCCCATGCCTAACGGGTCGCCTGGGGACGTTCAAGGTCGGTGCTGGCCCAGGTACTGGCCGAAACGGATTGGGGGCCGAGCGACCCTGAGCGCTCGGCCCCCGTGGATCACGCCGGGGAAGATAGATTTCAGGGTGCAATCACCCTAACCAACCGGCACTGAACCCGTTCTGAATGTGCCGTTCATGTGCCATTCATATCCGGGAGCTGGCCTTGAAACAGAGGATGATGAGCACAATCAATAGGGTGGCTCCTCGATCGCCTCACGACAAGGCTTCGAGGTCATGCCGGTGAGCAGGCCCGATCGAGGCCGATAGGACGTTCATCCCCGGGACATCGCGGGCCGGATAGGCTCTTCTCGCGAGCAACCTCTCTGGCACAGGAAACGAGGTGACAGTCGAGAGCATGAGCCCCCGCAACAAAAGGTTCGGTTATCTCTTCACGCTGGCCGTGCCGGTGGTCGTTCTCGGCGCTCTCATCGCATGGGTGCTCGCCTATCCCGTCTCGGGGACGGGCGCCTTCGTCTATGACACGGTTCCCGTCAGCAAGGGTCCCATACGCAAGATCGTCTCGACCTCGGGTCCTGTCCGTGCCCTGGTCACGGTCAGCGTCGGGTCCCAGCTCTCGGGGCAGATCGAGACCGTGCACGTCGATTTCAACAGTGCGGTGAAGCCGGGCGATCTCTTGGCCCGCATCGATGGGAAAACCTTTGCCGCCCGGGTCGCTCAAGGGAAGGCCGACCTCGCCGCCGCGGACGCGGCTCTTGCCAACCAGGAGGCGGCACGCGCGAAGTCGCTCGCCGTGCTGAAGCTTGCGGAGCGGACCGTCGAGCGGCAGAAGGCTCTTGCCGCGAAGGGCTTCGCAGCAACGGCCGTCCTCGATCAGGCCACGCGCGATCTCGAGGTCGGCAGGGCCGATATCACGGTTGCGGACGCGCAGATCGCCAGCGCCCAAGCGGCGATCGCGCAGCGCAAGGCTCAGCTTCATCAGGCTGAGATCGATCTCGATCGCACGGAGATCCGCGCGCCGATCGAGGGGACGGTCATCTCGCGCTCGGTCGATCCCGGCCAGACGGTTGCGGCGAGCCTGCAGGCGCCGGAGCTCTTCAAGATCGCGCAGGACCTGTCGCGAATCCGCATCGAGGCACAGGTGAACGAGGCCGATGTCGGCGCGGTGGCTGAGGGCAACTCCGTGATCTTTTCCGTCGATGCGTATCCCGACCGCCGATTCGAGGGCCGGGTGTCGCAGGTGCGCCTCGCGGCGACCGAGATCGCCAACGTCGTGACCTACACCGTCATCATCGAGGCAGCCAACGCCGATCGGCGCCTCTTTCCGGGCATGACGGCCAATTGCGAGATCGAGGTGGCGCGCAAGGAGGACACCCTGCGCATTTCCAATGACGCCTTCCGGTTCAAGCCCAAGGCGGAGACTGCGTCTGCGAGTGCCGGGAGCGCCGGTGCCGAGAGCGAGCGCACCGAGCGAACGATCGGCAGGCTCAAGACCGAGCTTGGGCTCGACGCCGGGCAGGAGGCCGCTCTCAGGGAAGCGCTCGCGCGCTTGCGCGAGGAGAGGCAGGCCGACGGTCAGGGGCGGATCGGCACGCCGCCCTCCGATCCCTCAGTCCTTCGCCAGCGCCTCAATGCGGAGATCGAGAAGGCGTTGGGTCCACGATTGAGCAGCGATCAGCGCCGCGCCTTCGAGAGCTGGAAGCAGGGCCGGGAGACGGTGCGCTACGCCTCGCTCTGGGTGCTGGGGCAGGAAGGAGTGCCCGTGCGCAGGGGCGTCAGGGTCGGGATCAGCGACGGACAGTATACAGAGCTTATCGGCAGTGAGCTTGCCGAGGGCGAAGCGGTGATCGTGCGCGCCCGTGAGGCTTTGCAATGAGCAGGCGGGACAGCGCTGCCGGGACCGATCGCATCGCGGCGGCGTCTCCTCCCTTCATCTCTGCGAGGGATGTAAAGAAAGTCTATGCGGTCGGCGAGCAGAGCGTCACGGCGCTCGATGGCGTGTCTCTCGATGTCGCGGCCGGCGAGTTCGTCGCCATCATGGGATCGTCCGGGTCGGGAAAGTCGACGTTCATGAATCTGGCAGGCGCGCTCGACGTGCCGACGTCCGGAACGCTTTCGGTGGATGGGCTCTCCCTCGGCACGCTTTCGCCCGACGAGCTCGCCCACTTCCGCAATCGCACGGTCGGTTTCGTGTTTCAGCAGTTCAACCTCCTGCCGCGCACGACCGCCCTGAAGCAGGTCATGCTGCCGCTCGTTTATGCCGATCCCCTGCCAGAGGATCCGGAAGGGCTGGCGCGCACCAAGCTCGAGTCCGTCGGTCTTGGCGGTCGCCTGGATCACCTGCCGAGCCAGCTCTCCGGCGGGCAGCAGCAGCGCGTTGCGATTGCGCGCGCGCTCGTCAACAATCCGAAAGTCCTGTTGGCCGACGAGCCGACGGGGGCGCTCGACAGCAAGACCTCCGAGGACATCATGCGCCTCTTTGCCGAGCTCAATCGAAAGGGCATCACGGTGCTCGTCGTCACGCACGAGGCCGACATCGCGTCCTGGGCGCGGCGCAGAGTTCTCTTTCGCGACGGCAGAGTCATCGACGACGCGCGCCAGTCGCCGCACGGCGAGGGAGGACCCTCATGAGGTGGTGGGACAGCCTCCACGTCGCTTTGACGGCGCTCGGAGCCAATCTGCTGCGCTCGGCTCTGACGACGCTCGGCATCGTGATCGGCGTTGCCTCGGTCATCATCCTGGTGGCGCTCGGCAATGGAGCCTCGGGCGAGATCGACAAACAGATCAAGTCGCTCGGCACCAATATGCTGGTCGTGTTTCCAGGATCGAGTCGGGTGATGGGACGGGCAGCGGGGGCCGGAACGGACATTCCCCTTTCGGAGGGCGACATTGCGGCCATCCGCTCGAGCGTCATTGGTGTTACAGCCATCTCCGGGCAGCTCAACGAGAGCGGGCCTGTCGTTCGCGGCAACGCCAACTGGACCACGGCGCTCTCCGGCGTGCACGAGGACTACACGGTGGTGCGCGACTGGGAGGTCGAGCGTGGCCGGGAGATCACGGCTGCAGACGTGCGCTCGGCGGCGCGGGTTGCGCTCATCGGCCAGACGGTCGTGAAGCAACTTTTTCCTGGCGAGGATCCGGTGGGAGCGAGCGTGCGCATCAAGAACGTGCCGTTCGAGATCGTCGGCGTCCTTTCCGCCAAGGGGCAATCGAGCATGGGCCGCGACCAGGACGACGTCGTCCTGTTGCCGATCACGACGGCACTTAATCGCGTCGTCGGCAAGAGCCGGGTGCAGAACGATCAGGCCGGCAACATCTATGTGAAGCTCGACGGCACAGTCAGCCTCGGCGAGGCGCAGGAGGAGATCGAGACGCTGCTGCGCCAGCGCCGCCGCGTTGGTCCAGGGGCCGAGGATACGTTCTCGGTTCGCAATCTCGCAGAGTTCATGAAGGCGAGGACGGAGGTGCTGACCACTCTGAGCTGGCTCCTGGCGGGGACTTCCGTCATCTCTCTCGTCGTCGGCGGGATCGGCATCATGAACATCATGCTGGTGTCGGTGACCGAGCGCACACGCGAGATCGGTCTGCGCATGGCGGTAGGCGCCCGGCGGCGGGACATTCTTCTGCAGTTTCTCGTGGAGGCGGTGCTTCTCTGCTTCATGGGCGGCCTCATCGGGGCTCTCATCGGAATTGGCATTTCTGCTGCCGTAGCCCATGTGGCCGGGTGGCCGGTGGCCGTCGGCCCGGGCGTCATTGCGATGGCGCTCTCTGCGGCGGCCGCGACGGGTATTCTCTTTGGCTTCGTGCCGGCCCGAAGGGCCGCTCATTTCAATCCGATTGATGCTCTGAGATCAGAGTAGCGGAGGAAATGAACGGCAATCTGTCATTGCCTGTCCGTCCCGGAAGATGGTTCGTGACCATCGTAATGGCCTGGAATCATATGTCGCGGCAGATCATATTTTGTTCTTGACGCCAATTGTTTCTGAAACGAATAAATGCGAATTGGGTAGTTGTTTTATTTACCATGATGGGGCAAAAAAGGAGATGCACGCCGGCAGGAATTGCCTATAAGGGGCACTTGAGCCGGAGAGCATTCGGCGGCAATCAACACATCACAATCGGGATCGAGCAATGGCCATCAATGTCGACAAGCTTTCGCTGAAGGATATCAACGAGCTCGAGGCAAAGCTCGCCAAGGCCAAGTCGCAGGCCCGCGATAAGGCCAAGGTCGAGGCGAAGGAAAAAATCGAGCGCATCCTCGAGACGACCGGCTTCACGATCGGCGACATTTACGGCTTCGGGCGCGGCCGCGGGCGCGGCAAGGCTGCTGCAAAGTACGTGAACCCGGATAACCGTTCCGAGACCTGGTCGGGCCGCGGCCGCAAGCCGAATTGGCTCAATGCCAAGCTCAGGAAGGGTGCGAATATCGCTGATTTCGCCCTATGACCGACGCCTTCGCCGAGGACACGGAAATAGGAGAATGCCAGCGAGGATCGCCTGCGCGGGCATTTTCCCATTCTGCGGATCAGCGCTCTGCGGGCTCGATGGCCATTCAGGCTCCGCGACGCGTTGCGCCGAGGCCGCGGGCGGCGGCGGTGACAATAAAGCGGATCTCGGCTTCGACCGATCTGGGGTCGAACGGCGCGAGCTTGTTGTCGAGCGCCAACGCAATAATGCCGTGAACGGCAGCAAAGAGCGCCCGTGCGGCGTGGCCGCGTGCCTCATTTTCGGGCACCTCCCCCTCGATCGCCTTCTCAATGAGAGCGAGGAGCTGGGCGCGCTTGGCGGCGTAAGCGGGCGGCAGCTCCCTGTTCGCCGGCAGCCGGTACTCGAACACGGCGCGCCATCGTGGCAGGTGATGATAGGCGAAGGACTGGTAGGCGAGCGCAAGCGCCATGAGGCGGTCGAGAAGAGGCCTCTGCTCGGTAGCCCGAGCGGCCTCGGAGAGCGGCGTGCTCAGGAGGTCGAGCGTCGTCTCGTTGGCTGCGAGAATAAGCCCGTCGAGATCGCCGAAGACATTATAGATCGTGCCGACCGAGGCTTTTGACTCGAGCGCGAGGCGGCGAGCCTGCAGGGCCTCGAGTCCCTCCGTCTCCACGATCCGCTCTGCGACGGCAAGGAGTTCGCGGCGCAGCCGGTCGCGAAATGGACGCAGGGGCGAAGCGCGTTGGGTTTTTGCCGACATCACCACTCCTTCGAATTAAGGCGCCTATCCGCCTGCCCGAAACTCCGGGTAGATCGGCTGAGCCCCTCATGAGGCGAACAGTAACCACGATTCGTCTCGACATGAACCTAGTTCATTTTGTGATTGAACACTGTTTTATTCTGCGCTAGATTGATCGTGTGAACAAGGTTCATGCACCGTCTCCCGTGGCCTTTCACAAGACGGGGCGGGCAGGCGCTGGGCACGAGCCAAACCTTGGAGGCGCGATCCCAGGTTCGCCCCCGGCACTGTTTCCGGGACCTGTCCGGCGGCCCGGTCAGGCTGGCCCGCCGGCTTGGTCGTCCGCCCATCTGGCGCGATCAACGGAGCCTTGCTCGCGCCAAAACCTGCGAGGCCGGCCGAACCGGCTAGGCGGGACGAGCGAGGAGAAGAGGAGTTGAGCTCATGTTGAAGATCCTGACGACCATCATGCGTGGCGCCGCTGCCGAAGCCGAGGCAGCGGTGTTCGACGCGAACGCCATTCGTGTTCTGGAGCAGCAGCTGCGCGATGCCGCCGCGTCCCTCGAGCAGTCGCGCCGGGAGCTTGCTTGCGCCATCGCGCATCGAGCCAGCGAGGAGCGTGCTGTCGCGGCACTCGGCGCCCGCATCGCCGAGCTCGAAAAGAGCGGGTGCGAGGCGCTTGCCGGCGGACGCGACGACCTCGCCGAGGAGGCCGCGACCGTCATCGCCGCCAACGAGGACGAGCGCGCCGAGCGCCAGGCGGCGGTCGAGCGTTTCGGCAGAGATGTCCGGCGCCTCAGGCAGCTTGCCGAGGACGGCCAGCGCCGCCTTGCCGATCTGAGGCGTGGCCTCGAGACCGCAAGAGCGGAGGAATCTCTGCGCCGCGCCGGCGCCAACGGACGGCGGGCGCTCGCAGCCGGGACGGGCGCGCTCCGTGAAGCCGAGGCAACGCTAGTCCGCATTCGCGAGACCCATTCGCGCGACGAGGACGTTGCCGCCGCCCTCGATGAGCTCGAGCGCCAGAGCACGGCGAACGATCTCGGCGAGCGCATGGCGGCTGCAGGCTTCGGCAGCCAGCCTCGAACGAAGCCCGCCGATGTGCTGGCACGGATGAAAGCCGCGTCGGCCGCTTCCGGGGCTGGGCGCTCACATGAGGAGCCATGACCTTGAGCAGCCTTCATACGCCACGCACGCGCTCGACGCCGAGCGCGGAGGGCGAGCCACGTCTCAAAAACGAAATCTCATTGACGAGGACACTCTCCATGCACACCCAGACGCAGAACACCGGAGCCTGGCTCACCTTCACATACGTTTCGTTTGCGGCCTCGGCCTTCATGATGGCGCTCGGCATTTGGGCTTTGCCGGCCGACCTCTGGATCAAAGGCTATCTGATGATGGCGAGCGTCTTCATGCTGGGCTCCGCCTTTACGCTCGCCAAGACGGTCCGCGACGAGCATGAGGCGAAGCGCCTCGCCAATCGCATCGAGGATGCCAAGGCAGAGCGCCTCCTGATGGAGGTGGGGCGCTCGACGTGAGGGGGCTTGAGATCAGTCTCCGCGAGCCAATCAGCAACGTGGGGCCACGTTGAGCGCCTCGCCTGTCACGGTTCAAAGAAGTGCACCGTCTGAGCATTAGAGCGGGCTTCCGCTCATGGCGGCAACAGTGACCGGCCGGCCAGTCCCATTTCGAGTGCGCAGTCCCCGCTTAGCGCCCCTAGCACTGGCGGGGCACCGCGCACTGACCGGTCGTGTTGCGCGCCAGAGACCATTTCCTCAGGTGATGGCGAGATCTGGGCAGCCTCGCGCCCCGATGGCGCGCAAGGACCAAATTGTGGCTGGTTGGCCACAAGTTCTGATGCGCTCATCATGAGACGTATCACGGGGCAACGGGAGCGTCCGCGTTGTTTTGCGAGGATTTCTTCCGCCAATGTGATATGTGGATAACCTGTGGGCGGTCTGGGTCGTGCCATTACTCCGGGCTTACCATCCTGGCTTTCATAATGGGCGGGCGCCGGGTCATGCGGGGGTACTCATGTCGAAGAGCATGAGAGTGTTTTTGCGGGAGCATGGGACAGATGTTGCCTCGTGCCCGACGGGCGCGTCCAACGACATCAAGCTCCGATTGCCGCGCCTGCGTTCGCTGGGGCTCTTTGCAGCAATGGCGGTTACGGTCCTCGCTCTTTCGAGCGCGGGGAGCGCGCTGGCCGGCGACGATGACGCGCATGAGGCGGCGCAGCAGGAGCGCGAGCTCAAGAGAGAGCAGTGGCGTATGGAAGGGGAGCGCCGGCGCGAGGAGCAGCGCGCCGAGCGGCAGCGCTTGCGGGCAGAGCAACAGGAGGCCCGGCGGCAGCAACGCGAGCAGGAGCGCCAGCAGAGACAAGCGGCGAAGCAACAGCAGCAGGAAGAGCGGCAACAGAAGCAAGAGGAACGCCGGCAGCAGTGGCAGGCACGGGCGGCGGAGCGCGACGAGCAGCGCCGAAACCCGCAAGGTCCGGAGGTTGTCGACAAGGCCGGAGCGAGCTCCAAGGGCGATTCCGCCTCACAATCCGGCCCACAATCCGGCTCACAGCAGGCTGGCACGCAGCAGGCCGGCACACAGCAGGGTGTTCCTCCCCAGCAAGGTGCGATCACTGCTCCAGCAGGCGGCCGCGCCGGCGGCGCACCAGCGCAACAGGGCGGATCAACTGCCGGCCAGACGTCGACGGATACCGCGCGAGGGAAGAGCGAGAAATCGGAGGGGTCCAAGTCTGCAGAGCCGGAATCAGACGCCGATACGGCTGCGGCTCCCGTGCGCTCCCCGCCGCGCACAGTGGAGGAGCTGTTTCGACGGGCCTCCGGCAACACGGGGGGATTTGTCGATCTCGACCCACTACGGGATCTGCCGAATTATGTTCCGCAGGAGGTCGTTGCGCGTGACCTCGACGAGGGTCAGCTCGTCGAGATTTCCCACGACGGATATAGGCTCATCGAGCGCACCGATCTGCCCAGTCTCGGGCTCAGCCTCATGCGCCTCAAGGTGCCGATGGGCAAGAGCGCTGGCGAGGCCCGCCGGGACCTGAGCCGGCGGCTGCCGGCCCGGACGTTCACGTTCAATACCGTGCACACGATTTTCGACTCGGCGAGCGGGGAGAGCGAGGGAGGCGGAGACGCTGTTGCACCCTCGGCAGGCGCGCCTGGCGCTCCGTGCCGGGGCAACCGGTGCTACGGCCGCAGAATCATTCTCTGGAATGAGAGTGCGGGGAACTGTGCCTCGGGCGTGAAGATTGGCGTCATCGATACCGCCTTCGATCTTTCTCATCCGGCGTTCAAGGGCGTGACCAGTCACAGCGGCTCTTTCAGGAACGGCGGAGCTGCCAGCGCCTCCAAGGACGACTGGCATGGGACGGCCGTGCTGTCGCTTCTTGCCGGCAATGAGGAGAGCGGCATACCCGGTCTCGTGCCGGACGCCACGTATTTTCTTGCAAGTGCATTCAGAATGGGCGCGGACGGCACCTCGACGACGGATTCCGTGAGCCTGTTGAAGGCGCTCGAGTGGCTCGACAGTTTCGGCGTGCAACTCGTCAACATGAGCTTCACGGGGCCATCGGACGAGAACGTCAAGGACGCGATCGCGCGGATGCGCTCGAAGGGGGTCGTGTTCGTGGCCGCTGCCGGAAACAATGCGCAAGCCGAGGGAGCGGTCTATCCGGCGGCCTACGATGGCGTGATCGGCGTTACGGCCATATCCAATGCCAAAATCGCCTATCGCTATGCGAACCGCGGCAGCTACGTCGATATTGCGGCCCCGGGTGTCGAGGTCTGGACCGCGTTGCCGGACGGCAGGGCAGGGTATCGCAGCGGCACGTCGTTCGCGGCTCCATTTGCAACGGCGCTGATCGCGGCCAGAGCGGACGCCCGCGACGGGGTGCGCGATATTGTCCGTTTTCTGTCGACCTTCAAATTCGAGGATCTCGGTCCCAAAGGGGATGATCCCACCTACGGCAAGGGTATTCCCCTGGCGCCGCAGTCGTGTGGAGGCGCTGCCGTGGCGGAGAAAAGCCGCGCCATCCTGCCTGCCCCGATGTCGATCGGAACGGGCCAGAGCCGATAGCCTTGTTGCTGGATGAGATTTGAGATCCGCGCCACAGATTGCGAAGCAGCGGGGGCGCTTCGTCGTCTGCAGCGCGGATCAAAGTCCAGCGAGGACCGCGTAGGGGCGGTGGTCCTCGCTGGTGGTCTGACCGGTGCTCAGAGCCTTGGCCGGTGCGGGCGGCCTCGGCTCTCGTCGGAGCATCCGGTCAGTAGTGTCCCGAACGCTTCATCCCTAGATTCATTCCTAGACATGAGCGCCCACCGACAACGGGCCGAGCGCCAGTCTATTCATTTCCGGTTCGAGTTCCCGTCTGGTCCGGCTTTTCCGGCCAGCGATTTGCGATGAGACGGGCTTCGTCCTCCGGCAGCAGCACATCGGACGCCTGCAGCGCCCCCACGACCGCGTCGAGCGAGGGCATGTCATCGCTGCCGGCGGGTCCATAGCCGCCATCGGGGCCCGGCCGGGCGGCGCCGGCGATCCGCTCATGATGCTTGATGGCCCACGTGCCGTCGACGAGGCGGCAGGCAACACCGGCGAACGCGAGGCTCTCGTGGTCGCGTGCCCGGTATTCGCGGCAGTAGGTCCGGTCCTTGCTCTCGAATGTCAGGACCGGGTTTGCCACGCTTGCCGCAGTTCTCGCTGGCAGCGCCGCATTCACAGGGACGCTGTGAGCGGATTCGAGCGCTGCATGCAGCACGCCGACGGCGAATTGTCCCTCAGCTGTCGACTGAATGAGATCGGCCTCGGAAGGCGCCGGCCGCAGGAGCAGGATGGCTCCTGCAAGAGCCGCAAGACCGGCTGCAGTCAAGGCGGCAGGGCGCATCAGCTCGATCGTGAACAAGCCTTTCACCACGTGCGCCAGTCTGCTCGCATGCATCGCGAATGTGAAAGGCCCCTCGCTCGCGACGGGTGCCTGGCTGACGATGAGTTGAACGAGCCGGTCGGGCACGCGCTCGTGAGCAGACGCAGCGAAGGCCTCCTCGAGAATGATCCGCGTCTTGAGATAGGGCTCCGCCCGTGCGCGCAGCTCGGGGTCCTTGGCAACGAGCGCGCCGATGCGCTGCTGCTCTTCCGGCGGCAACTGGCCGTCGGCCCAGCTCAACAGATCATGGTCGGTCACAGTACTCATGTCAGCGCACCTTCTCGTTTCTCGCTGCGCCGGTCTCGAGGTAGCGATGAAGAGCCTTCCGGGCGGCCGACAGCCGGCTCATGATGGTGCCGATCGGCACGCCCTGAATGTCGGCGGCCTCCTTGTAGGACACCCCCTCTACGCACACCATCAGAACCAGCGCCTGCTGCTCGGGGCTCAATTCCTCGAGGCCCCGCCCTACAGCCGCCAGCAGGGCGCGGTCCTCGGTGATCCGCCGCCCGTCGGCGCCGGTAACCTCTGCCGTCTCGGGCGTCATCGGAACCTCGCTTCGGCCCCGGGGGGAGCGGCGCTGGTCGAGCCAAGTGTTTTGAGCGATCTTGTACATCCAGCTGTCGAGCCTCGTACCGGTCTGCCACTGATCCCGGCGTGCAAGAGCTCGCGCGCAGGTTTCCTGCACGAGATCGTCCGCCTGGTCCATGTCTCTGGTCAGAGCAAACGCGAACCTGCGCAGCCGCGGCAGGAGCGCGATCATCCCTTTCTGGACCTCATCCATCACGGCCCCCACTCCGCGAATGCCGAGACAACGGTGTGCATCGCGGAAAATTCGCTCCCTCTTGGCCCGCGCAAGGTCAGCCGCCTTGGATCGGCCTCGAACCATGGCCAGCCCGGCACGCGAATGAGGGCAATTTTATGGGCTTGCTCGTGGATTTATATGTGGGCTCGCCCTATTCGAGCAGCCGCCCCTCGAGCTGAATGATGCAGCTGTCGATGTTGTGGAGAACGTCCTCGAGCCGCGCGAGATCGGCGTCGATGGAGGCGAGATCGCGAAGGGGCTCGCGGGCCTTCACGGCGCGGCTCATGTGGGAGACGAGGCTGCGGAAGCCTCCTTTGCGCTTGGCCTTTTGATGCTGGCGCTCCACGCGATCGAGCTCGCTACGGGCCCCCCGCTGCTCCTTGATGAGTCGTTTTTTCAGTAGGCCAATCTCTTTCTTCTTGTGCCGCAGCTCCTTGATCGCTGCTTTGGCCTCTGCGGCAGAATGGACCTGGACCATGACCTCGGTCCCTTCGATCCGCGCGTAGCGCATCTCCCTCAACTGCATCGGCCTGCCCAGCTCTTCCCGAATCGGATGGCGCGCCCGTCCACGCTCGCGCGGAACCTACACCACCAACTCGCGGCCGTCAGCGGTCCGATGGCCGCTCGCCGGCACCGGGGAACCGCGTCCATTGGGGATAGCCTGCCGACGCCATCTCGGCTATGCCTCCGGGCATACTCACTTGAAAGGACGCGCCATTTCATGAGCAAGCAAGCCACCGCAGTGGGCCTCAAGGCGGCGATCGTGCCCGTGACCCCCTTTCAGCAGAATTGCACGCTCGTCTGGGACGCGGTGAGCATGTCCGGCGCCATCGTCGACCCCGGTGGCGACCTCGAGGCAATCCAAGGCGCGATCGCCGAGATCGGCATGAAACCGGAGAAGATCCTGTTGACGCACGGACACATCGACCACGCCGGCGGAGCCGACGAGTTGCGGGCCCTCCTCGGTGTCGAGATCGAAGGCCCGCATCCCGCCGACCGCTTCCTGCTCGACAATCTCGAGAAGCAGGGTGCGGCCTACGGGATCGAAGCGCGCCGCGTCACGCCCGACCGCTGGCTCGAGGACGGCGACAAGGTCACTGTTGCAGGTGCGACCTTCGAGATCCTCCATTGTCCTGGGCACTCTCCGGGCTCGGTCGTCTATGTCAACCGCGCGCAGAAATTCATGCTGATGGGCGACGTGCTCTTCAACGGCTCGATCGGGCGCACGGATTTCCCCTATGGGGACCACGACGCACTCATCACGGCGATCAAGACGAAACTCTTTCCCCTCGGCGACGATTTCGCCTTCATCTCAGGGCATGGGCCCATGAGCACGATCGGGGCAGAACGGCGCTCCAATCCGTTCCTCGTCTGAGCTCATTCCCTCGAGCTTGGCCTGCTCTCACAACGTCGCAGCCGGCTCCACGAGGGCGCGGTAGGCGTGCCAGGTGGCGTGGCCAACGAGCGGAAATGTGACGGCCAGTCCGGCAAAGACGGTCGCCAGCCCGAGGATCATGATGCCGGCAATGAGCGCCGCCCACAGCAGCATGGGCCCGACGTTGGTCGAGACGGCGCCGACGCTGGTCGCCATCGCCGTCAAGGCCGGCACATCGCGGTCGAGCAAGAGCGGCACGGCGACGGCCGAGATCGAGAAGACGATGGCCGCGATGGCGGCGCCGACCAGTGTGCCCGCGACCAGAAGGCCGCGGCCGCTACCTGTGAAAAAAAGCGTGGTGACGAAGGCGCTGGCATCGGGCACGGACGCCTCGCCGAGGAACAGCATGAGCAGCAGGAATGCGATCTGAACCCAGGCCAGGAAGGCCAGCATCAAAATCACGGCGAAAAAGCCGAGCTGACCCTTGGCGGCTCGGCCGGCATTGAGCGCATGGCCGAGGGTGACGGTCTCGCCCTTTTCGAGACGCCGGCTCATCTCGTAGAGCCCAACCGCGAGCAGCGGGCCGATCAGCATGAAGCCGCCGGCAAGCATGAGCATCAGGGATTGCAGGCCGGCCAGAGCTAAGCCGAACGTCATGCCCCAGGCGGCAAGTGCGAAAACCGCGCCATAGGTGAGGCTGATCAGCGGGGCCGCTGAGAGGTCGCGCCAGCCCTTGGCGAGCCAGTCCCACGGAGCATCGAGGGGGACGCGGCGCACCGGCAGTGCGGGCACGGCGCCGCCGCGATGAATGCCTTCGCTGTTCGCAGACATGACACGTTCCCCAGAAAGCCAGCCGGATCGGAACGATTGTAAGGCTTGAGGTTGACCCAGATCAAGATCCGTGGTGCGTGCGGGCGCCCCTCCGTCCGCGGGAAGCTCCTTTCAGGCAGACCTGCCGAGGATTGTGCCGAGCCGCCAGCTCCTTGCATCCCGCAGGATCTCGCGCGCAGCATTATGCCCCGGCACGCCCGACACGCCGCCGCCGGGATGTGTGCCGGCGGCACACATGTAGAGACCCCGGAGATGCCCGCGGTAGCTCGCCACGCCGGCAGCCGGGCGCATCGAGAACACCTGATTGAGCTTGAGGCTGCCGTGGAAGATGCAGCCGCCCACGAGGCCGTAATCGCGTTCGAGGTCCTTGGGCGAGAGCAGCTTTCTGGCGATGACGCTCTTCGAGAAGTTCGGCGCGTACTGATCCATCGTCCGGACGATGAGATCGGCCGCTTGCTCGCGGTGATCGTCCCAGTCGCGACCTCCTGAGAGATAGGGATGGAAATGCTGGCAGAACAGGCTCGCCACGTGCTTGCCGGTCGGCGCCAGCGTGTCGTCGAGAACGGAGGGGATGCACATCTCGATGAGCGGCTCGCGGGCCCAGCCCCCGTGCTTGGCATCGTCATATGCCCGGTCGATGTACGCGAGCGAGGGACAGATGAGAATGGAGCCCAGGTGATGGAAGGCCTTGGTCGTGCCGGGGATCGCCTTGAAGTCCGGCAGCTCGTCGAGGGCGACGTTCATGCGGAAGGTGCCCGAGACGGTGACGTAGTCGTCGATGTCCTCCTTGAGCTCGGCCGGGACGTGGCGGGCGTCGAGGAGCTTGCCGAACAGCAGTTTGGGGTGAATGGCGGAGACGACGCGGGGAGCGCGGAAAGTCCTGCCGTCGTTGGTGACGACGCCCTTGACGGCACCCTTCTCGACGATGATCTCGCGAGCCGGCGCGGAAACCTCGATCTCGACGCCGTGGGCTTGGCCGGACCTGGCGATGGCGTCCGAGATGGCGCCCATGCCACCCTTGGCGTGCCCCCACATGCCGCGCACGCCGTTGGCCTCGCCGACCACATGGTCGAGCAGGATGTAGGCGGTTCCGCCGGCGTAGGGGCTCACCAGGCTGCCGACCGCGGCGAGGTATCCAAAGGAGGCCTTGACGGAATCATCCTTGAAATAGCGGGAAAGAAAGTCGGCGGCCGATGTGGTTATGATGTCGATGAGCACGGAGCGCTGGCGCAGCGTGAGCTTGCGGGCGGCCTTCAAGGTGAGAGCGGCATTGACGATGTCGCGGAAATTTGCGTTGAGGTTCGGCGGCGTCGTCAGCATCAGCTCGCGAAACACCGGCACGAGCGCCGAAAGGTCGGCATCGAAGCGCTCGTAGGCGGCCGCCTCTCCCGGGTGGCGCCGGTCGAGCTGGCGCTTAAAATCCTCGCTGTCGGGTCCATAGAGGAGATAGCTGTTGTCCGGCTGGGGGAAGAAACCGTCGCAGGCGCGCGGGATGACCTCGAGGCCGTAGCGCGCGAGCTCGAGATCGCGGACGACTTTCGGATTGAGGAGGCTCACGACATAGGAGCAGGACGAGTTGCGGAATCCCGGCGCGAACTCCTCGGTCACGGCCGCGCCGCCGATGACGTGGCGCGCCTCCAGCACCTTCACGTTGAGGCCGGCGCGCGCGAGATAGGCAGCGCAGGTGAGGCCGTTATGGCCGGCGCCGATGACCAGGGCATCGCAGGCTTCGTGCTTGGCCGGCATGGACGGTACCACCTCGAAGGACATGCTGCTGGGCGTCGATCGCACGGCAGGCAACGTTCGTATCCGGATATCATCTCACTTTGGTGATCTCGAATGCCGAGTAGCTCTTGGGTGAGGGGAGCTTGGTCTTTCCGGACAGCGCGTCGGCGAGCGCCTCGCCGACGTTGGTGCCTGCTTCGAGCTCCTTGGCGGCGACGACAATGAACGGGCGCTGCCAGCTCGTGCCCGAGGTCTCACAGGCGGCGCACGGCTCCCTGTATTGACCGAGATTGAGTGTCGAGATCGGCATGTCGGGGGATACGAAACCGGCCACGAGATCGGCCGTCGTCCTTGCGCGCCGCTCGGCGCGCGCCTTTTCCTGCTCGGGATCGCCTTCCTGGGATGCCGTGCCGACGGCGACGATCTCGCGCGCGCCTGCGAGAGCGGCCGAGACCTCGGCATCCATGAGCTCGGTCGCGATCTCGCCGCGCTTGATGACCCGACCGGCCTTCTCCAGCTCGTCGGCACTGCCACGCACCCAGAGGAATTCCTTCTTGGCGACGACGACGTCGAACAGTCCGCGCCGCCCCGCCTTGTCCCAGCCTTCGATGGTGAACACCGTCGAGCTCTCGGTCGTGCGCTCGGTCTCGACGGCAGCGGGCTTCTCGGCGGCGAGCCTCCGGCTCTCGACGGCATCGAGCGCCGTGACGCCGGCAACCGAGCCGATCACGCCCATAGAGCCAACGGCCATCGCCACTTCGGCCTTGGTCTTGAACAGAGAGGTGAGCCAGTTGAGACGATCGAGCCAGTCGTAGCCCTGCTTGGCGCGCCGGGCCCGTTTGGTCCACGCCCAGACTGCAGCCCTCTTGCTTCGATCGCTTTCGCTGGCGCTCATGTCCGCCTCCCCGTCGCCGCATTCTGGCACAGTCCGCGTCCGGCTCATAGCCGATGACGCTCAGCGGAAAAATGACGGCGCCGGCTTCCGGGCCTCGATCGCCGCGCCCGCAATAGCGTGGCTGGCCGGCTCAATCTTTGGCCTTGCTGCGGCCTTGAAGCCATCTCTTGAGGTTCTCGGCCAGCGCCGACTGACGTTTCCCGGCGCGCTCGCCGGCGGGATGGGACGGGGCATTCGGCCTTGACGGCGTTCGGCGGGCGTCGGGCTCCTCGTCCGAGCGCCGCGACGGCGATCCAGCTCGTTTCGGCGCCGCTTCCTCGGCTGAAATGAGCCGGGTAACGTCGGAAATGAAACGCCCCTGATCGCCCCTGGCGAGCCGGCCTGAGGCTTTGGCGATTGCCTCCAAGAGCGGCTCGAGCCATGTCGCGTCGGCTTTCGCGAAATCGGAGAGCACCCAGCGGGCGACAAGCTCCTTCGCTCCGGGATGGCCGACGCCGATCCGCACCCGGGCGTACTCGTTGCCGAGATGGGCCGAGATGGAGCGCAGGCCGTTGTGTCCGGCGTTGCCGCCGCCAGTCTTCGCCTTAATCTTCCCGGGCGCGAGGTCGATCTCGTCGTAGAAGACGATGATGTCGCTGTCGTCGATCTTCAAGAAGCGCGCGGCCTCGCCGACGGAGCGGCCGCTCTCGTTCATGTAGGTCTGGGGCTTCAGGAGCAGGACCTTCTCACCGCCGATCTCTCCGTCGGCCGCGAGCCCCTGGAACTTTCGTTTCCACGGTCCGAAGCCGTAGAGAGCCGCAATGCGCTCGACCGCCATGAAGCCGACGTTGTGCCGGTTGCCGGCATGGTCGCCGCCGGGATTGCCGAGACCGACGAAGAGTTTCATGTGTCCCGCCCGACGCTGAGGCTGCCCCAAAAAAAAGCTCGAGGGGCATTACGCCCCTCGAATTGCCCGACGGCAAGCGCCTCTTCGAGAGGCCGCTTACTTCTTGGCGGCGGGCTTGGCTGGGGCAGCAGCAGGAGCCTTGCCGCCGGCTGCCGGGGCAGCGGCAGCCTTCGCCCCTGCCGCAGCGGCCGGAGCGGTCTTGCCACCGGCGGCGGGAGCCGCAGCCTTCGCATCGCCTGGAGCGGGAGCAGCGGCGGCTGCGCCTTCTGCGCCCGGAGCGGCGGCTGCGGTGGCGGCAACCTCCTCCTCCTTGACGGCGCCCGCGATGGTCGCAACGGTGAAGTCGCGGCCCTGAATGACGGTTTTGACGTTGGCCGGCAGCTTGATCGCCGAGATGTGCAGCGAGCGGCCGATCTCGAGACCTTCGAGATTGGCCTCGAAATGTTTCGGAATCTGATCGTAGGGGCAGTACACCTCGATCTCGTGGCGCACGATGTTGAGGACGCCGCCGCGCTTCAGGCCCGGCGACAGCGTCTCGTTGACGAAGCGGACCGGGATCGCAACGCGGATGATGCCGTCCTTGCCAATCCTCAGGAAGTCGACGTGGATGGGCGTGTCCTTGACCGGGTCGACCTGAACGTCGCGCGGAATGACCTTGGTCCTCTTGCCGTCGACGTCGATCTCGAACACGGAGGCGGTGAAGTGGCCCTTCAAGACCTGCTTCCAGAGGTCGTTGTAGTCGACGGTTACGGTCTCGGCGGGCTTGGCGTCGCCGTAGATGACGGCGGGGACGCGGTTCTCACGGCGGGCTTGACGTGCGGCCCCCTTGCCTGCACGCGGGCGCGCCGTGGCCTTGAGCTCGATGAGCTGGTCAGCCATGACGTTGTTTCTCCATAATAAATGGGCCGCAACCGGCCTCCAAGGGTGCCGGGCGGCGTCTCAGGCGGTGGCGTGAGATGGCGGACTTATAGCGAGAGCTGCCAGGAATTGCAAACTGCCCCAGGGGAGCGGGGGAAGCGCGGTGGAGAGCCCGCCGGCCGCTCAGCCGAGAGAGACCCCGCAGCGCTCAATCCAGGCGAGGCCCGCCCGCGTATCGCCGCGCGGCTTGTACTCGCAGCCGATCCAGCCCTCGTATCCCACCTCGTCGATGAGCCTGAACAGAGCCCGGTAGTCGAGATCGCCCTGGTCGGGCTCGCCGCGGTCGGGCGGGCTCGCGCACTGCATGTGTCCGGTCAACGGAAGGAAGCCGCGGATGGCGCCAGCCGCGTCGCCCTCCATGATGTGGCGGTGGTAGAGGTCAAGCTGAAGCTTCAGATTCGCCTCGCCAACCTCGGCGATGATGTCTCTCGCCTCGCTCGCGCGCGTCAGGAAGTAGCCGGGCATGTCGCGCGTGTTGATGGGCTCGATCAGGATGTCGACACCCTGAGCTGCCGCCCACTGCGCGGCCATCTTGAGATTGGCGACAAAGGCTTTGCGTGTTGCGCCGTGGGTCTCGAGCCCCGCCATGGCATGGAGCCGCCGGCAACCGAGCCTCTCCGCATAGCCGAGGGCAAGATCGACGGCGGCGGCGAAGTCGTCCTCCCGGCCCGGGATGGCCGCAAAGCCGCGCTCGCCCTTGTCCCAGTGTCCGGGCGCGAGATTGAAGAGCACCAGCTCGAGACCATTGGCGTCGAGGCGCGCGCGGATGTCGCTCGCCTCGTGGGCGTAGGGAAACATGAGCTCGACGCCTTTGAAGCAGGCCCCTGCGGCCGCCTCGAAGCGGTCGAGGAACGGCACGTCCTGGAACAGGAAGGAGAGATTGGCGGCAAAGCGGGGCATCGGGCGTTCAATCAAACGAGGGCTTGGACTGGCGCAATTTTTTTACAACCCCGCGTCTCACCTTGCCCTCGATGCGCCGCACCTTCGAGGCGCGCGTCGGCCTCGTGGGGAAGCGCTTCTTGGGCGCGACGAGCGACCGGCGGACGAGATCTGCAAGGCGAGCACGCGCGTCCTCCCGGTTGCGCTCCTGTGTGCGATGGCTCTCGGCACGTATGACCAGCACGCCCCTATCTGTGACGCGCCGGCCGGCAAGGTGCACGAGCCGGTCACGCACGGCCGCGGGAAGGCTGCCGGAATGGCGCACGTCGAAGCGCAGCTCGACCGCGGTCGAGACCTTGTTGACGTTCTGCCCGCCGGGACCCGAGGCGCGGATGAAGCGCTCCTCGATCTCGCGCTCGTCGATGGTGATGGCGTCCGTGATGCGCATGGATGGCAGTGTAGCCGAGATTCGGACCATTCACCCGCGCCTGAGGGCCATTCCGCAGCTCGTGCTAATCGCAGCACCCCCTTTGGTCTGGGCACAGGCTCACTTAATGATTGGACCCAAGGCCCCGTGCAGCGGCCGCCGTCTGATGCGGGCCGGCTCCAGAACAGAGAAATGGCCCGTCCAATGAGCCTCGCCCAGAGCAAAGCAATCCGAGCAACGCGCGACCTGTTCCTGCAGAGATAGCTTTTCCAACTCCAGAAGAATTACTCCGGTTACCGGCAAGCCATTGCGAATGGCCAGTTCGCCGAAGTCTCGATCAGAGGTGATCAGCACGAATTCGCGCTGCTGCGCGGCGCGCATAACCTCCTCGTCCGGTATGCCTGCACTGGCTTCGATGATGGAGTGCACTGTGAAACCATCTGCCATCAGACGATCGATGATTGCTTGTGGTACGTTCTCATCGGCAACAAACGGCATTCGTCATTCAGCCGCCTGCGGATGAGGAGATCCGACGCGATCGGCAGCGTACTCGAGCGCAGCCTTGATGTCCGCCTCAACGATATGAGGATAGGCCTCCAATATCTCTGCCGCAGTCCGCCCTGCCGCAAGCCAGCGCAAAAGGAGCTCGACAGTAATGCGCGTACCCTTGATGCAGGGCTTGCCCACCATCACGGCCGGATCGACGGAGATGCGCGGGTGTGCCATTATGAGTGCCTCTCTAATATGTAAACGATTGAAATATAGCATGATCACACGTTCCGATCAAAAAGCCATTCTATCCGCTTCAAGCACTCGGCCTCCTTGTTTAGCACTCTTTCCAACGGCGTTCATACCACGCCCCTTTTCACGTCCCGCAGGATCTCCCGCGCCGCGTTGTGCCCGGGCAGCCCCGACACGCCGCCGCCCGGATGGGCACCCGATCCGCAGAGATAAAGGTTTTTGATGGGCATCCGGTAGTTCGCGTGCCCGAGCACGGGCCGCATGGAGAAGAGCTGATCGAGCGAGAGCTGGCCGTGGAAGATATCGCCGCCGACGAGGCCGAACCGGCTCTCGAGATCGAGCGGCGAGAGGATCTGGCGCGCGATGACGGCGCTCCTGAAGTTGGGCGCGTGGCGGGTCACGGTATCGATGACGACGTCGGCGAACGACTCGCGCTCCTTGGGTTCGCTCCACGTGCGCGGGTGGGGCAGCTCGGGCGCGGCGTGCTGCACGAACAGACTGGCGACATGCCGGCCCTTCGGGGCGAGCGTCGCATCGAGCGTCGAGGGGATCACCAGCTCGACGATCGGCTCGGACGACCAGCCCTTCTGCCGCGCGTCGAGATAGGCCTTCTCGAGATAGCCGATCGTCGGCCCGATGATGATGCCGGCGCCGTGGTGGTCCCGAGCGTTCTTTCCCGGACGGCAGGTGAAGTCCGGCAGCTCCGAGAGCGCGACATTCATGCGGAACGAGGCCGAGCCCGTCCTGATGCCGAGGAAACGCGCGCGTGTTCCCGCATCGATGGCATCGGCCGGCACCATATCGCGGAAGAGGAGCTTCGGAGCAATGTTGGCCGCCACCACCTTGGCGCGGATCTCCTCTCCCGAGGTCAGCGCGACGCCCTTCGCCGTATCGTCCTCGACGATCACCTGCGCCACCGGCGCGCTGGTGCGGATGACGGCACCATGGGCTTCGGCCGAGCGCTTCATCGCTTGGGTGATGGCTCCCATGCCGCCGATCGCATGACCCCACACGCCCACCTTGCCGTTCACCTCGCCGAAGTAGTGGTGCATCAGCACGTACGCCGTCCCAGGCGTATGCGGCGAGGCATAGGATCCGACAATGCCGTCGAACGCGAGCGCACCCTTCACGACCTCGCTCTCGAACCAGTGTCCCAGGAAATCGGCGACGCTCTTGGTAAAGAGATCGGCGAGCACGCGCTTGTCCTCGAGCGAGAGCCCGATCAACCGCCGGCCGAGGCCCGCGCCTTTCAGGATTTCCATAATTCCGCCGCCCGCATTGGGAGGGGTGCGAAGGACGAGGTCCTGGATCACGCGCGTGGCTCGCTCGACCGCGGCCTCGTATTCGGGAAGGCGCTCGGCGTCACGCGTTGAAAAGCGGGCGACCGCCTGCTGGCGGCCGGCCAGCGAATAGGGCATCAAGAGATGGCGCTGGCCGTCGACCGGGTAGAACGTCGCCACAGGCCGCTCGACCACACGCAGGCCGTGGTGCTCGAGCTCGAGATCGCGGATGACCTTTGGATTGAGCAGGCTCACCGTGTAGGAGGCGACCGAGTTCAGGAATCCAGGGTGGAACTCCTCGGTGACCGCGGCGCCGCCGACGACCGCTAGCCGCTCCAGGACGAGCACGGACAGTCCGGCGCGTGCCAGATAGCCGGCAGCGGTAAGCCCGTTGTGACCGGCGCCGATCAGGATGGCGTCGTATGAGGGGCGGGTGCGCGGAAAAGAGTTCATGGGCCGACTACTGACCCCTTTTTGCGCATCGGGGCAATGGCGGGACCTCGTGCCTCAAACGGGCTGCGACGATCATCGGACGCACACGGAGCTTGCTGCGGGGGCGAGACAGAGGGGTTGATGACGACCCTCGAGACATGTGAGGCTTATTCTGTACGACATTGAAGCGGGCCGCGATCCTGATCGCCGAGGTTTGGGCGGGACGTGGCTCGTGGCCCCGTAGCGGCTTCGTTCGATGCCAGGGCCGGCCAGGAGCGTATCGAGAGCAGGCATGTCGACGCCGACCGCCGAAACGCAGATGCAAACAAGGCCGGAGACGGCCACTCCCGGCGGGCGAGGTCTCGGCGTTCTCATCGCTTCGGTGCTCCCGGCCGCTGCCTGGACGGCACTCCTCGCGGGCTGCGGCGTGCTCTCGGGGTCGCCGTTCGGCATGGCTACGCTCATGACTGCCGGGCTTGCGATCGCGGGGTTCCTGGCGGCCGTGACCAGCGTGCTCCTGGCGCGGCCCTGAAGGGCGTTAGGGCCGATTAGCACTCACCCCTTGACACTGCTAACAGTCAGGACCCATATACGCGCCGCGTGGTGGCGGCCGGGCCCGGTGCCCTGGATTAGCCCCCGCGCCGACAGGTGGGGGCTGCCTGACAAGAGTAGCCCGGCACCTTTATCAGTTCAGAAATGTCCGACAAATCATGAGGTTATAAAATGGCGTTTCGTCCTCTGCATGACCGTGTCGTCGTCAAGCGGATCGAGGAAGACACAAAGACCGCGGGCGGCATCATCATCCCCGACACCGCCAAGGAAAAGCCCCAGCAGGGCGAGGTGATCGCCGTCGGCCCAGGCGCCCGCGACGAGACCGGCAAGATCAACCCCCTCGACGTCAAGCCCGGCGATCGCGTGCTGTTCGGCAAATGGAGCGGCTCCGAGGTCAAGATCGACGGCCAGGAGCTCCTGATCATGAAGGAGAGCGACATCCTCGGCGTGCTCGAGGGCAAGGTCTCGACCACGAGGGCCGCTGCCTGATTCTTTCGCGTGAGGTCGTGAGCTCGTGAGGTCGTGAGATCGATCTTGCGAGCTAGGCGGCATCACGAGCTCACCATCTCACCACTCACGATCTCACAAATTTCAACGGAGTAGCCAACAATGGCAGCCAAAGACGTCAAGTTCTCCCAGGATGCCCGCGAGCGGATGCTGCGCGGCGTCGATATCCTCGCCAACGCGGTCAAGGTCACGCTCGGCCCCAAGGGCCGCAACGTCGTGCTCGAGAAGAGCTTCGGAGCCCCTCGCGTGACCAAGGACGGCGTCACCGTCGCCAAGGAGATCGAGCTCGAGGACAGGTTCGAGAACATGGGCGCGCAGATGCTGCGCGAGGTCGCCGCCAAGACGTCCGATCTCGCAGGCGACGGTACGACCACCGCCACCGTGCTCGCTCAGGCCATCGTGCGCGAGGGCGCCAAGTCGGTCGCCGCGGGTGCCAATCCGATGGACCTGAAGCGCGGCATCGAGCAGGCCGTTGCGGCCGTGGTCGAAGAGCTCAAGGCGAAGTCGAAGAAGGTCACCTCCAACGACGAGATCGCCCAGGTCGGCACCATCTCCGCCAACAGCGACGCGGAAGTCGGCAAGATCATCGCCGAGGCGATGAAGAAGGTCGGCAACGAGGGCGTCATCACGGTCGAGGAAGCGAAGAGCCTCGAGACGGAGCTCGACGTGGTCGAGGGCATGCAGTTCGACCGCGGCTATCTTTCGCCCTACTTCATCACCAATGCCGAGAAGATGATCGTCGACCTCGAGACCCCTTACATCCTGATCCACGAGAAGAAGCTCTCGGGTCTGCAGGCCATGCTGCCGGTGCTCGAGGCCGTCGTGCAGACAGGCAAGCCCCTCCTCATCATCGCCGAGGACGTCGAGGGCGAGGCGCTCGCAACCCTCGTCGTCAACAAGCTGCGCGGCGGCTTGAAGGTCGCGGCCGTCAAGGCGCCGGGCTTCGGCGATCGCAGGAAGGCCATGCTCGAGGACATCGCGGTGCTGACCGGCGGCACGGTCATATCCGAGGATCTCGGCATCAAGCTCGAGACGGTGACGCTCAAAATGCTCGGCACGGCCAAGAAGGTTACCATCGACAAGGACAACACGACCCTGGTCGACGGCGCCGGCAAGAAGGGCGAGATCGAGGCCCGCGTGAAGCAGATCAAGGCGCAGATCGAGGAGACGACCTCGGACTACGACCGTGAGAAGCTCCAGGAGCGGCTTGCCAAGCTCGCCGGCGGGGTGGCCGTCATCAAGGTCGGCGGCGCCACCGAGGTCGAGGTCAAGGAGCGGAAGGACCGCGTCGACGACGCGCTGCACGCGACCCGCGCAGCCGTTGAGGAAGGCGTCGTGCCGGGCGGCGGCGTCGCGCTCGTACGCGCCATCAAGGTCCTCGACAATCTCAGGACGGAGAACGAGGACCAGAAGGTCGGCATCCAGATCGTGCGCAAGGCGCTCTCAACGCCGGCCCGCCAGATCTTCCAGAATGCCGGCGAGGATGGCGCGGTCGTGGTCGGCAAGATCCTCGAGAACTCCAAGTATACCTACGGCTACAACGCCCAGACCGGCGAGTACGGCGATCTTGTCGCCCAGGGCGTGATCGACCCGACCAAGGTGGTGCGCTGCGCCTTGCAGGACGCCGCGTCGATTGCGGGCCTCCTCATCACCACGGAGGCGATGGTCGCCGACAAGCCCAAGAAGGAGGCGGCTCCCGCGATGCCGGGCGGCGGCATGGGTGGCATGGGCGGCATGGACTTCTAAGCCGCGACTCGATGCGACCGGAGACATGGGGCCGGCCCGGGAGGGTTGGCCCCATTTCCGTATCGATTCGATGGTCTTCAGTGCTCGCCTTGAGCCTTGTCAAGGTGCGGCGCGCCCTTACATGAAGAGATTAAGCTGCGGAAAGGGAGAGCCCAGGAGGCAAGCCATGCATGCTGTCGAGATCCAGGACCACGCCCGCAAGATGATGGCCGCACACGGGGCCAAGGCGCTTGCCGAAGCCGCGCAGAAGGCCAAGGCCTACGAGGAGGCCGGCGAGAAGGAGCACGCGAACGACTGGCGCCGCATCGAAGCCGCGCTCCGCCAGATGCAGGGTCCGCGCGAGAGCTAGAGCCCTTTCCACCTGATTTGGGTCATTGGGTCGCCTGCCCGCGGGCGTCCGGTTCGTTGCGGCCCTTGACCGATGCAAAGGCATCGCTCTGCGGACCGCGCCTTCCGGGCCGGCGCGCGTTCAGGCGACGCAATGACCCAAATCAGGTGGAAAGGGCTCTAGTGTTCCGATCCATTCACAAAGTGCCTGGTGTCTTGGCCGGGCTTGCCGGCCCTCGGCGAAGGCCGAGGGTCGCGGCCACCCACCGTGCAACGCGTGGCAAGACAAGCGGATTGCTGGACCCTCGGGAGAAGCCCGAGGATGACACCGGCAGATTTAATTGATTGCGTCAGATCACCAGGATCAAAAAGTCTGAGGCGTGATCCAGGGCGGGCAGCAACCAGGCAGCGCTCCCAAGAGTTGCAGGATGAAGCCGGCAAGGATCAACAGGCTGGCTGCAGCGAATACGCCCTTGCGCGATCCGAGCGTCTGGCGATGAGCCTCGCGCGCCGTGCGAAGGGCGGCATCATCCTGCATGCGCTCGAGCGTTTCATAGGGGTTGCGCTCGCCGGGGTCGCGATGGGAGCGATGAAAATCGCGCATGGCGCGCTGCCGGTGGAGGCTCTCCTCCATTTGCAGCTGGCGGCCCTCGTTGAAGAAGGCGATCCACCATTCGCGCAACAGAAGGCAGAAGCCTGCAAAGTCGAGGGCCAGCCCAAGCACGGTGAGCCACTGCTGGTGCATGCGAGACGCCTTCCCTGGTTGGTTCGGGTTCCCTGCCTTGTCCGGCTTTGTACGGCGTCGAGCGGCAGCATGGCAACCTGCTAGCCCGACCTATTCACCAGAACACCAGCGGCATCGCACGCCCGCGGACGCCTACGTCATCGGATGGCTCAACCGTATGCAAAGCTACGCTTTTCGCCATCCGATGACGTGGATCGCCTCGCGCTCGTGCGATGCCGCTGGCGTTGTGGTGCATAGGTCGGGCTAGGCACTCGGGGGCGGAGCGATGGCGGATGCCATCGCGAAGACCCGGAACCCAGATTGGCTCGTGGGGACATGCTGGGTCCCGGCTCTACGCGATCATGCTGACGCATGGCCGCTTCGGCCGGGACGACAGCGCGCTTCTTATGCTCGCGGCATTTGTGGCGGAGCTACTGAGGACCTTTGACCTGGCAGTCGATCGATCGCTGGCGAAGGGCGTTGCAGGCCGCGGCGGCGTCGCTCTCGTCGAGACTGGTGAAGGTGGCCCTGTAGAAGAGGCGCTTGCCCACTTTCAAGGGCAGGGCCAAGCCGGTGATCTGGGCGAGTGCAGACGTTTGCCCCTTGGCAGCCTCGAGCCGCCGCTCGGCTTCCTCGGCAGTCGCGAACACGCCGATCTCGACCTCGTAGTCAGGGGCGGATGCACTGCCGCCGCCGGCTGCCGCTGCCTCGAGATCCGGGCCTCTGAGCCGCCAGGCCGGCGCCTTGCGAGGAGCCGGCCCTCGCTCCGTGTAGCCGAGCTGGGCAACCTGAGCCTCGAGCGTTGAGGGCGGCCGGCCGGGAGCGGCGATCCGGTCACTTCCCGCGGCCGACGTTTTGATCGCAGACTGGGCTGGCGGTGCATCCTCGGAGAGGAGCGCAAGCTGCTCATTCAGGGTCGAAGGAGGCCTACCCGCCCCGCCGGCAGTGCCCTTGGCATGCTTTGCAGCGATGGTCTCCTTGGTGCCGGGCGGAGCAAACTGAGCCGGAGCAGCTTTCCGATTGGGCCTGGGGGCGCGCGCGCGGGCGGCTTCCTCGGCGGTCTCATTCTGTACCGCACCTTCCCGGCCGGCGCCAGCATGCCGGCCGTCCGCTGCGCGCTTGAGGGCCTCGAAATCGAGCTTCGGCAACGCTTCGGCGGTGAGTGCGGCGCGCTTGCTGCCGAGCGCTTCGGCGTCCTGCCTCGCCTGAGGCTCGGCGCGCTGCTCGTCTGCTCCTCCATTATCGATGAGCACCGGCCTGACGCTCACGATCTCGATCGGCGTGTCGGCACCGGGGGCATTCTGGCCGGAGCTCTCCGTTTGCAATTTCGATGCGACCTGCGGGTGCTCCGCCTTGCTGTCGCTATCAATGGCTGCAGCCTCCGGGCGAGGCACCAGAGCTTGTTTCGCTCCGTCGGGTGCTGCGGCAGTCTTGATGGCGGGCTTCGGCTTTTCTTGGATCGCTTTCGCCTTGACAACGGCATCCTTCGCAGCGCGGGCCTCCGGAGCGGGCGCGGCGACGAGCATCGGGTCGGAACGTCGCGTCCGCTCTCGCGAGGCATCGACCATGGCGCGGCGCAAGAGAAAACGCATCTGGGAATTGCGGGACGCAGCGGACGAGCCGCCGAAGACCGCGCCGACGAGATAGAGACCGTGGGTATGGACCGACGTCACGACGTTGAAGCCGGAGGCGCGCGTATATCCGGTCTTAATGCCGTCCAAGCCTTCGAAGGAGTGCATCAGTGTGTTGTGCGTGCGGTGGGTCTTGCCCCGATAGGTGAAGCTCCTCAGCGAGAACAGGCGCGCCTGATCCGGAAAGTCGTCATAGAGGCGCAGCGCCAACGTCAGCATGTCGCGCGCGGTGGTGAGCTGTGCCGTGTCGGGCAGGCCGGATGCGTTACGGAACGTGGTGGCCTGCATGCCGATCTGGCGTGCCCGAAGGGTCATGCGCTGCGCAAAGGCTTTCTCACTGCCGGCAATGTGCTCGGCCACGGCGACCGCCATATCGTTCGCCGACTTGATGATCAGAGCTTTGATGGCGTCGATGAGGAGGATGTCCTCGCCCGGGTCGAGGCCGAGCTTCGACGGGGCGACCGAAGCCGCTGCCTCGCTGATGCGGATGCGCGTCTCGTATCTGAGATGGCCGAGCCGCATCTCCTCGAACACAAGATAGAGGGTCATCATCTTGGTGAGCGACGCCGGGGGGCGCGGCGCGTCGGCCGAGGCCTCGTAAAGGGTCTTGCCGGTATTGCCGTCGATGACCATCGCCGCATGGCGCGGAGCCTCTGCGCGGGCCCCTGTCGTTGTCAGCAGAGGCGCAACGAAGCTCAGCAACGCCGCTAACAATGTCGCAGGAGGACATTTCATCGCCACGCAATCGCCCTCGACCCACGCCCCCGCTGCGGGGCAAACTCAAAATCGGATTGTTCCGTACCCCTCCGCCAGACCCGGCGGTTAGACCTTTGATCAGTCACAGTCTTTGTGGGCAGCTTTGCGGCGCTCGTGGTCAAAGACGAGGGCCCTTCCGTGCCCGCTCGATGACCCTAACGGGGGCGGCGTAGCGAAGGGGTTAACGGGGTGGCAGAATTATTGTGCGCTGCAAAAATCCCTCTTGATTTTTTGCTGCAGTGCGATTATCTCTACTCAATTCACGGCCCGGAGACTGAGCCGGGCCGTGAAGCCCCCATTCAGCCGATGGAGAACCAGGGTCGCATCATGATCAACAATTTTCAGGACTTCCAGAAGCTCGGCCAGACCAACGTCGACGCGGCAATGAAGATGCTGGGCGACTGGAACAAGGGTTGGCAGGCGATCGCCGCCGAGATGGGCGACTATTCGAAGCGCGCCTTCGAGGATGGCACTGCAACTTTCGAGAAGCTCATGTCGGCCCGCTCGCTCGAGCAGGCCTTCGAGATCCAGACCAGCTACGCCAAGCGCGCCTACGACGACTACATGCATCAGCTGACCAAGATCGGCAGCATGTACACCAACCTCGCGAAGGACGCCTACAAGCCGGTCGAGAAAGCGTTTCAGAACGGGCGCTGAGCGCGCCTGCTGCATCGCACACGCGATTTCGAGGAAGGCTCGGGAGCGCCGCGCTCCCGGGCCTTCTTTGTGCCGTGAGGGTTGAGCAATATGATGGGCGCGGGTGGAATAACGAGCGGAGCGCGATGGCCCGGCGAATTGCAGTGGCGCGCGACTTGCGCAATTATGATCGAGGCTCGGGCTAGCTCGGACGGCTGAGGCGGATGATGATGACGACAGGACAGCGGGCTCGAGTCCTGGCCATGTCCGGGCCCGAAGGGCCCGGCGACGATCGCGACGGGGAGGGCAAGACCGGCCTCGTCACCAAGACGCGCCCAAAGACGAAGAAACCCAACCTCTACAAAGTGCTTCTATTGAACGATGACTACACGCCGATGGAGTTCGTCGTGCATGTGCTCGAGAAGTACTTCGGAAAGGGGCGGGAGGAGGCGACCCGCATCATGTTGCACGTCCACCATAAAGGCGTCGGAATCTGTGGCGTCTATACCTATGAGGTTGCGGAGAGCAAGGTCACGCAGGTGATGGATTTCTCGCGCCAGCATGGTCATCCCCTGCAATGCACTATGGAGAAAGAGTAGGTCCCTTTGCCATCCTTCTCGAAAAGCCTGGAGACGTCTCTGCACCGCGCGCTCGAGTTCGCGAACGAGCGCAGCCACGAGTTCGCGACGCTCGAGCACCTCCTTCTTTCGCTGATCGACGACCGGGACGCCGCCGCCGTCATGCGCGCCTGTAATGTCGATCTGGAGCGCCTGCGCCAGCGCGTCACGGCCTATCTCGACACCGAGCTCACCTCGCTCGTCTCCAAGGGCTCGACCGAGGCGCAGCCGACGACCGGATTCCAGCGCGTAATTCACCGGGCGGTCGTGCACGTGCAGTCCTCGGGGCGCGAGGAGGTGACGGGCGCGAATGTGCTCGTTGCCATCTTCGCCGAGCGCGAGAGCCATGCCGCCTTCTTCCTGCAGGAGCAGGAGATGAGCCGGTTCGACGCGGTGCAGTACATCAGCCACGGCATCGCCAAGCGCGCCGGCATGAGCGAGCCGCGGGCCGCGCGCGGCGTGGACGACAGTGATCAGGCGGAGGCCGCCGATGAGGGAGTGAAGAAGCCGGGGCAGGACGCGCTCAACACCTATTGCGTGAACCTCAACCGCAAGGCGCGCGATGGCAAGATCGATCCTCTGATCGGGCGCGAGCCGGAGGTATTGCGCACCATCCAGGTTCTGTGCCGGCGCCAGAAAAACAATCCTTTGTTCGTCGGCGATCCGGGCGTCGGCAAGACGGCCATAGCCGAAGGGCTCGCGCGAAAGATCATTCGCGGCGAGGTGCCGGAGGTTCTGCGCGATGCCACCATTTTTGCACTCGATATGGGCGCGCTGCTCGCCGGAACGCGCTACCGCGGCGACTTCGAGGAGCGCCTCAAGGCGGTGATGAAGGAGATCGAGAACTACCCGGGCGCGGTGCTTTTCATCGACGAGATTCACACCGTGATCGGTGCGGGCGCCACGTCGGGCGGCGCGATGGACGCTTCCAACCTGTTGAAGCCGGCTTTGCAGAGCGGCACCGTGCGCTGCATCGGCTCGACGACCTATAAGGAGTACCGCCAGCACTTCGAGAAGGATCGTGCGCTCGTGCGCCGGTTCCAGAAGATCGACATCAAGGAGCCGACCGTCGAGGACAGCATCGCAATCCTCAAGGGTTTGAAGCCCTACTTCGAGGACTTCCACAAGCTGAAGTACACCAACGAGGCCATCACGGCGGCGGTCGAGCTGTCGGCCAAGTACATCCATGACCGGAAGCTGCCCGACAAGGCCATCGATGTCATCGACGAGTCGGGCGCCTCGCAGATGCTAGTGCCCGAGGGCAAGCGCAAGAAGAAGATCACCGTCAAGGAGGTCGAGGCGACGATCGCCAGCATGGCGCGCATTCCGCCCAAGACCGTGACGAAGTCCGACGCCGAGGTGCTCTCCAACCTCGACAAGGACATGAAGCGCCTCGTGTTCGGGCAGGACAGGGCGATCGAGCAGCTGACCTCCGCGATCAAGCTCGCGCGAGCGGGGCTGCGTGAGCCGGAGAAGCCCATCGGCTGCTATCTGTTCTCAGGCCCGACCGGCGTCGGCAAGACCGAGGTTGCCAAGCAGCTTGCGGCGCTGATGGGGGTCGAGCTCCTGCGCTTCGACATGTCGGAGTACATGGAGAAGCACACGGTCTCGCGCTTGATCGGCGCACCGCCCGGTTATGTGGGCTTCGACCAGGGCGGCCTTCTGACCGACGGCGTCGACCAGCATCCCCATTCGGTCCTGCTGCTGGACGAGATCGAGAAGGCCCATCCCGACCTTTTCAACATCCTCTTGCAGGTCATGGATCACGGCAAGCTTACCGATCACAACGGAAAATCGGTCGATTTCCGGAACGTCATCCTGATCATGACCACCAATGCCGGCGCCTCCGACATGGCGCGTCCGCCGATGGGTTTCAACCGCGCCAAGCGCGAGGGCGAGGACATAGAGGCCGTGAACAAGTTGTTCACGCCGGAGTTCCGCAACCGACTCGACGCGGTCATTGCGTTCGCCGGCCTGCCGCCGGACATCATCGCCAAGGTGGTCGAGAAGTTCATCTTCCAGCTCGAGGCGCAGCTCGCCGATCGCGGCGTCACCATCGAGATGAGCGAGCCGGCGCTCAAGTGGATCGGCGAGATCGGCTACGACGAGAAGTTCGGCGCCCGGCCACTCGCCCGCGTCATCCAGGAGCACATCAAGAAGCCGCTGGCGGACGAGCTCCTGTTCGGCAAGCTTGAGCACGGCGGCATCGTCAAGGTGCGGCTCGAGGGCGAAGGGCTCGACCGCAAGCTGCTATTCGATCTCGTGCCTGCGGATCCGGCCAAGAAGGCCAAAGGCAGTCGCGAGGACGGCGAGGACGACGAGGAGGGCGAGACGCCCGAGACAGTGCTCGTCGACGTTGCGCCGAGAAAGGCCTTGCCTGGTCCCAAGGAGCGCAAGGAGAAGGCGGCGAAGTCCGGAGGCGGCGCCGTGCCGTCGGTTCCGCGCAAGAAGGACGAGTAGGCGCCCTTTCCGGCGATTGCCCGCGGTTGTCCGGCAAATCGCTCAGGCGAGCGAATTGCTGCTCCGCAGCATCGAGCAGCCATCTAAAAAAAGCGAATCTCGTATATATCTTTCTCCCGTCAGCGCAGTCGTTGCCACTGTGCTGCAGGAGGATTGACGAGATGACGATCGAGAGCTCTATCCATGCCGTGTGCGTACGTGCCAGGTGGGCCGTCGCCGGTGCGTCGATGGGCTTTGCCGCGCTGGCCGGCACGCCGGCCATGGCGGATTCGGACCTGGCGGGTGCCTGGAGCGGTGGCGGCTCCGTCGCCTTCGCCTCGGGTGCCAAGGAGCGAGCGAGCTGTCGGGCGAAATTCATGAGGGCCGGCGCGTCGGGCTATACGATGAGCGCGCTGTGCGCCACGGCCTCGGCCAAGGTGGCCCAGACGGCGAGCCTCAGGAAAGTGGGCGCCAACAGCTACGCCGGCAGCTTCCACAATCCCGAGTACGGGGTGACGGGCTCGATCCACATCACCGTCAATGGCCGCAGCCAGAGCGTCAGCCTGTCCTCGGACGTCGGCTCGGCGAGCTTTCGGCTGAGCAAGCTTTAACCTTCTGAAAGACCATATGGATTTATGGCGGCGTGCGAAGAGCGTGCGCCGCTTTGGCGTGTCTCGGGGCTGGGCCCTGTTCTGGCGCATGGGCCGGGCGGGTTGTCGGGTTGTTAACGGCTTTTCAATACCGTCGAGCGTCTCGACGCGCGCCGCCAACGAGGCTCCGGACGTCTGCGCGGCGCCAGTGGGCGAGCCTCCATCGGACCGGACGTGACAGACGGCAGCACAGCGACAGCCTCCCTTGCCGAGAGGGCACGGCCGCTCGCGTTCCGGATGAGGGAATTGCTCGGCGAGGCGGGCCTCGGAAGCTCGCTTGCCCGTGGGGCCGCCGGCTCGCTCGGCCTTCACATTGTCTCGAGCGTGCTCGGGCTCCTCACCGCCATCGTGCTCGCCCACCTCTTGGGCGCATCGGAGTATGGCATCTACTCGCTGGCGATGATCTATGCCAATCTTCTGGGGCTTGTGGCCTGCCTCGGATTTCCTCAGCTCATTGTCCGCTACGTCGCCCAGTGGGCGCCCAGGGCCGAATGGGGCGCGATCAGCAGGCTCGTTCGAACAGCGCTTGTCACCACGGTTGTGGCCGCCGCTGTCCTGGCCGGCGCCGGCGTCCTTGCTGCGCCTCATGTCGTGGGGTCATCCGAAACGGGTGCCATCATGGCCTTTGCTGCGGCCATGACCCTCGTCCTTCTGATCGGCGTGCAGCGGATCGGCGAGACGGCGCTCCTCGGATTCGAGCGCCCTCTCGACAGCTTGTTGCCCGAGCGCCTCTTGAGGCCCGCGGCCTTTCTCGTTCTCGTCGTGCTCCTGGCTCTCCTCGCAGAGAAGAGCATCGGCGCGTCCGGGGCCGTAGGCGCTCACATCGCGGCCTATCTGGTCTCGCTCGCCGGTGTCCTCTACCTGATCCGCTGGCGCACGCCATCCGGCTGGTGGCGCGTTCCGGCCGCGTTCGAGCCCCTCTACCTCAAGGAGGCCGCGCCGCTTCTCGCCGCCGGCCTCATGACGATACTCAGTACACGCTTCGACGTCATGATGCTGGGCTGGCTCGCCGAGAGCGAGGTGGTCGGTCAATACCGCTTCGCCTCGCAGCTCGCGAGCCTGGCGCTCATCATCGCGGTCGTCGGTCAGGCCAACATCAGTCCGGCGATCTCGCGCCACCATTCCGAGCAGCGCCTTGCCGATCTGAGGCCGTTGCTGAGGCGGCTTGCGTTCTGTGCCGGCCTCGCCGCGCTGACACTCGCCGGTATCTTCGCGGTTGCGTTCGACGCTCTGATCCCTCTGGTCGGGGCTTCATTCGCTCCCGCCAAGGGTCCACTGATCGTGCTGATGGCCGGCTACGCGTTGACAGCGGCGCTGTTCTACGCGCTGCCGCTCCTCACCATGACAGGGCATGCCTCCGACGTCGCCTTCGCCAACGGCCTCGCCATTCTCTGCAACGCGGCGCTCGCCGTTCTCCTGGTGCCGGCCTACGGCGCCGACGGGGCCGCGCTCGCGACCTTCATAAGTCTCGCGGTGTTGAACGGGCTGCAGGTCTGGAACGTGCGCCGCCGCCTCGGCCTCGCCATCCCCTGAACGGAGCCGCTAGTAGCCAAAGGCGGCGAGGGACGTCTTGTGGCGCTCGGCGAGGGCGGCGAGCGGCGCTGCTTCCCGGTACTTGAAGGCCTTCTCGCGTTGGAGACGCTCTACGGCCGTCTCGATGGCCGCGCGTCCGGGTGACAGGCCGGCGAATAGGGTGATGTCCGTCATGACACGAAGAGGATCGTCGAGGAACTCCTCGTAGCGCACGGCGAGCGCCAGCTCGCCCATATCCCGCACATGCTTCTCTGCCTCGCAGGTGTAGCTTTCCCAAAGCGCGAGGCTCGCCTCGAGGTCGAGGCAGCGGCAGAAGGAATTGTTGGAGACGGGGAGGCGCCAGCCCCACCGGCTTCTCGTCACGGGATGGGCCGTGAGCTCGCGGCGAAGGCGCCGCGCACGGACCTCGAGGCTGCTGGCCACGTCGGCGCCGTGGCGGCGGATGACGAGCAGCCTGGCGCCGGGAAAGATCTTCCGCCACACGGGGAGCGTGAAGGTGTTGCGCGGGTCCTTCCATCCCCAGGGCCGGTCGAGAGCCGCGACGTCGCCGAGACGCAGATAGGGGACGAGGCCCAGATACTCGATGGCGCGCGGCATGGTCAGCATGTGACGAAGCTGGGCGGCGCGCGCCTCGACGAGATCGGGATAGGTAAGAAAATCGCGAAACGGCTCGGGATAGTCCCAGGCGCCGCCGGCCTGACGCAACAGCCAGTTGTTGAGATGAAGGAAGAACGTCGCCTCGTGGTTCTCCTCGAGCTTGCGGCCGCTGAAAAGCCCGAGATCGTCGAGAATGGCGGTGAGCACGCTCGTCCCCGAGCGGTGCATTCCGGCGATGATCAGGGGCTGCATTGCGGGCTCGCGACGGAAGGGCTACGAGAAAGGCGGCGGCCCCCTCTGTTCTGGTGGCAGACGCCGCCGAGGCTCAAGCGGGGAAGGTACTAACGAATGATTTCGGCGCGCTTAATGCGCCTCAACCGGGCCCTTGAACCGCAGAGAGCCTTTGCTCGATGTGCCGGCACAACCCGCGAGGAGCGGACGCAGAAGCTCTGGCCCGGCCATTCCTCCAGAGTGGCCCGGCGCGGTTCTCCTCATGCAGTGGTCTGACGAGGGTATCGTTCTCTCCGTGAAGCCGCACGGCGAGACGGCGGCCGTGGTGGAGCTCTTTACGCGCGCCCACGGCCGCCATGCCGCGCTCGTCTACGGCGGGCGGTCGCGGCGCCTGAGACCCGTGCTGCAGATCGGCAACCACGTCGATGCGACCTGGAAGGCCCGCCTCCCGGAGCACCTGGGGCACGTCACTCTCGAGCTGAGGCGCGGCTACGCCGCGAGCATCATGGACGAAGCGGCGGCGCTCGCTGCGCTGACGTCGCTGGCTGCGCTCGCTCATCTCCTGCCCGAGCGCGACCCGCACCCGAGCCTGTTCGAGGTCACGCTGTTCGTGCTGGGCTTCCTCGACGACGACACCGTGTGGCCCGCGCTCTACGTGCGCTGGGAGCTGGCGCTCTTGCAGGAACTGGGAATGGGGCTCGATCTCACGGAATGCGCGGCGACCGGGTCGAACGATCAGCTCGTCTACGTGTCGCCGAAATCGGGCCGCGCCGTCTCGGCGTCTGCCGGCGAGCCCTACAAGGACCGCCTGCTGCCGCTGCCCGCCTTCCTGACCAGCGCCCGGCAAGGAGGCGCGACGCGCGGGGATGTGCTGGCTGGGCTCGCGCTCACAGGGCATTTCCTGGAAACACGCGTAACCGCGCCCCGCGGCCTCGTACTGCCCGCTGTAAGAGGGCAGATGGTGGAAGCGATCCGCAGAATGAAATAGGCGGCGAGCCTGTGAGAAATGCTCTTTAAGGCACTTTTTGCAGGGGCTCGATGTCGATGCGGATGCCTTTCGTCTTGTCCGGCTTCAACACATAGACGAGGCCGTCCGCGGCTTCGTAGCGCGCCGAGACCGGCCTGGCGGCGCTTCCGTTGCCCACCTTCTCGAACGAGAGCGTCGAGGGCAGGCACGCCTGATGCTTGACGCCCGCACTGGCGCCAACGTCCTTCGTCTCGCCCCCGAATGTGTAGGTGACGGGCTCTTTCGCGGTGTTCGAGATCTGAAACGTGTAGGAGAGCGATTTGGGGCGCGCGAAGAGCTGCACGGCGATGTACTTCGGGTGCTTGCCGGGGGCCTCTGCCACGCCGACGCCGATCTCCGTCATGTGGGGCGCCAGCAGGTTGTCGCGATGGCCCGGCGAGTTGAGCCAGCCCTCCACGGCGAGACGCGCGAGCTCGCGTGATTCGAACCCATTGCTGTCGAGGTGTGAGGCAAGGTTCTCGCCGACCGAGCACCAGTCGTAGCCCGCGGCAGTGATGCGGTCGCCGGCCTCGCGTCCGTCGGCCGTATGGGAGAAGCTTTTGCTCTTGGCGAGGTATTGGGCGTAGGCGCCGGCGGCCGCCTCGAGCTGGGCGTTGGAGTGCACCTCGCCGAGCTTCTTCCCGCTTCTCAGCGCATTCGTCATCTCGACGATGATGCGCTCGACGGCCGGAATGTCGGGTGTGGCGGGTGCCATGGAATTCTTTCGCGCGTGCCTTGCTTGCTTGACGGAATTCCGGCGCAAGAACGCCGGTTAACGGGCGCACACCGTCTGCGTGGAGAATGGATCGGGCCAGCACGTTGAACCGATTTCGCCACGCCCGCAATCACATTGTGCGACATCGGCAAGATTGCGGCGGGAGCCCGTGACGCGTCCGGGGACACGACGCCTTTGGCGCGCCGATGGTGGTCGTGCCCGGCGTACCGTGAGGCGATCGGGTCATGTCCTCGCAACGCCGAGGCCTTGCGCCGCCCGGACATTCCGCTCAAGAAAATGTATGCTGCGCGAAGCGTTGCCGTGGTGCCGCTCGACGAAAAAGTCGTCGTCTTGATTGACGGCAGGGTCGGCCACGAGCTGCCTGCTCGCCGGTACCAGGGGGCTTTATTTTCACAGTGATGGAGGACAGTGGGCAATGGCATACTGAGAATTCAAAGGCCTGACGTTTCGATCGATATTTTTTGACAAGATCGCGCTGAGCAATGGCAAGAAGATGGACTTCACTGGAGGGGCCAATGTTGAATTTGTTGCTGGAAACTTCCTGCGCAACCCCCTGGCCCATCTCCAGCGCTATCCGTGATCCACGGGGGCAGGGCCTTGCGCTTATGCCGCGAAGTCCTTGAGCAGCGTGATGCTCCCCACCTGTCGCGACTTCTCGAAGTAGCGCTCGTCCGCCGTGACGAGCGTTGCGCCCGTTTCGAGCGCGACGGCGTGGTAGAGCGTGTCGAAGAGGTGGTGACGGAGCGAAATCGAAAGACCCGTCGCCCGAACGAGCACGGGTCCGTCCTGGAGAACAGTGGGGCGCAGGTCGAGAAACGTCTCCATGGCCCCATCGACGATGTCCGGGTCGAGCCGGCAAAGAACGCCCAAGACTTCTGCAATCCAATGCGGCGGGGCGAAGAGCTCAGCACCCTTCTCGTCGATGGCTTGACCGACGGCTTGGGCTTCGTCGACATAGAGTTCATTGGGGCGCTCGACCAGGAACCACTTGATGGCGACGCTGGCATCGACGACGAGCTTCACTTGCGCAGCTCTTGACGAGCGTTTCGAATTTCCTCGGCTGTAGCCCCTCGGCTCTTGGCGCGGATCTGGCGCATGCGTTCGACGAAGCTCACGGAACGGCGGCGGCGCTCCTCCTCCTCGATGGCCCGGATCAAGGCGCGCGTAACGACGGCGCTCTTGTTCTCGTCCTTGAACAGCTCGTTGAATTTGTCCTTCACGTCATCCGGGATCGAGAAATTCATGGTGCCCATGGCGTGCTTCCGGCCGCTCGGAGGCGGGCCCGGCCTCGATTGTTGAAAGTTTCAACAATCGATATACTCGAAGGCCGCGCCTCATGCAATTGTGCGTAGCTGCAACTTGTTGCCGAGCGGCCCTTGAGAGGGCCTTCCACCCCGCGCTAACCCTTGCCCATGACCAAGCAATCGATTCCCCCCGCCGGCCCGATCGAGCCCGTGAACCTCAAGGAGGCGCTGGAAGAGCGCTACCTCGCCTACGCGCTCTCCACCATCATGCACCGGGCGCTGCCCGACGTGCGCGACGGGTTGAAGCCCGTGCACCGGCGCATCCTCTACGCGATGCACGAGTTGAACCTCAGTCCCGAGAGCGGGTTCCTGAAGTGCGCCAAGATCGTCGGCGAGACGATGGGTGACTACCACCCGCACGGCAACCAGGCGATCTACGACGCGCTCGCGCGCCTCGCGCAGGACTTTGCGGTGCGCTATCCCCTGGTCGACGGCCAGGGCAACTTCGGCAACATCGACGGCGACAACCCGGCCGCCGAGCGCTACACGGAGGCGCGCCTCACGAGCGTTGCCGCCGACCTTCTCGAAGGCATCGAGGAGGACACGGTCGAGTTCCGCCCCAACTACGACGGGCGCGAGCAGGAGCCCGCGGTGCTTCCCGCGGCATTTCCCAATCTATTGGCCAACGGCTCGGCCGGCATCGCCGTCGGCATGGCGACCAACATTCCACCCCACAACGTCGACGAGCTCAGCGCCGCCCTCCTGCACTTGATCAAGCACCCGAACGCGACCGTCGAGAAGCTGGTCGAGATGGTGCCGGGGCCCGATTTCCCGACCGGGGGCGTCATCGTCGAGCCGCGCGCCGATATCCTCGAAGCCTACAAGACGGGGCGCGGCGGATTCCGGCTGCGCGCCAAATGGCTCAAGGAGGAGACGGGGCGCGGCGGCTACCAGGTCGTCGTCACCGAGATTCCCTACCAGGTGCAGAAGGCGAAGCTCGTCGAGAAGATCGCCGAGCTCATGTCCGAGAAGAAGCTGCCGCTCCTTGCTGACGTGCGCGACGAGAGCGCGGAGGAGATCCGTCTCGTGCTCGAGCCCAAGAGCCGTGCGGTCGACCCCATCCTGCTCATGGAGAGCCTGTTCCGGCTGACGGAGCTCGAGGTTCGCTTCGGGCTCAACATGAACGTGCTGTCGGCTGGCCAGGTGCCGAACGTTCTCTCGCTGCGCGATGTCTTGAAGGAGTGGCTCTCTCATCGCCTCGACGTGCTCGTGCGCCGGTCCACGCATCGCCTCAAGAAGATCGAGCACCGGCTCGAGGTCCTGGACGGCTATCTCATCGCCTACCTCAACATCGATGAGGTGATCAGGATCGTCCGCCACGACGACGATCCCAAGGCCAAGCTGATGAGGAAGTTCAGCCTCTCCGAGGTTCAGGCGGACGCCATACTCAATCTGCGTTTGAAGAGTCTGTCGAAGCTCGAGGAGGTCGAGATCAGGGCCGAGCACGACAAGCTCTCCAAGGAGCGGCGCGAGCTGAAGAGCCTCTTGAAGTCCGAGGATCTCAAGTGGGAGCGCATCACGGAGGAGGTTAAGGAGACCCGCGAGCGCTATTCGAAAAAGACAGAGCTGGGCCGGCGGCGCACGTCGTTCGCCGATGCCCCCGAGATCGCCGTCGATCTCGATGAGGCCCTGGTCGAGAAGGAGCCCATTACTGTCATTCTTTCCGAGAAGGGCTGGATCCGCGCCATGAAGGGGCACGTGGAGGATCTCTCCAAGCTCGACTTCAAGCAGGGCGATGGACTGAAGCGAAGGGTCTTTGCGCAGACGACCGACAAGATCCTGCTGTTCGCCACCAACGGTAAATTCTTCACGCTCGAGGCGAGCGAGCTTCCGGGCGGACGCGGTCATGGCGAGCCCGTTCGCCTGATGGTCGATCTCGAGGAGAACCACGATTTCGCCGAGTGCTTCGTTTTCGATGCGACCCGCAAGCTCCTGGTCGCGTCGACGGGCGGCTACGGCTTCATCGTTCCGGAGGAGGAGGTCGTCGCCGCGACCCGCAAGGGCAAGCAGATCCTGAACGTTGCCGAGCCCGAGGAGGCGCGGGTGTGCGTGCCGGCCGATGGCGACATGGTCGCGACCGTCGGCGAGAACAGGAAGTTGCTCGTGTTCCCGCTCGAGGAGGTGAACGAGATGGGCCGCGGCAAGGGCACCATCCTGCAGCGCTATAAGGACGGCGGGCTGTCCGACGTTCGTGTCTTCACCAGGAAGGACGGGCTCAGCTGGCTCGACAGCGCGGGTCGCACGTTCACGCTGCCGTGGAGCGACCTCAAGGATTGGGCGGGCCAGCGCGCGCAGGCGGGGCACATGGCGCCCAAGGGCTTCCCCCGCTCCAACAGGTTCGGCTCGGCGTTCTGAGGACGCTGCACTGGTCAGGTGCGCTCCGTGCGCCACTCGAGCGCTGGGGGACGGCCCGGTCATGAGGCACGAAAACGACGCACACTTGCCACTGGTCGCTGCCCCCGCTACGACTCCGCCCATGACGGGATTGTCGACAGCGGTTCAAAGGCTTGCGGCCGGTCTCTTGACGGCCGTAGCAGGGGCGTGGCTGGCGGGCGTGCTCGGCGCGGCCGTGGCGCACGCCGAGGACTGGGCGGCCGCCGCGGAGGCGCCTGCCAGTTGTGCGAAATCCGACTTCGAGGCGGTGGTAGACGAGGCCGGTGCGGCCCTGCGCGACCTCAATGCGACCAACAAGCCTCTGTTCCAGGACAAGCTGCGCAAGCTCAGGGAGAAGCGTGGCTGGACGACGGACCAGTTCCTCAAGGAAGCGGCGCCCTACGTCAAGGACGAGAAAATCGACGTCTGGGACGAAACGTCGAGCGAGCTGCTCGCCAAGATTGCCAACATGGGGCAGGAGGGCTCGGCCGCCAAGTCGCCGGACTGCACGTTGCTCGCCGAGCTCAGAGGCTACCTCAAGACGCTCGTCGACACTCAGACCGAGAAGTGGACCTACATGTTCGGCAAGATCGAGGCGGAGCTCGCGAGATAGCACCGCGGGTAGCGATGTGACATCTCTGCTCAGCACATTGCCGTCATCGCCGCGAAGGCGGCGACCCGTCCAAACAGGCCCAAGAGAAATCTGGGGAAGGGGACACCATCTCCGGCAGCGGTGCGCCTTTGCCAATCAATGTGCACAGCCGTATCACACCCTCGCCCACCCGTTCGGGCCGAGGTGCTCCTGGGGCTGGAAGCGGGTCTTGTAGGCCATCTTGCGGGAGCCATCGATCCAGTAGCCGAGGTAGAGATAGGGCAGGCCAAGGCGGCGCGCGAACTCGATGGTCTCGAGGATCATGTATGTGCCGAGGCTCCTCGCCGCGAGGGCAGGATCATAGAAGCTGTAGACCATCGAGATGCCGTCGGAGAGCCGGTCGCACAGCGACACGGCGGCCAGCGGCCAGGATTCGGGGGGCGTCTCGAGAGGATTCTCGGGCTTCACACGGTATTCGGTGAGAAAGGTCCGGACCACGCTGTCCTCGACCATCATGGCGAAGTCGAGCACGGTCATGTCCGCCATGCCGCCGCCCGCGTGCCGGGCGTCGATGTAGGACCGGAACAGGCGAAACTGCTCGGCCGTCGGGACCGTCGTGACGCGCCGTGCGAAAAGATCGCGGTTGCGCTCCTTGACGCGGCGCATGCTGCGCGTGGGCGTGAACTCATTAGCGACGACGCGGACGGACACGCAGGCGTGACAGCCCTCGCAGTAGGGCATGTACGCGATGTTCTGGGAGCGGCGGAAGCCGCCCTTCAGGAGGTCGTCGACGAGCGCCGGGGGCTTTTCGCGGGTGAGGTGGGTGAAGAGCTTTCGCTCCAGCCGGCCCGGGAGATAAGGGCACGGCTGCGGGCTGGTGACATAGAACTCCGGGAAATGCTTCTGCTGCTCTGTCATCCGCCGCCGAGCCTCGGTGCCGCCCGGGAACCGGGTGCGTCGTCATGTTAGTTGAGCCGGGGCGCAAGGTTCAAGGGTGCCTGAAGCAGCTCGGGACCGGGAACAGTCCCTATTTTCCGCCTTTCTTGCCGCCGCCGGGGTCCAGGAGGCCCGCACGGGCCGGAGGCGGCGATGCCGTGCGCCGGCGAGCGGCGGCGGCGCTGCCACCAGAACCGGATTGGGCGTCTTCACCGGCCGCAGCGGGAGGCGGAGCGGAGTTGCGCTTGGGTGGATTGAAGCTTCGACCGGGCGCGGGCAGCGGGCTTTGTGACTCGTCCGGCGTCTCTCCGGAAGCCTGGACTTGAGTGTCGAGCTCGGCCATGGCCGACATGCGGCCCATCCGATAGCCCACGTAGAACGCAATACCGGCAACAATCATGAGAAGGATTTCGGTCGGAATCATGGTCGTGATCTCTGATGGCGCAACTCAATTCCGCGCACTGCCGTCACGGGCAGCCGGCACAAGACTATCGCAAAGTGAGATCGTACGTAGAGGGAACGAGGATGGAACGTCACCGCTCGGCGAAACTCTGCAGCACGGCTTCCTCGGCCCGCCCGACGGATTCGGGACTGTCGATGGAGGCATAGGTGAGCCAGGCAAAGCTGCCCATCAGCACGCCGACAAGGGCGAGGCAGACGAGGACGCGGCGCACGACCCAGCCCAATGTCATGGGATGCAAGCGCGCTTTCGACTGCGCATCGGAATACGGTGATTCTGCCAGCATAGACGCAATCGGCCGGTCCGGATGCAGGACCGCCCCTCCCCCCAAAGTGCCCCATTTTCTTTTCGCAGGCCCCGGAGGCTCGAGCCACTCGGTCTTACGCCTGACGCGCCTCATCCATGAAAGAGGCGGCCGGCCGGGTCAAGAAGACATACGACGGGGGACGACTGTCGCCGTCTCTGCGTGGCGCAATGACCACGGTTTTGATCCGCAAACGGCGCATCATCGGATTCTGCGGCCGAAGGCGAGGATCGCTGCGAGCGGAACCGCCACCGAAAGGCCGCCGACCCAGAGCGCCAGCTCGGGCAGCGCGTCGTAGCCGCCTCTGGCCACGGGGAACAGAGTGTTCATGTACTTCGTCCATAGCTGCCCTGCCACCAGGGCGAGGTTCATGAATGAGGCCATGAGCGCAAACCAGGTGGCCCGATGACCGGGCGGCGCGTAGACGGCGATCAGCGTGAGAAGCGGGACCATGCTGAGCTGGGCGAGGGGCGAGGTCGCGGCCGCATCGATCACGGCGATGGTGCGGGCTCCGGCTCCGAACGCTGCGTCCGTCCACTGGTCGAGCCGGAATACCAGCATCAGGGTTGGAATGTAGAGGACGCCGCCAAGCACCGTGAGCCACAGGAGCACGCGCGCGACGGGCATGCGCGTGATCACGTCCGACATGAGCCAGGCCGCCATGAGCGCAATGCCGGCTCCGATCTGCGCGAGCGTGCCGAAGAACGCCTCGTCGAAGCCGAGCATGTCGATCGAGAACCATCGGAACCCCTCGCCGATGGCCGGGGTGGCGCGGAAGGCGAAGATGATGAGCGCAGCGTACGCGATGCGCTGGCGTGTCTCATGCTCGATGGCGCTCGTGACGCGCGCGAGCATGGTGATGACGACGGCCATCGAGATGACGAAGACGAGCTCCTGATTGTACGGCACGTCGAATAAGGCGAGCGCTGTGACCGTGAGCCCGAAGACGATGCCGCCGCCCAGAATGCGCCAGTCGGTATCGCGCCGCTCGCTCGTTTCGAGGCGCACGAGGAGCGCGCCGCTCGCCGAGATCAGGGGGATGACGAGACCGATCAGGAAAACGGTCTCATAAGAAAGCGTCTGGGCGAGCCATCCGCCGAGTCCGGCCACGATGAAGGCGCCGATCGACAGGGCAAGCCGGCCCAGGATCTGGACCATGCCGAGGTCGTGGTCGACGTCGGCCTTGGCGCGCGCCGTCCCATCGGGCTCGTGACGTGGCACCACCTCGGTGCTCATGGCGTCCGCCACGACATCCTGGAGGACGACGCCGATGATGGTCGTGAGCTGAGCGGCGATGTAGAGCTGCTCGGGCGCGGCGAACGTGATCCAGTGTCCCGCCGCACCGGCGAGAAGTAGCATGCCTGTCGCGATGAGACCGGCACCCAGGAAGACATAGGCCCGGCGCTGAGAGCCGAGCAGGGGGACGGAATCGACGAGCTCGCCGAACACCATTTTCATGGCCCATGGCAGGGTGAGCCAGACGCCGAGCTGGGCAAGGGCCGCCGGCGAGAGCGTCAGCTCCTTCTTGACCCAGAAGCTGTCGGCGACTGCGATGAGGCCGAGAGCCCCGTACGCGAAATAGATCATGAGGAGGGGGACATAGACGAGGCGCAGCGCGCGAACGGGTGCCAGGAGCAGGCGCTCGAGGACGCGCGCGATATGCTCGCGGGAGAAGACCGGAGGTGGCGCAGTCGGGGCTTCCATGGGATGGGCGGCTCCAGGATGTGCTTAGAGCTGGCAGTGGCGGAGGTCGGGCGCGGTACAGAGGCTCTACAGCAACGGGCGGTTGCGGCGAACCATATCCTGTGTTGCAGGAAAGTCGATCTTGCCCGAGCCGAGAATTGGAATCTGCGGCACGACCATGATCGTGCGCGGCACCCACAGCTCCGAAAAGCCCTCAGCGCGTGCGTGCTCGAGGAGCGCATCCTTGTCGGCATCGGGGCGCTCTGTGACCAGCACCAGGCTCTCGCCTTTGCGCGGGTCGGGCAGGCTCAACGCGACATGGGAATGCTCGGGCCACAGACCCGACGCCAAAGCCTCGATCGCGGCGAGCGAAACCATCTCCCCGCCGATCTTGGCGAAACGCTTGGCACGCCCGCGGATGGTGATGAACCCGTCGTCGATGGTGACGATATCGCCCGTGTCGTGCCAGCCGCTCGCGGTGGGCACGATGACACCCGGCTTGTCGGCAAGGAGGTAGCCCGCCATCACGTTGGGGCCCTTGGCGAGCAGGCGTCCGCCCTCGGTGATGCCCTCGACGGGCTCGAGACGGACCTCGATTCCGGGCAGGAGCCGTCCCACCGAGCCCGGCCGCGACGCATCGGGCAGGTTGCAGGCGAGCACAGGTGAGCACTCGGTGGCTCCGTACCCTTCGAGGATCGTGGTGCCGAACCTGCTCCACATCTGCCGCGTCGCGTCTTTCACCCGCTCGGCTCCGGCGATCACATAACGAATGCTCTCGAGGTCGCCGGAGTCGGCCGCGCGCGCGTAGCCCTGCAGGAACGTGTCGGTCGAGAAGAGCACGGTCGCCTTGGTGGCGCCGATCAGCTTGGGAACTTGCTTGTAGTGCAGCGGGCTCGGGTAGAGCACGACCTTGAGGCCGTTGAGGAGCGGCATGAGCGTGCCGGCCGTCAGTCCGAACGAATGAAACATCGGCAGCGGGTTCATCACCGTGTCGGCGGGCGTGAGAATGCCTCCGGCATGGGCGAAGATCTGACTGGCGTTGGCGGCGAGGTTCCGGCTCGTGAGAACGACGCCTTTCGGCGTGCCTTCGGTGCCCGACGTGAAGAGAATGACGGCAGGCTGGTCCGGCGCTTTGGCGTGCCGCCGGTGCACGAGGCCGGCGACCAGGCTGCGCAAGAGACCACCGAGCTTAGCAGCGGTCCCAATCCCGGCTCGGATGTCCTCGAGATAGATGATCTCGACGCGCTTGCCGGGCGCGATCTCGGTAGCGCCGATCGCCTCGACGACGTCCTCGAGCTTGGCGGTGTCGACGAAGCGCCGGGATGTCACCACCGTTCCGATGGGTCCGATCTTGACGGCCGATGACAGGTTGCGGGCACCGGCCGTGAAATTCAGCATCGCCACGGTCCGGCCGTAGGCATTGAGGCCCATGAGCGTTGCCACCAGGGCATTGACGTTGGGGAGCAGGAGGCCGACGGCAGCGCCCGGAGGCGTTCGCTTCTTCAAGGCCCGGCCCAGAACGAGGCTCGCCAGAACGAGCCGCCCATAGGTCAGCGTCTGGCGCTCGGCGTCCTCGAGGGCCACCTTCGACTTTCCATGACGCCGCGCGGCCCTGAGCAGGGCGGCGAAGAGGGTGGTTTCGGCGGTGCGGGGATCGAATGGGGCGGGCATCGCAGCTTACGGGGCTCGAGGGAGGACCATCCGCCCCAAATTGCACCGCGCGTTCGGGATTGCGCAACCATTTCATCGGTGGACGTGCAAAAAATTTGAATCAAGTTCTCGCATCACCGTTTACCGGGAATAAGAGCGCATTGCGTAGGCTCCAGAAACTTTTCGTTAAAGGAGAGCCCCGATGCGCCATGTGATCGACGCTCCTGCCCCTCGATCTGCCCGCGATGTCACGCGCGCCTCCCTGGGGGGGCGCTGGGTCCTGTTCGGTCGAGACGAGCGGGGAGGCACATCGATCGTCTTTATGATCATTTTCTCGGTTCTGCTCCTGACGGCTGCGATGGCCATCGATTACACCAGAGGTCACTCGGAGAAATCGCGGGAGCAGGCCGCGCTCGATGCTGCCATGCTCGCGGCGGCCGGCACGATGGGGCAGACAGGCAGCGCCGAGGAGGCCGAAGCGACCGCGCAGGCGTTCTTCCGGGAGAATCTCCGCAACGGCAGCAGAGCGCGGGTCACCTCGTTCGCGGTCGACAGCGAGAATGGAGAGATCACTGGCAGGGCCGGAACAGACCATCCGACAACTCTTATGAAGGTCTACGACGTGGATACGATGCGGATCGGCGTCAACTCCGCCGCTGCACTCAACAAGTCGGGCGTGGAGATCGTTTTCGTGCTCGACAACTCGGGCGATCTGGCCGGGCAGCCCCTCGTCGATCTCAAGGGTGCGGCGCAGCGCTTCAGCGACATGATCTTCGTGGGCGCAGATGGCTCGAATGCCGTAAAGGTCGGCATCGTTCCGTTCGCCGGCTCCGTCAATGTCGGTGCCGACAAGCGCGGAGCATCTTGGATCGATGATGGAAGCCGGTGGAATTGGGACGATCCCGATACCGTGCACTGGGAGAACATCGGCTACGATACTGCAGAGAAGCAGCAGAAGGTCAGCCGGTTCACGCTCTTCGACAGGATGGGTGTGTCGTGGAAAGGGTGCGTGGAGGTGCGGCCCGGTCCTTTCGATGTGCTCGATACCGCGCCGGACACCGCCAATGCGGCAACCTTTTTCGTTCCGATGTTCGCTCCCGACGAGCCGGACGAGGAGAACAGCGCCGATCCGACCGTCTCTTATCCCAACAGCTATCTCGCGGACTACAAGGCGGACGACGACGGCTCCTGCCCGAAGGACGACCCGGTCTGCGTCAGGACGAACAAGAAGAAGGGGACTTGCGAGGAGTGGGGCAGGCAGACGGTTTCACCGATCGAAAAGGCGCAGAAGCGCATCTGCAAGTATTCGGGCGTAACGCCAAATCCGATTTCGGGGCCCAATAGGAACTGCGATTCGAAGCCGCTGACACCGCTCACAAACGTCAAGCAGAAAATCGACGACGCGATTGCGAACCTGACGGCGGTGGGCCGGGCCAACGTCGGCGAAGGTGTGATGTGGGGGCTCAGGGTGCTTTCGCCCACGGTGCCGTTTACCGAGGGCTCCGAGTTCAATGGTGGGACCAAGAAATACATGATCGTTCTGGCGCGAGGCGCAAATACCATCGAGCCAGTCGGCGACGAGATGAACAAGTCCGAGTACACCCCCTGGGGGTTCAGCTCGAACGGCCGCCTCAATCCCCAGTCGACGCAGCGCACGGCCCTCGAGAACTCGATGGATACGATGTCGCGAGCGGCCTGCCGTGCTGCGAGCGACACGAACATCGAGGTCTATTCGATCGGCTTCGGGGTGAGCAGCGCGCAGACGCGATCGATGCTTCAATACTGCGCGACCAAGCCGTCGATGAACCTAGAAGCATCCAGCGGCGCTGAGCTGCTCAACATCTTCGAGGCGATCGCTCGCGATATCCGCCAGATTCGCCTGGCCGGATGAGCCAGTGGTCTCGCGAACGATTTGTCGGATGCGTTCGGTTGGCGACGGGGGAGTTATGCACCCTTGGGGCTCACTTGACTGGCGCCGCCGGCTTGCCTGCGCCACAGAACCCGGACCACGCCGTTAAGCCCTTGTCGCACCGATGACATTCTCTCGCTTCCCCGGCACGCTGACATAGCGCCGGACGAGTGCTCGCGTGGACCATCTGTGGACAAGCTGTTCGCGACAGAGGCGGATGCCACAGGCCGTCGCGTCTCGTGCTGGATCGGACGGGGCATTTGGTCAATGGTGCCTCTTCGAGTTGCGTTTCCGAGTGCGCGTCTTGGTGGGGGTAGCGTGCACGGCGCCGGTTGTTCGCGTTCTTTGGCGCCCTGATCGTTCGAGCAGGGGTTCGAGTGCTATGAGAATGTGGATCCGGAAGGCCGGCACGTGGGCTTGGCTGGCTCGCGCAACGGCATCTCTGTTGATCGGGGCGCTTGCGGTAGGCGTTCAGCCAATGGCCAGCGCGCTGGCGCAGGGCGCCAAGATCGTGGCAGAGCCGCTGCACGATCCCGAGCACAAGTCCGAGCTGCGCATTCCCGAGGGCGGCCCTTACCCCGTCACCCGCAAGGTGACGATCGGCCTCGACAAGTCGATGCTGGTCGAGGTTCCGCTCGAGCTGCAGAACGTGCTCGTCTCCAATCCCGAGGTCCTGGACGCGGTGGTGCAGACCTCGCATCAGGTCTATCTCCTGGCCAAGGAGGTCGGTGAGGCCAACGCCTTCTTCATCGGTCCCGACGGACAGAAGGTTCTCTATCTCGAGGTCAGCGTCACGCGCGACCTGACGGCGCTGCGGGATTCGCTGCAGCGGCTGCTCCCCGGATCGAAGATCAAGGTCGAGATGATGGGCGAGACCGTCGTTCTCGCCGGCAGCGTCGCAACCCCGGTCGATGCCAACCGCGCCGCCGAGCTCGCCGCGAAGTTCGTCAAGAAGAAGGATGCCGTGGTCAACATGCTCGGCACCGACAGCAAGGAGCAGGTGCTGCTCAAGGTGCAGGTGGCCGAGATGCATCGCGATGCGCTGCGCCGTATCGGCGTCGATCTGCCGGGCGCTGTGGTGGCAGCCGGAAACTTCACGTTCGCAAAAGTCATTCAGAATCAGTTCCCGGTGACCAGCCAGGTTGTGCCCGGTGCGCAGTTGGCGTTCCCGCTTCCGGGCGTGTCCGCGGGCTCGGCCTTCCAGCCGACATGGACCGACGGCACGTCGACCGTGACCGCGATGATGCAGGCTCTCGAGCGCGCAGGCGTGGTCAGGACGCTCGCTGAGCCCAATCTTACGGCGATCTCCGGCGAGACGGCGAAGTTCCTCGCAGGTGGCGAGTTCCCCATTCCCGTCGCACAGGACGACAATCAGGTGACCGTCGAGTGGAAGCCGTTTGGCGTCAACGTCTCGTTCAAGCCCGTCGTGCTGACGGACGGCCGGATCAGTCTCAACATCATGGCGGAGGTGAGCGAGATCTCGGCGGAAGGCTCCATCACGCTGCGCGAGATTTCGCTTCCCGGTCTCAAGGTGCGCCGCGCGGAGACGACGCTGGAGCTGCCCTCGGGCGGCACGCTGGCGATGGCCGGACTTCTGTCCGACGAGACGCGGCAGAGCGTCGAAGGTGTGCCGGGCCTCAAAAACCTCCCGGTTCTGGGAGCTCTGTTCCGCTCGAACGACTTCCGCAAGCGCGAGACCGAGCTCGTCATCCTCGTCACGCCTTACCTCGCGACTCACGCGCCGTTGCAGGAGATGTCGAGGCCCTCGGACGGCTATGCGCCGAGCAGCGAGCTGCGCGAGCTGTTCTTCGGCAACATCAACCGGGTCTATGGCCCCGGCGGCGATCCTGCCAACCACCGCTACAACGGCGATTTCGGCTACGTCATCGAATATCCGGGAGTGAAGGGATGAGCGCGTTCAGCACACGATTGGGGCGTCGACTTGCGCTCGGGCTGGCTCTTGGCGCCGGACTGGCCGGCGGCGGCTGCAACCGGCTCGACGACTACATGGCAGCCGATCTCCACGATCCCGTGAAGCGCCATCCGATCGCGTATTCCTCGCGATCGGAAACCCTCTTCGTCGAGATCGCGCCCGGCGGCTACGGTTTGAGTGCCAATCAGGAGGCAGACGTCTATCGGTTCGTCGAGCGTTACAAGGCGGAGAGCACGGGATCGCTCAGGATCGCAGCACCCCGCACAGCCGGCGCACACTACGCCGTGTCGGGCGCCGCGCGTCAGGTCGAGAGCATCGTGCGCATGGCCGGCATCGATCAGGGAGCGATTGAGACCTCGCGGTACGCGCTGCCGCCGCAATCGGCGCCGGCCCTGAAGCTCACCTACGACAGGCCTGTCGCGGTGCCGCCTGAGTGCGCCGATTGGGGCAGCGATCTCGGTGAGAACCGCGAGCGGCTCCCCTACAACGACTTCGGCTGCGCCACGCAGCGCAATCTTGCGCTCACGGTTGCCAATGCGCGCGACCTGCAGATTCCGCAGGCCGAGACTCCGCGCTCGTCCGAGAACCGCAGCGCCGCCTGGACGAAGTACATAGGCGGAGAGTCATCGAGCTCCTCGTCCTCGTCATCGACCTCGTCCGCAGGGGCAGCGGCGGGCACGCCATAAATTCCCATTCGAGATGTCCATGCCGGCGGCCTGGGTCCCGGGTCTGCGCGCTGACATTGGCCAGCGCTCCGCCCGGGATGATGACAAGCGCGGTGTCATCCCGGCCGGAGCGGTCACGCGCCCGCGTGACCGCGTAGAGAGCCGGGAGCCAGAAAAGCGAAGGTGCGGCTCCGGGCTGGAGAGCCGCACCTTCTGAGCCACTCAGGAGTAAGTGGCAGGGATCGGTTGCCGCCGCACCAGCCTTAGGGTGCGCTGCCGAGTTGCATGATGGGCTTGCCGTCGTCCTTGGCGAGGGCTGCGGCCCGGATCAGATCCTGAGCGGCCGGTGCATCGGCTTTCGAGACCTTGACGTCGCCGGTCTTGAGAGTTTCGAGGTAAGCGATGTTGGCAGCGGCCTTGTCGGGTGGCAGGACCGAGCGGGTGACGCGCTTGGCTTCATCCAGGTTGCCCTTCAAGCCCAGCACCAGAGCGAGGTTCTGCTGCGCCTGTGCCTCCGCGCCGTCCTGCACCACAGCTTTGCGGAGGATGCGCTCGGCTTCGTCCTGCTTGCCCTCCATGGCGAAGGAGAGAGCAAGGTTGTTGAGAATCGCAGGATGGTCGGGCGCGAGCGCCAAGGCCTTGTTGAACTCGGCGCGCGCGTCCGACTGGCGGCCTGCCGCGGAGAGCGTGGCGCCAAGCGCGGAGTGGACACGCCAGTCGGGCGTCTTGTCGGTCGCGGCCTTGCGCAACAGCTCCTCGGCGCGGCTGACCTTGCCGAGCTCGGCGGCAAGGAGACCACGCTCCTTGACGATGGCCAGGTCCTGCTCGGCGTTCGGAGCCTTGTCGAGGAGGTCGAGGGCGGCGGCCTTGTCGCCCTTCTCGCGCAGGGCTCTCGATTCCTTGATGAGCCGGCCCGTCTCGGGCGCAACTTTGAAGTCCGGCTCCTTGACACGGGCGACGGATGCCTTCCAGCCCGCCGGGCTCTTGGGTTCGGCCTCGACGGGCGCGCCGTCCGGGCTCGTGAGTTGGAGGGCGCCTGTCTCGAGGCCCGATCCGGCGCAACCGGCCGAAAGGAGCGCTGCGGAGAGGGCGAGGAAGCGAACACCGGCGCGGCCCGCGTGGGCGCCGGAAGACAGACGACCTTGCAACATGACAAAAGACCCCTCTACGGGCCTGGAGGGCGGCGGCTACTGCCACTTTCGCCTTTCTTTCCAGGCACTTGGCATCAACTCAGGACGCTACCGAAGCGGGACGCAACGAGACTTGCTGGGACCGAGTCCTAGTGAGATTCGCTGTTGGCAAGGGGGATCGCGGCAGGCCTGTCCCCGTTATCCCCAAAGGCCCGCGACCCTGTGAGAGCTGGGGGTCTGCGCCCAATGCAGAGTACGATTATGAGATGACCCGTGTGAGAGAGGTGGCGCTCTCGGCGCTCGCAATGCTGGTTACCGTGTCGGCTCCTTCGGCGGTCTCGGCCGGAAGTGGGCTCCCCGCGCTCTCTCGCGATGCGATCTGGCGCTCGATCTTCGCCCGGCCACCCGCGCGCGATGGATCGCCGGTTCCGGTGGATGCGGCGCGCGCGGCGCTGGGGCAGGATCTCTTCCGCGATCCCCGCCTGTCCGGCGACGGGACGATGGCCTGCGCCACGTGCCACGACCCCGAGCAGGGTTTCACGGTCGCCGTTCCAAAAGCCATCGGACGCGGCGGCAAGCCGCTTCTGCGCAATGCGCCCTCTCTCTGGAACGCGGGCTGGGGCAAGAGCTACTTCTGGGACGGACGAGCCGCCTCGCTCGAAGAGCAGGCAAAGGGACCGCTCACGGCCGCGGACGAGATGGCCGGCCGCTTCGAGGACATGATCGCGCGTCTTGGCGATGACACTGCGATGGCCCGGCGCTTCGCCGAGGCATTTCCGGCGACACCTGCGATCAGCGAGGAGGCAATTCTCGGCGCGCTCGCCGCCTACGAGCGCACCCTCGTCTCGCCAGGGACGCGCTTCGATGCCTGGGTCGAGGGCGAGGACGGAGCACTGACCGACCAGGAGAAGCGCGGGTTCGATCTGTTTGTCGGCCGGGCGGGATGCGCGGGGTGTCATGGCGGTTGGCGGTTCACCGATGACGGATTTCACGATATCGGCCTTCCGGGTCCCGATCCCGGTCGCGGGGCGGTGCCGGGCGGCGTTCCCGGGTCCCCGCAGTTCAAGACGCCGAGCCTCAGGGAGCTCGAGCGCACGGCGCCCTATATGCATGACGGCTCGTTGCCGACGCTGCGGGACGTCCTCAATCACTATTCGGGCGGACTGACGGTAAGACCGTCGCTCGATTCCGGGATTGTGCGAAACCTCGAGCTCGACGAGGCGGAGAAGGCGGCGCTCATTGCGTTTCTAGGCACTCTGTCGAGCCCCTGAGGCGAACCCAGTCTGGGCTGAGAAAGCCTCAATTCTAGACGGGGAGCGCAGCGAACGCCGCGCTATTCGGTGTCAGAGCCGGATTGTCGCAAATCGGCAACGCGTGAATGGCGAGTTAATGAATTGCCCGAAGTTTGGTCCGAAAACGCTAAACATTGGGCAACTCCTGGTGTGTCATATTGTTGTCACTGGCTGATTCGTCGCTTAGCCTCGACGACAAGCCAAGAGGCAAAGAAACGTAGGGACAACGCCCTGTGAGGGAATCCAGCTCCGCTTCAAAAGAGCGGAGCGAAACTCACACGGGAGTTTCCCATGATCGAGCTGCTCGTTTCCGTCTGCCTCATCGCCGACCCCTTGAGATGCAAGGACGTCGCCCTCGTCTTCGACGGCGAGAGCGTTTCGCCCATGCAATGCATGATGGGGGCGCAGCCCGAGATCGCCAAGTGGATCGACGAGCACCCCAAGTGGGCTCTGAAGCGCTGGACCTGCCAGCCCGCCGGGCAAATCGCCAAGATCTGAGAACGGGCTCGCCTTTCCGAGGCGAGCCGCTGGCCTATTGTGCGGTTTGGGTGCTCAAAGCCAGCGGCATCTCATTCCCCTTGATCAAGACGGACCTGGAGGCTGGCACGTATTGAAACGATAGGCCCTTCGCATGGGCTTTCGATGTTTACTTCGATGCGGGCCAGGATGGTTCCTGCCGCCCGCCGGGGAATTGGAAAAGCGGCGGGTCCTTCGGTCCGATGGAGCGCCGCCATGATCGAGATCATCGTCAATGTTTGTCTGTTGGCCGATCCGGCCAGGTGCAAGGACGTGCACCTCACAATGCTCGAGGGCCAGGTCACACCCTTTCAGTGCATGATGTACGGCCAGGTCGAGATCGCCAAGTGGGCTGAAATGAATCCGAAGTGGCAGTTGAAGCGCTGGACCTGCACCACGGCGGGCCGGTTCGCGGAGCTCTAATGGGACCTTTGCGGTTGGCGATTGACTTCGCCACCCAAGTTGGCTCCATCGCGGCTGAGATAGCCGAACAGAGGAGCCAATGATGACCGAGACCAGGACCAGCGGGTTCTCGACCCTTGCCGTTCGTGCGGGCGCCGCGCCCGATCCTGCGACCAATGCGCGGGTGACGCCGATCTACCAGACGACCTCCTATGTTTTCAACGACGTCGATCATGCGGCGAGCCTGTTCAACCTTGAGGCCTTCGGCAACATCTACACACGCATCATGAACCCCACCCAGGGAGTGCTCGAGGCGCGCGTCAACGCCCTCGAGGGTGGCTCGGCCGCGCTCGCCGTCGCATCCGGACACGCGGCTCAGTTTCTCACTTTTCATACGCTGCTCGAGCCGGGTGACGAGTTCGTGGCGGGCCGCCAGCTCTACGGCGGCTCCATCAATCAGTTCAATCACTCGTTCAAGAAGTTCGGCTGGAATGTCGTGTGGGCCGACTCGACCGATCCTCTCTCCATCGAGCGGGCCCTGACAGCGAGGACGCGTGCTCTCTTCATCGAGAGCATCGCCAATCCGGGTGGGCTCGTGATCGACATCCCCGCCATCTCGGCCATAGCAAAAAAGGCGGGCGTGCCGCTCATCGTCGACAACACGCTGGCAACTCCGTATCTCGTCCGGCCGAAAGAGCACGGCGCCGACATCATCGTGCACTCGCTGACCAAGTTCATGGGTGGGCACGGCAACTCGCTCGGCGGCGTTCTGGTCGACTGCGGCACCTTCGATTGGAAGGGCGCGCGCCACCGGTACAAGACGCTGGTCGAGCCCAACGCCTCCTACAACGGCATGGTCCTGGGGGACGCCTTCGGCAACATGGCTTTCGCCCTTGCGGCGCGCGTGATGGGGCTGAGGGACATCGGACCCGCCATCGCGCCCATGAACGCCTTTTTGATCTTGACCGGCATCGAGACGCTCCCCTTGCGGATGGCCAAGCACTGCGAGAATACGCTCGCGGTGGCGGGCTGGCTCGAGAAGCATCCCCAAGTCGCGTGGGTCAACTATGCGGGGCTCCCTTCGAGCCCCAACCACGCGCTCGCAAGGAAAATCTCTCCGAAAGGGTGCGGCGCCGTCTTCACGTTCGGCCTGAAGGGCGGATACGACGCAGGCGTGAAGCTCGTCTCGAGCCTCAAGCTGTTCTCGCATCTCGCCAACATCGGCGACGTGCGCAGTCTCGTCATTCACCCGGCCTCGACGACGCATCGCCAGTTGACCGACGCTCAGCGCCTTGCCGCGGGCGCGGGACCCGACGTCGTGCGCCTCTCGGTCGGCATCGAGGATGTCTCCGATATCATCGCCGACCTCGAGCAGGGTCTGGCCAAGATCGCTTGAGACCCGAGTGAGATACGAGCAGGGGGTCGGAACGGTCCAGCCCCCTGCTCGGAATTGGCGCGCTTCGAAGATCCGCGATCGCTCAGGACTTCGCCTTGACGTAGCCCCCCGGGGCGTCCTCGATGGCACCAAGCTTGGCGCCCGGCTCTCTCGGCTCGATCCAGTCGCCGGACTGCTTCGCGAGCCACTGAGCCCAGTGCGGCCACCAGGAGCCGGGATGCTCCTTGGCCATCGAGACCCACTCGTCGAGCGTATCGGCAGCGGCCTTGGGTGCGGTCCAGTACTGATATTTGACTTTGTCGGGCGGGTTGACGACGCCGGCGATGTGGCCGGAGCCGGCCATCACGAACTCGACCGGGCCGCCGAACAGCCTGGCGCCGATGAAGACCGACTTTGCCGGTGCGATGTGATCTTCCCTGGTCGCGAGCTCGTAGACAGGCAGCTTCACCTTCTTGAGATCGAGCTTCACGCCCCCGAACGTCATGCGCCCCTCGGCGAGATTGTTCTCGTTATAGAACTCGCGCAGATAGAAGGCGTGGTTCGCAGCCGCCATGCGCGTCGAGTCCTGGTTCCAGAAGAGAAGATCGAACGGGAACGGCTTTTTGCCCAAGAGGTAGTTATTGACGATGTACGGCCAGATCAGGTCCTTCGGCCGCATCATGTTGAACACGTTCGCCATGCGCGAGCCGTCGAGATAGCCGCGCTCGGCCATCATCTCCTCGAGGGAGGCGAGCTGCGATTCGTTGGTGAAGAGAAGGAGATCACCCGCCTTCGTGAAGTCGACCTGCGTCGTGAGGAACGTCGCCGAGCGGAACGGCGCCTCGCCGCGCCCAGCAAGCCAGGCGAGCGTGGTGCCGAGCAGCGTTCCGCCGACGCAGTAGCCGAGCACGTTGGTCTGCTTGAGGCCGGTCTCGCGCCTGACGGCCTCGGCAGCCGTCAGAATGCCTTCGACCATGTAGTCCTCGAAGGTCTTGTGCGAGAGCGTCTCGTCCGGGTTGACCCACGAAACCACGAACACGGTGAAGCCCTGGTCGACGGCGAATTTGATGAAGCTCTTCGCCGGCGTCAGATCGAGAATGTAGAACTTGTTGATCCACGGCGGCACGACGAGAAGCGGCACCTCCCGCACCTTCTCGGTCGTCGGCGTATACTGAATGAGCTGGAAGACCTCGTTCTGGAACACGACCTTGCCGGGCGTGACGGCGAGGTTCTTCCCCACCTCGAAGGCCTGCGTGTCGGTCTGGCTGATTTTGAGGAGGTCGCCCGATTTCTCCATGTCGGCGACGAGGTGCGTCATGCCCGTGACGAGGTTGCGCCCGTTCGAGGCAAACGTCTCGCGCACGACCTCCGGGTTGGTCATGGGGAAATTCGAGGGCGACAGCGCGCTCGACAGCTGGCGGAAATAGAACTCGGCCTTCTGGCGCGAGCGCTCGTCGAGCCCGTCGGTGCGCTCGAGAACCCTCTCGGCCCAGTGCGTGGTCACGAGATAAGCCTGCTTCCAGAAATCGAAATAGGGGTTCGCTGACCACTCCGGGTCCTTGAAGCGGTTGTCGGAAGGCTCGGGCTCGACGACGGGCTTCACGTCCTCGCCCATGAGGCGGCGCAAAGAATTATTCCAGAGCTCCATGTAGGAGCGCATCAGCGTGCCATTGGCCTCGGCGAGGCGGGCCGGGTCGCTGAGCCATACGCGCGCGATCTCGCTTACCGTGGCAACGGCCTCTGAGACCTCGCTCGCGGCAGAATAGGGCGACATCTTCGCGTCCGAGCGCTCGAGCAGGCCCGACATCACCCGCCCGCCCTCCTCGAAGAGACGCAGCATGTTGCGGGCGAACTCCTCCGGGTTGTCGATCCGGTAGGCCGGCGCCTGGCCGTGTATAGGCTCGCTGACGTTTGTCATGGCTGGTGCTTTCCTTGGCGCATTATCGAGCATTGTTGCGCTGCAACATAATCGGCTCGATCCAGCGTATCAATAAGCAACAAGGCCGATTACTGCGACCTGAGCCCGCATCCACACTTTTCCGAGCCCCAGGGTTTGGCGGACGGGCGTGCCCCGGCTCGAGGCGAGAAATGTTTCCGGATCCGCGGCTCGGCCGGCAGCCCTTGGCTGCGGGCGGGCTCAAGCCACTGGACGGCTCCGACCGCCACAGCCTAGAACAAATACTCCGTCCTGTTCGCGCTGCAATTGGACCACGGCCAGCGCCCTGTGTCCCGAGGTTAAGTCCGTTCAGTGGAAAAATCAAAGAGAAGCAACACCTTGTCGAGAATTGACCCGTGATCGAGGATTTCCATCGCATCAAGCGGTTGCCCCCGTATGTATTCGCTGAGGTCAACCGCCTCAAGGCGGCGGCGCGCGCGCGTGGCGCCGATATCATCGACCTCGGCATGGGCAATCCGGACATGCCCACGCCGCAGCACATTGTCGACAAGCTGATCGAGACGGTCTCGAAGCCGCGCACACACCGCTATTCGGCTTCGAAGGGCATCCCGGGGCTAAGGCGCGCTCAGGCCGCCTATTATGCACGCCGCTTCGGGGTGAAGCTCGATCCCGAGACGCAGGTGGTGGCGACGCTCGGCTCCAAGGAAGGCTTCGCCAACATGGCGCAGGCCATCTCCGCGCCGGGCGATGTGGTGATCGTCCCCAACCCGACCTATCCGATCCACGAGTTCGGGTTCATCATTGCCGGCGCCAGCATGCGTCACGTCAAGGCGGGTGCGGGCGAGGAGTTTCTGCGCGCCGTCGAGCACGCGGTCAAGCATTCGATCCCGAAGCCCATCGCCGTCATTCTCTCCTATCCCTCGAACCCGACGGCGATGGTCGCCGATCTCGATTTCTACAAGGACGCGGTCCGGGTGGCGAAGAGGCTCAACCTCATCATTCTCTCCGACATCGCCTATTCGGAGCTCTATTTCGACGGCAATCCCCCGCCCTCGGTTCTCGAGGTGCCTGGCGCGATGGACATGACCGTCGAGTTCACGTCGCTGTCCAAGACCTACAACATGCCGGGCTGGCGCATGGGCTTTGCGGTCGGGAACGAGCGGCTCATCGGGGCCTTGGCCCGCGTCAAATCCTATCTCGACTATGGCGCCTTCACACCCATCCAGGTGGCCGCTGCCGCCGCCCTCAACGGTCCGCAGGATTGCGTCGATGAGATCCGCGCCATGTACAAGAGCCGGCGCGATTGCCTGGTCGAGAGCTTCGGACGGGCCGGCTGGGTCATACCTGCCCCGCCCGCGACCATGTTCGCCTGGTGTCCGATCCCTGAGCCCTTCCAGGCGCTGGGCTCGGTCGAGTTTGCGAAGCTTCTGATCGAGAAGGCCGACGTTGCGGTGTCGCCGGGGCTGGGTTTTGGCGAGCACGGCGAAGGCTATGTCCGCATCGCGCTCGTGGAGAACGAGCACCGCATCCGTCAAGCGGCGCGCTCCATCAAGAAATTCCTCGCCGAGCACATCGAAGCCCGGCACAATGTCGTTCCGATCCCTCAAAAAGCCAGCCGGTAGCTCAGCCCCACATGTCTACTCCACTCTCTATTGGTATCGCCGGTCTCGGCACTGTCGGCGGCGGTCTCCTGGACTTGCTCGGGACTCATGGAAGCTGGCTCGGCGACATCGCCGGCCGGCCGATCGAGGTCACGGGCGTCGCTGCGAAATCGCAGGCCGAGCAGAAGGGCCCGGTCGCGACTAAGGCCAAGTTCTTCTCCGATCCCGTCGCGCTGGCCAGGGATCCCTCGAACAGCGTGTTCGTGGAGCTGATGGGCGGAGAAGGCGGGGTCGCGAAAGCCTCTGTCGAAGCGGCTCTCGATGCGGGCAAGCACGTCGTCACTGCCAACAAGGCGCTGCTCGCCCATCACGGGTACGATCTTGCCAAAAGAGCCGAGAAGGCCGGCGTCGCGTTGAACTTCGAGGCCGCGGTCGCCGGCGGCATTCCCGTCATCAAGACGTTGCGCGAGGCCTTGGGCGCCAACGAGATCCAGCGCGTCTACGGCATCCTGAACGGCACATGCAACTTCATCCTGACCAAGATGCAGACCGAGAAGCGCCCCTTTGCCGATGTTCTGAAGGAGGCGCAAAAACTCGGCTACGCGGAAGCCGATCCGACCTTCGACATCGGCGGTTTCGACACGGCACACAAGCTCGCGCTTCTGACGAGCCTCGCCTTCTCGACCCGCGTTGCGCTCGACGCCATTCATATCGAGGGGATCGAGAAGATCACGGCCGAGGACATCGAGGCCGCCGACAGCCTCGGCTATCGCATCAAGCTCCTGGGCGTGGCCGCGCAGACGGACAAGGGTATCCTGGCGCGCGTCTCGCCGTGTCTCGTCTACAAGGACTCGGCGATCGCCGAGGTCTCCGGCGTGACCAATGCGGTTGCCATCGACGGCGACTACTCCGGCAATATCCTTCTCGTAGGAGCGGGTGCGGGAGGGCGGGCGACGGCCTCGGCGGTCGCGAGCGACATCATCGACATCGCGCGCGGTTCCGTCGTGCCGCCCTTCGTGGTGCCGACCAGCCAGCTCAAGAGCCACGAGGCGGCCGAGCTCAGCTCGAACTACGGCTCCTTCTATGTGCGCATGCGCCTCGAGGACAAGCCGGGCGTCATGGGCGCGATTGCGACCCGCATGGGCGAGCACGGCATCTCGCTCGAAAGCATTGTGCAGCATACGCCTGCCGCGCCGCGCCAGGCCGGCGTCAAGGCCGCGTCTCAGAGCGCTTCGCCGGTCTCCGTCATCATCATCACGCACGAGACGACGGAGGCGGCCATGCGCCAGGCGCTGTCCGCGATCGAGAAGGACGGCAAGGTCGCCGAGCGCCCGCAGATGATCCGGATCGAGGAGCTGTAAGGTTGGGGATTGTGAGATCGTGAAGTCGTGACGTGGTGAAGTCGTGAAGTCGTGAGTAGTCAGTCGGAAATCGCGTCCCTCTCCGACAGTATCCTTGAATCTGAAGTTGGCCTCTGCCTACTCACCACCTCACCACTTCACGCGCATTGAGGACTGAAAATGGGCATTGATCACAACGGCGGGCTCGATCGCGTGCTCGTTCTGGAAGTCGCGCGCGTGACGGAGGCGGCGGCCATCGCCGCGGCGCGGCTGAGGGGGCGCGGCAACGAGAAGCTCGCCGACAAGGCCGCCGTCGATGCCATGCGCCGTGAGCTCGCCCTTCTCAACATAAGGGGCACCGTCGTCATCGGCGAGGGCGAGATGGACGAGGCGCCGATGCTCTACATCGGCGAGGAGGTCGGCTCCGGACAAGGTCCGAGCGTCGACATCGCCGTCGATCCTCTGGAAGGCACCACCATCTGCGCCAAGTCGATGCCGAATGCGCTCGCCGTGCTGGCGATCTCGGAGAAGGGCGGGCTATTGCACGCGCCCGACATGTACATGGACAAGATCGCCATCGGGCCCGGTTATCCGGAGGGCCTCGTCGATCTCGACAGGACGCCCGGCGACAACGTCAAGGCGCTTGCGAAGGCGAAGGGCGTGCCGGTTTCGGAGATCACCGCCTGCATCCTGGATCGTCCGCGCCACGCGGAGTTGATCAAGGCCGTGCGTGAGGCCGGCGCCGCGGTGCGCCTCATTCCCGACGGCGACATCGCCGGCGTCATCTGGTGCACCGATCCCAAGGAGACCGGCATCGACATCTACCTCGGCTCGGGTGGAGCGCCTGAGGGCGTGCTGGCGGCTGCTGCGCTGCGCTGCATCGGCGGGCAGATCCAGGGCCGCTTGAAGCCCTCGAACGACGACGAGCGATCGCGCGCCGCCAAGATGGGCATCACCGACATCAACCGCAAGTTCCGCCTCGAGGACATGGCGTCGGCCGACGTCGTCTTCTCGGCGACGGGCGTGACAGACGGGTCGCTCCTGGACGGCGTGCGCTTCCGCGGCGACTTCGCCGAGACGGAGACCGTCGTCATGCGCGCCCGCACCGGCACCGTGCGCCGCATCAAGACGAGCTTCCGCGATATCGGTGTACGCTTCCCGGCGTGAGGGAGGCTGCGCGTCGCAGCCGACCACACGTTTCGGGCTTTCATCCGGCCTTGCGCACACCGATCCGCACGCCGAGAGCCTTGGCAACTTTCATGACCGTGGCGAGGCTCGGATTGCCATCGGGAGACAGCGCTTTGTAGAGCCCCTCGCGGGTGAGCCCGGCCTCTCGCGCTAGGCGGCTCATGTTGCGCGCACGCGCGACGGCACCGAGCGCACTGGCCATGAGTGCCGGGTCTGCCTCCTCGGCTGCGGCGTCGAGAAAGGCGACGATGTCTGCCTCCGTCGTGAGATAGTCCGCTACGTCGAAGCGCGCAAACATCTCCTTCGGCTTTTGCCGCTTTTTCCCAACGCGTGTGCGGGCTGTGGGGCGCATGCTCAATCTCTCCAGTCGAGCGCGATGGCTTTGGCACGTTTTATGTCTTGGGACTGCGTGGACTTGTCGCCGCCGCAGAGCAGGATCACCAGCTGACTGCCACGCCGCATATAGTAAACCCGATATCCGGGTCCGTGGGCGATGCGCATCTCTGAAATCCCCGAACCGACCGGCTTGACGTCACCTGCATTTCCCGCCGCGAGACGGGTGATGCGAACGAGGATGCGCGCTCGCGCCTCCCGGTCCTTAAGTCCCATCAATCACGCATCGAAGCTGGCGCTCCGGACGATCTCAACCATTCGGGAACTGTGAACGATAGTTCACATAGTGTCAACTGAAGTATGCTGTCGCTCAGATTGAGCTTGATGCGAAGGGCCGCAGATCAATGTCTCCTGCTGCGAATCTACTCAGGACTGCGCGCCGACTGATTGGCTCCCTTGCGAGCTCGGGTAAAGAGCCGTTTTCCGGTCCTCACGCGAGCCGCGCCTTGACAACCCGCTTACGAGAGCGCTTCAGCAAGGGACCATGAACTATCGCCACGTCTATCACGCTGGAAACTTCGCGGATGTCCTGAAGCATGCCGTGCTTGCGCTCGTGATCGAGCACCTGAAGCAGAAGCCGGCTCCCTTTCGCGTCATCGACACGCACGCCGGCATCGGGCTTTACGACCTCACATCCGAGGCGGCCCAGAAAACGGGCGAGTGGCGCGACGGCATCGGCCGCATCTATGGCGCTAAGCTTCCGAAGGCGGTCGCCTCCCTCTTGGCTCCCTATCTGGCGGTCGTGGCCGGCGAAAATCCGGCGGGCGAGCTCAACCGCTATCCGGGAAGCCCCGTTCTGGCGCGCCGGCTGCTCCGGCGCGGCGACCGCCTGGTCGTGAATGAGCTTCATCCCGAGGACCAAGCGGCGCTGGCGGCTCACTTTGCCCGCGACGGCTCAACCAGGGTGCTTTCGCTCGATGCCTGGACCGCTCTCAAGGCGCTGCTGCCGCCCAAAGAGCGGCGTGGCGTCGTGCTCGTCGATCCGCCCTTCGAGGAGCCGGGCGAGCTTGCGCGCATGATCGAGGGGCTTGCCGTCGCCCATCGCCGCTTCGCCACCGGCACGATGCTGCTCTGGTATCCGATCAAGGAGCCGCGTGCGGTCGAGGCGTTCCGCCGCGATCTGGCAAAGCTCGGCATTCCGAAACTGCTGGCGGTGGAGCTTTCGATCCGTGCCGGGACTGATCCTACTCTTCTCTCGGGCACCGGACTCGTGGTTCTGAACCCGCCCTATCGGCTCGACGAGGCGCTCGGCGTGCTCTTGCCGTTTCTCGCCGATCGTCTGGCGCAAGGGCCGGGCTCGGGCTACCGTCTCGATTGGTTGACGAGGGAGCGTGTCACTTCGTCGTGAGGGTGAGAATTGACCTTGCGCCGCGAAGGCCAATCCGGAATACTCCGCCCCGCTCGGGCGCCTTTTGGCCCAGCGGAGACTGTTGAGCTGGCATTTGAGACCGTTGCGCGCATGCGTTTCGTTTCACACGCGCACTTGACGTTCCCCGGACATGGCAGAGCGGACGCTCGCGACACGGCTCGTACGCATCCCCCTTGCGTACGACGCCAGGGATTGGAATTGGGGACTTAAGGAGACTGACGTTATGCGGCAGACCGGTACGGTCAAGTTCTACAATGATCAGAAGGGCTTTGGCTTCATCAAGCCGGACGGCGGCGGGGCAGACGTATTCGTGCACGTGAGTGCGCTCGAGCGTTCGGGCATCGCGCATCTCACCGAAGGCAGCCGGATCTCGTTCGAGACCGAGCCGGACAAGCGGGGCAAGGGTCCCAAGGCCGTCAACTTGCAGGCTGCGAGCTGAGCTCGTGTGCTCGGCCCTTGCGGGGCCGTTTCTGAACGAGCGTATCCTGTGAGCCACGAGGCCCGGAAGAATTGCCGGGCCTCGTGCCATTTCTGTTGATGGTTGATGGGCACCAGGGGGCTGGTGGGGTAGGGTCCCTCCGTCATGCTCATGCGTGTTCATGCGTGTCCGATCAACGGGAGAGACAAATGCTGAACTTCAAGCACACGGCGATGGCAGTGATCGTCATTCTGGGCGTGGCGCTCACCGGCGCCGGCTCGGCTGAAGCCAAAGAGTGCTGGCGGAAGGGTGCCATCGGTGAGGCCGGCGACGTGGACGGCGCCAAGTTCCAGGTCGACGAGGCGCTGCTTCAGGCCGTCGACTGGGGGGCCTGGGCCGCCTGGATGGCAAGCGGCGGCAAGTCCTCTACACCGGGCGGCTACTCGTTCGGGCCGCGCGTCTATAGCTGCAAGAAGGAAGGCTCATTCGGCGTCACCTGCCGGGGCGCGGCCACCATCTGCAAACTCTGAGCTTCGGAGACGTCTCTGTCGATCGCGTTCTGTCGAGATGGGCGCTTTCGGGCCATCAAACGAGACGAGGACGCGCATCCAATGGCACATCTAAGACCACCCTGCGACGCGCGCCCCGTGCATCGCATGGTGGCTGGTGCTTGTCCTCCTTTTCCGAGGCCCCCGGTCGTTTTTGGCCTCGGCAATGGCCGGCAGGGCTCGAGCTGTTTCCACGGAAACACCCGCGTCCGGATCGCCTGTCGGGTCCGGCGCAGGCATGGAGCTCCCTCGACCTCGAGGGAGGCGTGGCCGCGCGCTATTTCGACAGCATGTTCTTGATCAGGCCGACGATCGCGGTGAGCACGAGACCGCCGACGCCACCGCCCGCGGCCTGACCGACGATATCCATAAGGCCGCCGTCTCCGCCGCCAAGCATGGCCGCGACCGTCGAGCCGAGGCCGAACGCGTTGCCTGCACCTCCGCCGAGGGCGCCGACAACGGTATTGCCGACCGTGCCGAGGCTGGCATTCTTAAGCAACGCGCCGACAATGTTGCCGCCGACAGCGCCGCCAGCCACCTGAATGAGGATGGGCAATAGATCTTCCATAAGTTCGTCCTCCGAGCTGCTTTTCCGCGGGCTCCGGTGCTCCCCCGGTATCCCTGCGAGCCGGGGGCCCGGCGCTCTCGACCGGAAAAGTGGGCAGCATCATAGACCATTGGCAGGCGGGCGGCAGTATTGGCTTTAGAACATTAGAATATTTGCCCCGACGAACCGGCCGCCCAGTGGTGCGAAGGACACAATCGGCACAAATCCCGGTCTTGGCTTGCAATTCTTGCGGGAATGGCTGCAGAATTCTCGTTAGTGTCGAGGGCGAGGGTCCGGCCGTCTCCCGGGACGGCGGATGAGGGCATTTGGACGAAAGTGAGCGAAAGCGGGTAGCGATATGATTCGGTTCATTGCATTCGCGGCCGTGGCCGCCATTCTGGGCTTGGTTGCCGGGGCGACGATGTCGGCGGCCGGGCCCAAGAAAGCCGGCCAGGGCGACGGTGTGCGCCGGGGCGGGTATTCGTATTCCCAGGAGGATACGATCAATACCTACGGCGATTCGCGCTCCAAATACGGCAGCACGAACAGCCTGCGCGACCCGCGTCTGGACACGCAGACCAACTCGGGACCGTTCGACCACGGGTTCTTTTTCGACTCGGCGACCGGTGCCCGCGGCGGCGACGCGCCCTATATGAATTGATGGGCGGTGGATCGGACGCCCGCCTGTCGGGCGCGGCAACCATTTCGCGATAAGCTCTCCTCGCGGTGTTGTCGGTAGGGTGCGCGAGCTCCTCAGTGCGCGACCGCGGCGCCGCGGTCCGACAGGCCCCCCGCCGCGAGGCCGTGCCGCCTCTTCTCATATCTGCCATACGCCCGCCCAGGTCTCGGGAAAGACTGTGCATTCGCGCTTTGTCACGGGACAACTATTGACGGCGGGCTGGCGGCCGCCTAGCCCGGGCGTTATAGGGTGGCCCAGGCAGACTGCGACACGCCACGACCAAGGAGATCTCCGATGCGCCCCGTCCACCACCTCCTCTCTGCTGCTGCGGCGGCCGCCTTGGTCTCTACGGGTTTGGCGGTTCCGGCCACGGCGGCCTGCAAGAAGATGGGATTCCTGGTTAACGACTACGGCAAGGACGGGCCGACGGCTGATGCCAAGCGCCTGCTCGACGAGCACATCGCCAAGTGGGCGGTCGAAAAGGGGATCGCCAAATTCACGGTCAGCAAGAAGGACGTGAGCTGCGAGCTGTTCCTCAACCTCATCGTCGTCGACGAGCACACCTGCACCGCGTCTGCGACAGTGTGCTGGGACGAAAAGGCGGGCGCAGCACCGGCCGGTACAACGGCGAAGGCGCCGGCCGATGCTGCGGCGAAAACGGCGGCCAAGACCGAAACCAACATCGAAGCGGGAGTGGCGGCTGAGGGGGAACAGAAGAAAGCCCTGACGGAGACCGGGACTGTTCCGGCCGCCGCAGAGGGGAAGGATGGGGCCAAGGAGCAGGCCAAGGATGCCGCCGCTGTCGCCCCCGTGAAGATCGAGGCGAAAGAGGAGGCCCAGAAGCCGGCCGTGATCGCGCCGGCCAATGCGGCCCAGGGCAAGCCGATGAGCGAGAAGGATGCGGCCGCTGCCGCGCTGGCCGCAGCGGAACGCGCCGCCGCAGCCGCCGAGCGCGCCGCCGCAGCCGCCGAGCGGGCGGCTCAGGCCGCCGAGGAGAAGGCTCAGGCCGTCTCTGCTGGCGCGGCCGGGTCCCAGGGCGCGGGCACCGGCCAGCTGAAGGCCGTGACAGAGGAGGACGATACGCCGCTTCCGGAAGGCGCCCTCGGCTCGCCCGCTCCATAGGGCTGCCTGCGAGATATCGTTGTTCTGTTCAGCGCTTCGGAGTGCGGACCTCCTCGCGTGAGCTTGGCCGTTGCGGGGTTCAGCCGGCAAGGTCCAGCTCGATCCACACCGGCGCATGGTCGGACGGCTTTTCCCAGCCGCGCGTCTGCTTGTCGACGCCGGCCGCGACCAGCCGGTCTGCGGCCTCGGGTGAGAGTAAGAGGTGGTCAATGCGGATGCCGTCGTCCTTCTGGAAGGCTCCCGCCTGATAATCCCAGAACGTGTAGACGCCGGGCTCGGGATGGCAGGCGCGCAAGGCGTCGGTGAGCCCGAGGTTCAAAAGTCCGCGAAAGGCCGCGCGGCTCTCGGGCTGGAACAGCGCGTCGTTTGCCCAGGTTTCGGGCCGTTTCGCATCGATGGGAAGGGGAATGACGTTGTAGTCCCCGGCCAGCACGAGCGCCATCTCGGTCGAGAGTAGCTTGACCGCGTGGCGCTTCAAGCGCCTCATCCAGGCAAGCTTGTAGGCGAACTTGTCCGTGCCGATGGGATTGCCGTTGGGCAGATAGAGCGAAGCGACACGCACCGCGCCCTTCGGGCCAGCGACCGTCGCCTCGATCCAGCGCGCCTGCTCGTCGCCGGCGCCGCCGGGAAGGCCCCGCGCTACGTCCTCGAGCGGGAGCTTGGAGAGAATGGCGACGCCGTTGAAGCCCTTTTGCCCGTGTGTCGCGACCGTGTAGCCGAGGTCCTCGAACGCTCCGCGCGGGAAGCCCTCGTCCACGCTCTTGATCTCCTGAAGGCAGACGACGTCAGGGGCCGCCTCGCGCAGGTACGTCACCGCGAGGTCGAGGCGCGCCCTGACGCCGTTGATGTTCCAGGTGGTGATTTTCATGAAGCTTCCTCCCCATCCGCCGCAGGAGCGGGCAGTGGGGAATTTCCGTTTCTACAACGCAAAGCTCGTGCCGCAGCCGCAGGACGAGGTGGCGTTGGGGTTGTTGATTTTGAACGAGGCGCCGATGAGGTCGTCGACGAAGTCGATCTCGGAGCCCGCCATCAACTGCAGCGACACGGGATCAACGAGGACCTTTGCGCCGTCGCGCTCGAGCAAGAGATCGTCCGCCCCCTGCTCTGCGGTGAGATCGAACTTGTATTGAAAGCCCGAGCAGCCCCCGCCCTCGACGGAAACGCGCAGCATCATGTCGGCGGGTTCGCCGGCGGCGATCTCGGCGATACGGCGCGCAGCGCTCGCGGTCAGCGTGATGGACGGGGTCTCGGTCGGCATCGGGCTCGCCTCTTGGTGGGACGCGGCCTCGGCATGGCGGCTGGCCTTGCGCATAGGCGCGATTCATCCCTAGGAAGATAGGGCCGACGGCCCTCGAGTCAAATCGTGAGGGTCATTCCGAGCGAGGCCGCCACCCATGCCGAGCAAAAGCGAGCCGCCGAAGCGTGCCTCAGGCGGCCGCCATTATGGCGAGGAGCTGGGCCCCGGGGCGCGCTCTCCCGCCTCCTATGCGGCGAGCGCCGTGCCATCGCGCGGGCGGCGATACGAGGAGCCTGAATGCACGGCGAGGAGCCCGTTCCAGCGCGATCGCGACCGTATCCTCCATTCGACGGCCTTCCGCCGCCTGACGCACAAGACGCAAGTGTTTCTCTTTCACGAAGGCGATCATTATCGCACGCGGCTGACGCACACTCTGGAGGTCGCTCAGATCGCGCGCACCATCTCGCGGCAGCTGCGGCTCGACGAGGACCTGGCGGAGGCGCTCGCGCTCGCGCACGATCTCGGCCATCCCCCGTTCGGTCACGCGGGCGAGCGCGCTCTCGACGCGGCCATGAAGGCCTATGGCGGCTTCGACCACAACGCGCAGAGCCTGCGCGCGGTGATTCACCTCGAGCGCAAATATCTGGCCTTCGATGGGCTCAATCTCACGTGGGAGGCGCTCGAGGGACTCGCCAAGCACAACGGGCCGGTCGCGGCGCCGAAGGGTGCCGCCGTTCTGAAGGTGATCCGGCCACTCGAGGAATGGTGCGGCCTCGAGCCGTCGCGCTGGGCTTCGGCCGAGGCGCAGGTGGCCGCTCTTTCCGATGATATCGCCTACGTCACGCACGACGTGGACGACGGGCTGCGAGCCGGCGTCATCGGCATGGATGATCTCGAAAGCGTGGCCGTGGCCGGGGACGCGGTGCGCGAGGCGGGGCTGCCCTCGGAGCGCCGCACCAGCGGGCGTGCGGTGTTCGAGGTGACGCGGCGCATGATCACCCGGCTCATCCGCGACGTCGTGGGGACGAGCCGCGAGGCGCTGGCCGGGCTTGCGCCGGAAGACCCGGACGACATCCGCGATGCGGGGCGGGCGGTCGTTCTCTTCTCCGCGCCGCTCGAAGCCGACCTCGCAAGCCTCAAGAGATTCCTGTTAGGTCGCGTCTATCGCCACGAGCGTGTGATGCGCGTCATGAGCCGGGCGGAGACGATCGTAACGGACCTCTTCCACCGGTACATGGCGGACGAAAGGGCCATGCCGGAGGCTTGGCGGGCCGCTGCGGCAGGGGGTAACGAGCGCCGGCGCGCCCGGGTCATCGCCGACTTCGTCGCGGGCATGACCGACCGTTACGCCATCGAGGAGCACCGGCGCCTGTTTGACGGCAACCCGGAATTGCGA
>Ga0233425_10000853_pt1 | contig 73839 bp, 58 predicted proteins | sample Watercolumn_Towu_2_FD_181712 | JGI IMG/M metagenome (GOLD analysis project Ga0233425, IMG submission 181712) | Freshwater microbial communities from Lake Towuti, South Sulawesi, Indonesia - Watercolumn_Towuti2014_140_MG | ecosystem: Environmental > Aquatic > Freshwater > Lake | place... | reverse complement strand
ACTTCTACAGGTAACCCGATAAATATTATAATGACAGGTAATATAGGAGAAAATAATCTAATCCCGATGAAATATGAATTATTCCAGAATTTTCCTAATCCATTTAATCCCGTTACGACAATACGCTTCGCTTTGGGGGAAAATCCCGATAAATCGGGATTTCGCTCCGCTCAACAAGACGTAAAACTCATTATTTATGATAATCTTGGTAAAGAAGTGCTTGTGCTGGTAAATGAAGCATTAGAGCCCGGTGTATATGAAAAAACATTTGACAGTAGTAATTTATCATCAGGAATATATTTTTATAAATTAATTGCCGGTCAGTTCACCGACAGAAAAACAATGGTATTAATTAAATAAAAATTAAAATAAAGGGTAAGAGGTTTATGAAAACACTTTTATTAACTTATTTATTATTAATATTAACAATAAATAATTTGTCAGCAGTTCAGGTAGATACAACAAGGATTTACGGAGTAACAATAGATGCAATCAATAATCTATCTGCAATTGTCACATCATTAAGCAGTTTATGTAAAAAGCCCACAACAAGAATTGTATTTGACGAATGGATTCCCGCAACAGATTATCAAAATGCCGTAAACCAGATTCACAATGTAAGTTTTATAATGGGAGAAATTCTTGACAGTTATTATATGAGTCAATATACAGTACAGCAATTTACGGACAGGACAAACGAATATGTCAATTTACTTGGCAATAAAGTTGATATCTGGGAAATCGGGAATGAAATAAACGGGGAGTGGCTGGGAAATACAAGCGATGTAGTGGCTAAAATGAATTCGGCATATAACATAGTAAAAGCAAAAAATTATAAAACTGAGTTGACTTTATATTATAATTATAATTGCTGGTCAAAACCACAAAATGAAATGTTCAGATGGGCACAGACAAACATAAGCCAGACAATGAAGAACGGACTTGATTATGTATTAATCTCATATTATGAAGATGATTGTAATAATTACCAGCCGAACTGGCAGAGAGTTTTCGATAGTCTGCACACAATTTTTCCAAATGCAAAAATTGGAATCGGAGAATGCGGGACAACTAATACAGCAAATAAAGCGGCATTTATCAATCGCTACTATAAGATGAACATAACTACACCGAAATATGTAGGCGGATATTTCTGGTGGTATTACAAGCAGGACTGCGTTCCCTATACAACGACTTTATGGAATACACTACATACTGCAATTGCCAATGCTCCGGCACCGACTGTTCAAGCAAGCCAGCTTAATTACAGTTTATTAACAATCACCACCGGTATTTTAAGCTGGACAGGAGGGAACGGCACGAATAGAATAATTTTTTTAAAAGACGGAACTACAGGTACTCCAACAATAACAGATGGAATAACATATAATGCAAATTCTACATTCGGACTTGGCACTTCTGACGGAAACGGATGGTACTGTGTTTATAAAGGAACAGGAGTAATGGCCTCAAATACTGTAATTACCGGTCTCATATCAGGACATTCCTACAGGGCAATGGTTCTTGAATACAATGGAAATCCCGGTTTCGAGGGATATAACAGAAATACAAATTTAACTAACCCCTATACATTTATGCAATCAGTATTACCAGTTGAATTAATATCATTCATTTCAATTCCGGAAAAAAATAACGTGAATTTAAAATGGATAACAAGTATAGAAAAAAACAATGAAGGATTTTATGTAGAGAGGAAAAATGCGGATAATAATAATTGGGTACAACTTACTTTTATCAAAGGAAAAGGAAATAGTAATGTTTTAACATTATATAGTTTTAAGGATAAAAACCTGGAACCCGGGAACTATTATTACAGATTGATGCAGGTTGACTACAATGGGAATCATGAATATTATTATTTATCAAACGAAGTAATAATAAATGCTCCTATAAAATTTGAATTAATGCAGAATTATCCCAATCCGTTTAACCCCGTAACAAAGATATGCTTTGCTTTAAAAGATATCGAAAAAAATAAGAAGCAAAATGTAAAGCTCAAAATCTTTGACATTCAAGGGAAAGAGGTTAAGACTTTAGTTGACGACCAATTAAGTCCGGGTAATTATGAAGTTACTTTTGAAGGTAATAATTTTTCCACGGGAGTGTATTTTTATAGATTAATTATTGAAGGTTTTACGGAGACCAGGCGAATGCTTCTGATTAAATAGAGTTTGTATTTTGTTCTTTCTTCTTGAAGAAATTAAATGTTTTCTTCTGTCTTGTCTCCTTTCTCACAGGTGATGCTTAGTTAAAGAGGTATCACCTGATTTAATTAGATGGAAGAAGGAAAAGGGAAAAAGGAAGATCTAAGAGGGAAGATTTAAGATAAAAAATAAAAAATCCTGCAGGTTTTAAGAACCTGCAGGATTTCTCCTTAATTTGTTTATTAACTATTTTAAAAGAACATATCTTAAAGAACGAAAATCATTTAAATATCATTTAATCAATATCATTTTTTTAATCCCGACATAATCCCCTGCCGATAATCTGTAAAAATACGTTCCGCTCGGCAAATCAGAAGCATTGTATTGAACGGTATGACTACCTGCGTTTTTATTTCCATCAAGAATTACAGCGACCTGCTTACCGGAAATATCATATAGTTTAATGGTTACAATTCCACTTACTGGAATTTCAAAATCAATTTTTGTCACGGGATTAAACGGATTCGGGTAATTCTGATGAAGCATATATTTAGAAGGAAGGTTGGAAGATATATTATTAATACCTGTCAGTTCGGCAACATTTCTTTTCCATACCGATTGACCATAAGTACCTGCATAGATAAAGCCATTCAGTACACAAAGAGAATATACAGCGGGGATAGTATGAAAACCATTATTACTGTTTAACCAATCAGAGCCATAATTTGAACTGGCAAATATACCGCTACCTGTCCCTGCAAATGTATATGGAACCGAAACAGCAAGTGCAGGAACAAAAAAATTCGTCAATCCGTTATTTACCGCAGTCCATAAAGAGCCTTCATTTGTGCTGACATACAAACTGCCATAGTTTGTTCCGGCAAACATATAAGAGCCCTGCACTGCGAGAGAAAGAACATCAAAATTTGTTAATCCGTTATTTACAGCAGTCCACGAAGCACCATTATTATTGCTCATATAAATCCCGCCATTAAATGTAGCAGCAAAAATTTTTGTTCCTTTAATTAATAAACTTCTCAAATAAAGGCTACCCAATCCGTTATTTACAGAAGTCCAGCTAACACCATAATTAGTCGATAAAAATACTCCGTTTCCATCTGTACCTGCAAATAAATTTGAACCTGATATAGCCAAAGTTTTGATAATCTTATTATCAAGCCCGGCATAAGTCCATAAACTTCCATAATTGGTGCTCATAAACACACCCCCATTATATGTTCCCACAAAGAGTTTTGAAGAAGATACAGCCATTGAAAGAATATATAAATTACTGAGACCATTATTAATGGCTGTCCAGTTATTACCATAATCAGAACTTAAAAAAACACCGGCGTGCAAAGTCCCGGCATAAAGATAATTCCCCAACACAGCAAGTGTCCATACATACTGGTTTGATATACCTTTATTTATTGCAGTCCAGGTTGAACCATTATTTATACTTTTATAAACACCGGCACCGTCAGTTCCAGCAATCAGATTATTGCCTGCGGAAACTAAAGTCCAGACTGTTTTATTTTCCAAACCTGAACTGACAGAAACCCACGTACTTCCGTTATTTGCACTTACAAATACACCGTCATTTAATGTACCGGCATATAAATTACTTCCGGAAATCATTAATGAATATACAGTCATACTTGTCAACCCGTTATTCACAGCAGACCAGGACTTTCCGTTATCACTGCTGATAAAAACACCGTCGCCATCTGTCCCTGCAAAAATATTCGTTCCTGAAAATACAAGTGTATTAACAAAATGTCCTTCAAGTCCGCTTGCAAGCCAGTTATTTCCGTTATCCAAACTTTTAAACACGCCTCCAAAAGTCGCTGCATAAAAAGTGGTCTCTGTTTTAATAATAGCTTTTACTTCAGGATTTGTCAGTCCACCGCTCCTCTCAATCCAGGTGGAACCAAAATCATTTGTAACATATATACCTCCTCCGGTTCCTGCAAAAATATCATTTCCTGAAACACATATTGAATTAATAAAATGATTGGGTAAGTCACCGGTTATATCTGTCCATGTTAATCCATTATTATTACTTTTATATAGACCATTACCATTCGTCCCTGCTAAAAGAATTGAACCTGACAATGCAAGTGCCTTGATACGCTTACCTTTTAGCTGGTTATCGGAAGTCATCCAATTTAAACCGTTGTCGTTTGAATAATATACACCCCCTCCGTAATTAGTACCTGCATAAAGATTATTACCTGAGGAAGCGAGGCTGTAAATAATTCCACCGTAAGGTCCATTAGTTCTTAACCACTGTGCATAAGCATTTACACTTGCCATCAGGAAAATCAAAAATATATAAATCTTTTTTTTCATATCTAAAAAACATCACACATCATACAGACAACTCCGTATGATGTGTGAATATTTCATTGTTTACTTAATTAATAACATTTTTTTAGTATTAATATATGATATTCCGTTATTATCGGAGGTGATTCTATAAAAGTACGTTCCGCTTGAAAGGTTTGAAGCATTAAATTCAACTGTATAATAACCCGCCTGTTTATTTTCGTTTACAATTGTGGCAACTTCTTTCCCGGATATATCGAAAAGTTTTATACTTATATTTCCATTAACAGGAATTTCAAAATCAATTTTTGTAGAAGGATTGAATGGATTCGGATAGTTTTGTGATATATTGAAATTTTTCGGGGTTCCAATAATAACATCCGATTGTAAATTGAAATACTCGAAATTACCGTTAACATCAATTTGTTTTAATCTGTATTTATATACACCCGAATTCAATTTAGTATCTTTGAATGTATAATTTGTCGGAGAATTTGTTGTACCATTACCTTTTACAAATCCAATAACAGTCCAATCCGAATACATATTTTGTGATATCCTATATTGCTTTTGTATTTCGAATCCAGAGTTATTCTGTTCATTTGCTGTAATCCAATTCAATGTAACATTCCTTGAAATAATATTTGCAGTAAAAGACGAAAGTTCCACAGGGAGAGCACCATCAAGAGGATTATCGGTAAAATTCCCTGCAATTGCAAACTGGCTGAATCCGGACAAACCTGTACGACTTGCCTTCGGAGTTGAATTTCCATTTACGTGCGTACCGCTTGCAGTCCATAAACTTGAAGAATTTGTTCTTTTAATAATTCTTAAAAGTGTAGGTGTATTAATACCTGTAAATCCCATTGGGTAAAGGTTCATATCATATGTCCCTCCGGTTAATGTTGCATCAACCTGCCAGTAACCCAAATGTCCATAAGTATTCAACATATAGCTGTTATCGTTTATGTCCGATGTATTCAGATTGCCGGGATCCCCTGTAATATATTTTGCTGTAAGTGTTCCAGCCGATGGAGCCGCAGTAAATTGAATTTCTGCTTTCATTGTATTTGTACTATTACCGACGGGAAACGAAACAAATGATGTTGTACTATTAGAAAACCATCTTTTAAATCCTCCGGTTGAACCCGTTATTATTGAACCTGCTGTATATGTTAATGTACCTAAATTTGATGAACTTGTTCCTAATGTTAGAATATTTGCTCCTGTTGTAATATTTCCGGATGTCATATATAGAGTTCCGGAGACGGTTGCTGCACCACTGAGGGTAATACCTACAGAATTATTAACTGTAAGATCGTTACAGTTTCCAGGAAAAGTTGTTCCGGTTGTTTGTGCAGAGCTTCCATTAAATTCATAATTTGTTCCACTATTTAAGGCACGTGAACCTGCGGCAGTAACGTTTCCATCGAGACCGGTTGTCGAACCCAGTTTAATTGTTGAACCGCTTAAAGATGTAAATGTACCTGAACCACTTATGATTTTCGTACCCATAATAAGAGTACCGCCAACAGTAAAAGATTTATTAGTAGTTAAATTATTATTCATTGTATAAGAAGCTCCAGAATTAACATTAAAATCGATATTTGTTGAAGTCAGAGTTCCAGCTGACAATCCAAATGTTTTTCCTGTCCCTTTAAAGTTAAGTGTAACAGTATTATCACTTCTAACGGTGCCACCCGTTTGATTGTAATTTCCTGATAAATTTACTGCATAAGTACCTAAGACGGAGTTTCTGACAATACTTACAGTTCCACCGCTAATAATAAAATCACCTGCGATAGCAAGTGTTTTTGATGAAAAACTGTTATAAATAATTCTGAATTCCTGTGCATTAGTATTTTGAACAGTTAAATTTCCATTAACGGTAATTACATTACCCGAACAATTTACATTTCCTCCCGGATCAGATGTAAAGTTTACGGTTAAATTTCCGAATACAACCCCGTCAGGACCAGTTGTACTTGAGTTTTGAAGTTCAACTGTACTTGCCGCATCAAATGATTCAGTGCCCTGAAAAATTGTTGTACTGTAAGAAGAAGTATTTTTGTGTATATATTTCCCGGTAGCATCAATCTGGAATGTAGTGGAAGAAGATAAAGTGATAGCACTTGATGCTGTCAAAGTAGCTCCGGTTTCAATCCAAAGTTTTGAATTGGTTCCCGAAATTGACCATGCGGCTGAATTTGTTGGAGATTGTCCGTTTTGAATCACGAAAACATCTCCTGATGTAAAATTAGAAGGGCTTGTTCCTGTTCCGTTTCTGTTTGTTTTCCAACTGGAAGTCGAGCTTATAGTGCCGGAACCATTATAATAATAAGTTGCAGCATTTATGAAATCTACAAATAATAATGTCATTGTTGATATTACAAAAAGCATTAATAGTTTTTTCATTTTTTAACTCCGTTTATTTTTTTCCTCTTTTAGTTTTTAAATAATTTTTAAACTTTTTAATCTGAATTTTTTTGTTTTAAAATCAAACTTTACAGATTCTATGACAAAAATACTGACATTAATTGCAATGAATTACAAAATTTCATTAAACGGCAAAATAAAGGAATAAACGGTCAGTTAAAGGAATAAATAACGAATAAATATAATCTAAAATATTTGCCGATAGGGTAAAAAAATATCCCGTCATCATAATAAATGCGGGATATTTTGTTTTGAGGTTTATACAACACTATTTCGAAAAAGTTATTTTTTTTTGCTATTTAATTTTTAAAAACTTTATTTTCTTTTATTTCCATTTAATACTCATTACGGTTAGATCAGATTATATCAGGTTAAAATCCGATAAAACCCGTTATGTCTTTTTAAACAGGTCAAACTGACGTAAAAAAACCAATTAAAAGTATAGCAGTTAAAAATCCTATTAATGCAATAGAACTTATGTCAAATCCGGATTTCTTTGCTGTATTAATGTTAACTGTGTTCATTTTTTTGTTTCCTTTCTATATATTTTTTGAATACTAAAATTAAAATTTTTTTAATATTCAATTTATCAATATTATTTAATAAGTAACATTTTTTTTGTCATATTTAAACTTACTCCATTTCCAGTAGCGTTTATAATATAAAAATATGTTCCGCTCGATAAATTACCTGCATTCAGTCGTGTTGTATAATAACCTGCCTGTTTGTTTTCATTTAAAATTGTGAGTATTTCTTTCCCGGAAATATCATATAGTTTAATGCTTACTATTCCATCGAACGGAATACTATAATCTATACTTGTGGTCGGATTAAAAGGATTCGGATAATTTTGTGAAATTTCAAATTTCTTCGGTGTACCTATGTTTATTTCTGATAGCAGATTAAAATATTCATAGTTACCGTTGAAATCAATTTGTTTAAGTCTATACTTATAATTCCCTGAATTTAATTTAACATCCTTGTAAGAATAATTTGTCGGGGTATTTTTCGTCCCATTTCCTTTTACAAATCCTATATCTGCCCATTCAGAATATTGATTCGATGAAAGCATATTTTGTCTCTGAATTTTGAATCCTGAATTATTAGTTTCGGTTGCGGTGACCCAGTTTAATGTTACATCCCTTGTATTGACATTAAAAGTGAATGAACTGAATTCAACAGGTAAAGGGCTTGTCAATGGATTTCCATCAATAAAATTACCTCCCATCGCAAACTGACTGAATCCGGATAATCCGCTTCTTTGAAAAGTTGGGTCTGTATTAGAACCTGTTGCATTTACGTGATTACCGTTAATTGCCCAATTTGCCCTGCTGTCGGCTCTTTTTATAACTCTTAACTGAGGATAATTAGTAATTTCAACAAAGGGAGGGGGATTAAAACCAGCACCTCTAAGTTTAATAGTATAAATCCCGCCTGCTAAATTATTTCCTGCATCAAGTTGCCAGTAACCTCTTGCACTGTATGTATCTACAGTATATCCGGCATCATTGATGGACAGCGGAGAGAATATTCCTGGGTCGGATGGAATAAATCTTGCGGTCAAAGAACCTCCTGTTGTTGGAGCGGAAGTAAACGACAACGTAATCATATTATTATTAGTTGATGTACCCACAGGAAATTGTATATCAGATACAGTCGAATTAGTAAACCATCTGAAAAATGCACCTGTGGAACCTGTGATTATTGAACCTGAATTATAAATCAATGTACCTCTGTTTGATGTTCTTGTCCCGAGCATTAATGTATTAGCTCCTGTTGTAATATTCCCTGATAACATTTTAAGAGTTCCCCCAACTGTCACATTTCCTCCAAGGGTAACTCCTGCGGGGTTATTTATTGTCACATTGTTATAGTTTAAAACAAGCCATGACGTTGCAAGAACTATTTGCGGTACAGTACCATTATATTCTACAGTTCCCGAACCGGGAGTAAAGATGCCCAGAAATTGAGCAGTAAATACCCCGCCTATTTTCAGAGTACCGCCATTTAACATATCCAGATAGCCAATTTTAAAATTAATTCCAAGACTCACATCTCCGCTGACAGTTACCTGCGAACCGGAATTAAACCTCAGAACACCATAAGTTTCCGAAGAACCGGCCATTCCTACCTGGATACTTGCGCAGACTCCGTTGGGAACATCAACGGTTAAAGTAGCATTCCCGCCAATCTGTATTACATCAGCAGATGTCGGAGCAGGTGAGATGGCGCTCCAGTTTGTATTATTTATAATTGTAATGGTTGCTGCATTAATGTTAAAACTTAAAGTGATAAAAATAATCACTGTCCAAATTGTTAATATTTTTTTCATATGTGAATATTTAAAATTTCCAATTTGTTTTTTAATTTTCATTTAAAATCTATTTTCAAACTGTTTTTTTACTCTTCTTATAAAAAATATTTTAATACTAAATTTCATACTGTAAAAATACAGATGATAAAAATATTCCGTTACTAAATATCAAGAAAAGGCAAGTTAATGGAATAAATGGTCGATAGGGGGAATAATTGACAATTGATAATTGATAATTGATAAAAAAAATCCCGATATTATTTAGATATCGGGATTTTAGTTTTAATGTTTCTGATAAGTTATTTTATAAGTGTTAACTTCTTTATTATCGTTTCATTTCCTGCGGTCAGTTTATAGAAATAAATTCCGCTTGAAAGTTTATATAAATTCGCATCGAAATTAACAGAATAATTTCCCGGGCTCATCTGAGAATTTACAAGTACAGCGACTTCTTTTCCGGTAATATCATAAATTTTCAACGTTACAAAAGCATTGTTTGGAATCGAATATTCAATTTTGGTTACAGGATTAAACGGATTTGGGTAATTCTGTTTTAAACTAAAACTGATTTGATTCAATCCGCTATTTAACGGCTCATTTTTTTGCTCATCTTCAAATATACCGGCTATCGGATTCAAAACTGTTGAATTTGACAGGACAGGAAAATTTATATATGAATTACTGCTCAAATATAATCTACTGTTTCCATTATTTAATACAGGCAATACGAATGGGTTCGTTTCAAGGAATGTTGAATCACTTCTCGGTGATGTATCAAGATTCGTCAATATTATTCTTATTTTATTTCCTTTTCTGAAAATATGTGAATGCGAATTACCATTTACAGATTTAACTTTTCTTACGTTAACGATATTTTTCCTATCTGTATAATTTATTCTTGTAACTAATTTTGAAAGGGTGCCGCTGACTTCATATATCTGATAATTAAACTGACTTGTTTTCATATTAGAAGAATAATCAAGATTAACCGAAGGCGTACCTAATAATTTAGTATCGGCAGCAAGCACGGGAGAGTCATATGTTAACTGAGATTTTTTAAAGCGTGAGTTGAACTGACTGCCTTTAAATTCCCAAGTTACAGCCTGTTGCATAGTTAACCCGCCGGAAACAGAATTATTCAATGTGGAATAGGAATTACTGTTTGCATTTGGGGTTGTTTTTAATTTTCCATCCGCATTAAAATACAATTTTAAATTGGTCATACCTGCCGGAGGCCATACCGTTGAACTATCGTGAACGAACGACCACATTCTTACTGAATTTTCCGGGAATGTTGTAGAAGCATAATGATATAACGGACGTGTCAAAATTCCATTGTCAATATTCCATAGCCAATAATAAAACCATTCATTAAAAAAGTTTTCATGCCATGCGTTTTCAGTTCCTGATGTATCGCCACCGTGTCCCATTACAGCACCAAAATAATATCTTTTTGGTGAAGTTAAATTCGGTATTGTTTTTATATTTCCATAAGCGTTAAAAAAATAATCCTGCCAGCTATTCTCCATCATAATCGGTACTGTATTCTGTGAGACCATATTTGTAAAGTCCCGGTCTTTCGGAAGCCAGTAAGCAAGACTATCCCATTTGTCAACAGCAGAAGAATAAACCCAGTCCCTCATAGCGTTAACCTGTGGTGAATATCTTGCTGTATCTGGCGTGTAACTTATTGTCCATAAAAGTGTCATTTTAATAGAACCGTTTTCTATCCAGCTTGTTGCAAATTCCGGAGAAGCAAGTGCTGAAATAATTGTTCTTACGTTCATACCGTTACAGGCAGCCATATAAGGAATTATTCCACCCTGTGAGCCACCCATAATTAAAATTTTACTGCTGTCAACGCCGGATGAATTATGGTCGTGTTTTACATAATTTACAAATTCCATTAAATCCTGCGCCTCAATAATACTTATTAAATTTGATAATCCTCCCGAATTCCCCTGTCCACGCATACTATATGTATAAACAGAATATCCGAATGAAGCCTGTGCACTTGCAAAACCCTCAAGAGTTTCTTTCCTATCGCCATATCCATGACACATAATTACACCAAAATATCCATCGGGTAAATATGGGTTTGGCTCGCTTGGATAAAATTTAGAACAATCAAGTATTACATTATCTCTTAAAGTAAGCGTAAAATCCTGCTTAATAACCTGATAAAGTGCCATATTTATTGACGGAATCATTGGTAATTTGGGAAAATGATATTTAACGGATTTTCCTTGTTGTGCTTTTATACTTGCGGTTGAAATAAGTATTACCAATATAAATACTAATTTTCGTACTATATTTTTTCTCATTATGTTTTCCTTACATATTTTATTTAAATTTAAAAAACTTGTTAAATATTTTTTTCTTTTGGTTTATTTAATTAATATCATTTGTCTGACCTGTGAAAAATCAGATGCTGTAATTCTATAGAAATATACACCGCTTGAAAGTGAATATAGATTAGAATTAAAATATACTTTATAATTCCCCGCAGTTTGTGAACTATTTACCAGAGAAGCAATTTCTTTACCGGTTATATCATAAACTTTTAATGTCACAAAACTACTTTTGGGAATTGAATATTCTATAGTAGTAGTCGGATTAAACGGATTCGGACAATTTTGATTCAACTTTATTCCTGTCGGAATATTATTTTCCAGATTATTAGAAAATATCCCGCTTAATGTATTATAAACAGGAAGACTGATATAACTATTATTGCTCAGATATAATTTATTTAAACCATTTTGCAAAACCGGTAATACATGCGGGTTAGTTTCAAGAAAGGCAGAATCATCAGGGGTAGTATCAAGGTTTGTTAATATGACTCTGATTTTATTACCGCTTTTGAAAATATGCGAATGTGAAATTCCACTTACATTTATATTTTTTCTTGTATTAATAATATTATGCCTGTCGGTATAATTTACTCTCGTTATTAACTTTGCTTTTGTACTACTTACTTCAAACACCTGATAATTAAATTGTGAAATGCCTGTATTCGATTCATAATCAATAAAAAGTTCAGGGGTGCCGATAAATTTCAAATCCTGATTTAAAGGATTTGTTTCGAATATCAATTGTGATTTTTGAAACATTGAATCGAATTCAGGTCCTGTAAAATTCATACTGACAGCCTGGCGCATAGTTAAACCTCCTGATACAGAATTATTTAAAATTACATTTTCATTATTGTTGCTGTTGGGCGATGTGTTTAATTTCCCGTTCGGACAAAAGTAAAGATTCAGATTTATTATTCCATTTGGCGACCATACAGAAGAACTATCGTGAACAAAAGACCACATATTATTGAATTCGGGAAAACTTGTGTAAGCAAAATGAAATATGGGTCTTGTAAGTATCCCGTTATTAATGTTAAACAGCCAGTAATTAATCCATTCGCTAAAGAAATTCACGTGCCATTCACTTTCAGTCAATGAACTGTCTCCCCCGTGCCCTTTTACAGCACCAAAATAATATCTTTTCGGTGGATAAACAAACGGGATAGAATTTATGTTTCCATCAGTATTGAAAAATAAATCCTGCCATGAATTTTCAAGTAAAATAGGTATTTTATTATCATTAACTTTATTTAAGAAATTCCTGTTAATTGGAAGCCAGTAAGCAAGACTATCCCATTTGTCAACAGCAGAAGAATAAACCCAGTCCCTCATAGCGTTAACCTGTGGTGAATATCTTGCTGAATCTGGCGTGTAACTTATTGTCCATAAAAATGTCATTTTAATTGAACCATTTTCAATCCAGCTTGTAGCAAAGACAGGAGATGCAAGTGCTGAAATAATTGTTTTTACATTCAGACCATTACAGGCAGCCATATACGGTATTATTCCTCCCTGAGAACCGCCCATTATTAATAATTTACTGCTATCAACACCTGAAGTTTGATGGTCATTTTTTACATAATTTACAAATTCTATTAAATCCTGTGCCTCTGTGATACTTATTAAATTAGATAACCCGCCTGAATTCCCCTGTCCCCTCATACTATACGTATAAACACAATAACCAAAAGATGCCTGCTTTTTTGCTAATGAATCAAGAGTCAACCTGTTGTCACCATATCCATGACACATAATTATACCCGGATAACCATTTGGTAATAACGAATCCGGAACACTTGGATAATATTTACCACAATCAAGCACTACATTATCTCTTAAAGAGAAATTAAAAGTCTGATAAATAACAGTGTATAGAAATGGATTTGAAGAAGGTACTTTGGGCAAGGATGGAAAATCATAATAATCCGAAGAATAATGTTTCTTTGGTTGTGCACAAATCTCCATAACCGTAAAGACTATAGAGACAACTATTAATAAATAAATTGTATTTTTATTTTTCATTTAATTTTTTAGAATAATACTCTTATTTTATCAAGACCATTTTATTTACTTTTTTAAACTCCGGAGTACTAAGTTTATAAAAATAAACCCCGCTTGAAAGATTAAAGTCTGCAGCATTGAAATAATATGAATATGTTCCCGCAGATTTCTGTGAATTAACAAGTGTTGTAATTTCTTTTCCCGCAATATCATATATTTTCAATGTAACTAAACCGTTTTTTGGAATTGAAAATTTTATGACTGTAACCGGATTAAATGGATTTGGATAATTCTGATATAAAGTGTATTGTTCATTAATATTTTCATTGTTAGAATGAATTCCCGAAGACAAATACATCGATGGAAAACTAATATAAGAATTTGAACTCAGGAATAATTTATTGGTACTGCTTGTCAGCACAGGAAGAACGTGAGGATTTGTCCCAAGAGTCAGAAAATCATCCGAAGAATTATCAAGGTTTGTGATAACAATTCTTATTTTATCATTCTTTTGAAACAAATGGGAAAATGATATTCCGTTAAGATTTGCTGTCTTTCTGATACCCGGAGTATTATTTCTGTCTGTATAATTTATTCTTGCCACCATTTTGGTTTTAATACTGCTCACTTCGTAAATCTGAAAATCAAACTGAAATACATTTGCATCCGATAAGTAATCGACATTCATCGAAGGAGTCCCGATGACTCTCAAATACTGTTCCAAAGGGTCGGTTTCAAAAATCAGCTGGTCTTTATGGAAAAGAGTATCGAATGGAAACCCGGTGAATCCCCAGTTGACTGCCTGCTGCATCGTTAAAGAAGAAGATACTGTATTAAACAACGTAACGTTTGCATTATTATTCGGGTTCGGCGTAATTTTTAATTTCCCATTTTCGTTAAAATAATATTTCAAATCATTTAACCCGGAAGGCGGCCATACAAATGAACTATCATGGATAAAAGACCATCTGTTGCTTAAAACCGGAAAAGTAGTCGATGCATAGTGATATTGAGGTCTTGTGAGAATATTATTATTTATATCATACAACCAGTAATACATCCATTCATTAATAAAATTCATATGCCAGATATTTTCTGTAGAAGAACTGTCTCCACCGTTTCCCGGTACAGCACCGAAATAATATCTTTTAAAAGTGGATATTAACGGAATAGTATTAATATTTCCGGAAGCATTAAAGAATTTATCCTGCCAGGAATTTTCAAGTGTTAAAGGTATACTTAAATTTCCGAGACTGCCAACAAAATTTCTGTTTTGCGGAAAATAAAAAGAAATACTATCCCATTTATCTCTCTCTGCGGAATACACCCAGTTTTTCATACTCTGTAATGTGTTGGTATACCTGACCGAATCACCATAACTTAACGCCCATAAGAATGTCATTTTGACAGAACCATTTTCAATCCAGCTTGATGCGAACTCAGGCGAAGAAAGAGCGGAAATAATTGTTCTAATATTCATTCCATTGCAAGCCGCCATATAAGGCACAATCCCGCCCTGTGAACCTCCCATTACGAGAACTTTACTGCTGTCAACACCGGATGAAGAATAATCATGTTTCACATAATTTGCCATTTCAATCAAATCCAGCGCCTCCGTAAGACTAATCAGATTTGTAAAACCACCTGAAGCACCCTGCCCTCTCATACTATAAATGTATACACAGTACCCCCAGGACGCCTGATTATTTGCATAATCTACAAGGGTTTCTTTTGTTTGTCCAAATCCGTGGCACAATATCACACCCGGATACCCGTTTGTCAGTATTGGATTAGGTTCACTTGGATAAAATTTTGAACAGTCCAATATAATGTTATCTCTCAATGTCAAATTGAAATCCTGCCTTATGACATTATAAATTTTCCCTGAACTAAATGGAGGTTTTGGCAAATCAGGTAAAATATATCCATTCAGATTAGAATTGTAACTCTCATTACCTTTTTTATTCTGTGCATTAATAGCCGGAGATAAAAATGAAATTATTGAGATTATAAATATTATTAGAAACTTGATTTTCATTTTAATTACTTTAAGATTTTAAAAATGCAATGTTGAACTGATAACAATTTTCTTTCCCGCTTCTTTTAAAATCTTGTTAGATTTAATATAAGTGAAAAGATTTGCTATCTTGCTTAAAAATGATTTTGAGGACTTTGCTTGTTTATTGTTGTTTTTCATTTTTTATACGTTTTTTAATTGTTAATAATGTAATGTTGAATCCCATACAACTTTTTTCTTTGTTTTTCTGAATATGTTAAAAGCCCGGATAACGGCAAAGAAATTTATAAAAGTATCAAGAATCATTCTTGCTACACTTGTGGAAGCATACCTGAATCCATACCAATTATATGTAAATGAAAATCTTTGCACAGTTCTTGACAACATAAAAAATAAATTGACTGCCATAAGATACAATACCGGTGAAGAATAATTTATACTAACGTAATCATCATTAATTCCGAAAATATAATTTATAAACAGATAAATGAAATAAATAAAGACAAACTGTGCAAGGAATGCACTGAACAAAGTAAATAATGGTTTCCTGTCCCTGTAGAGAAAATACTTGGTAACAATGTTTCCCTTCCATTTATGTGCTTTCCAGTTTTGAAGGCATATACCCGCAATCCACCTTGACCTCTGTTTAACCGAAGCCCAGAACTTATTCGGAAAAAATTCTGCTGTTGCTATTCTTGAAGCGTCGTTATTACTATCAAGCATAACGTTAAAAAATCCTGTCTTTAGTTTTAATTGATGAAATCTGAATCCGAGTTCATAATCTTCAGTAAGATTTTCATCATTAAAAATTCCTTCAATTTTTGTTTTCGGATTTATTGTTATCGGTTCACTATCACCGATTTCTGTTCCGTACTCTTTTGCCGGAATTATTCTCCGCAATACCGGTCTTAAAATTTTTTCATCCGTTTCCCGTTGAAACAATTTATCTTCAATACCGGAAATTTCTTTCAGTTCATCTATACTTTTATCAAGTTCGATGATTATTTCATCGATATAATCTAAATTTGATTTACCTTCATTATTCAGTTCCTCACCATTGATATCTTCGACGGGCTTCGATGGCTTATTATTGAGGGCTTTCACAAACGAATCAAGTATTTTAGCATATAAACTTTTCTCTTTAGTTTTAAATTTCTTTTCATTTTTATCGATTTCAAATTCATTGTTTTCGAGCATCAGAACCAGATTGTTAATATTATTAATGTTGCGTGAAATATTCAGAATTCTTTCATAAGCCCTTGATTCCCATAATTTCTCGCTTCTTGTAATTATCTCTATCTGGTTTCTGATTTCTGTGAGTTTTTCATTAATATCATCTGCTAAACTTATCCCCGTTTCCGTAAGTATTTCTCTCAATTTTTCATCAAAGATATTATTTATTCTCATTTCAATGTTAAGAAGGTCTCTATTAATGGATTCCTTATTTTCACTCTTAAAAGATTCATCTTCGATATACCCGTTTCCGGAATCACTACTCCCTGAAATGTTTATATTTGCATTTTCAATGTTTTCATAAAAAGCATTAAAAAGCAGATTTGAAATTTTGTTTTTTTCCAGATATTCACTGAAAGAATTAATTTTTCTAATTGTAGGAATTTCATTATAACCTGTTACTCCAATGAATTCTTTTAAATAATCATTTTCTGCAATTTTAAAAGGCAAAATAAAATCAGTAAGATCAAGAAGCTTTTTCAGTACAAGTGATTTTATCAGTACCAGTGTATCCTCATCGCTGTATTTATCTTTAAATTCACCCGTTAATCTGCTTTTTACAATATCAAGAATGTCGTACCAGAATAAAGAATCTTTAAATGCTTTGAAAAGCCTGTATTTATTACGATTTTCCGGGTCTCTTAAAATACTGATAAACTCCGATATTACTATACTCTTTTTTTCACCAATGTTTGTATTCATTTTTGAATTACTTAATATTTAATAAATTTTCTTATTTTTGAAACCACATTTCTCGCAGTCCCGGCATCATCAAATATTCCTATTACTACTTTATATAAAATAAGATTGTGTTTCTGAACAGTATATACCCTGCAATTTAATTTTTCTTTTTCTGAAATCCTGTATATTGAGTCCATCCTTTTCTTCGCCGAGATATAAGTGCTCCAAACAGATTCCTGGATAATAAATTTTCCATTTTCGGATTTCATGTATAAAACATTATATTCAGCATCGTAGTATGTATTATTTTCATTTAATTTGTTGTTATAATCTGAAGCAGGGTCTGACACATCGCTTGATTGTATTTCACCTGCATAAATACTGGGAATTACTGACGCTGTTTTTTTCTTAATTTCCAATAACATACCCGAATCATTAAAATATCCTTCAAAAGACAGCGCACTTATTCCTATTATCAGAACAGTTGCAAAAGTAAGTGTGTATCTTTTTATTAAAGTATTTGTCGGGATTTTATAATTGTTTCCCTTGTTTACAGAACTATCAAACGGGTCTTCATCATAATCAGTATTATTTATATATAAAGGAACGGGTTCCGTCTCTTCAACATTTTTAAAATATTCCTTACTCAGTTCAATTTTCCTTCCGTATGAATCAGAATAAATTTTTTCAACTTCATAACTATGAGTATCTCCCTTTCCATTCAATATTTCATTATTTTTTTCGAGCAGATAAATTGCTTTTCTGTGGAATCCCATTCCCGTCCCTGCAAATGGAATAAAGCTTCCCATTCCCTGTCTTACAATCATATCTTTTGTATGAATTTCAGCAAAAGCATCACAATAAGTCCTGTGATACACACCTCCATGCCTGCTTTTTAACGGTATTACGGGTATCTGAATCCCATGATAGCCCTGATAGCCGATTAAATAATTATAAAGTTTTAATGCACCCGGATGAATAAAATCTTCCGCATCATGAACCAAAATTATTTCAAATTCGCCAAACACTTTTTCATATTCACAAACCGAAGCATAAATATTATTAAGGTTGTCAGCTTTAGTTGTTGGTCCATCCTGTGAATTTATACATGCAATTATACGCGGATCCTTGAGCGACATTCTTTTGACAACTTCGATTGTTGCCGTATCGTTCGGATACACACCCACAAATATTCTGTAATTATTATATGTTATATTTCCGACTGCATAACTTAATGTCCTTCCAATTACCTTTGATTCATTCCAGGCACCCATCAGGATAGCTATCGGTTTTTCGGGTTTTTCATACATTTTTGAAAAATCCGGAAATTTGCTTTTATACCTGCCTCTCAGGAACCAGTAAAGGAAGTCAATATAAACGTCATCAACACCACTAATGAAAATCATTACTGTTGTTGTAATGATTAAAATTTGTAATATTTCATTAATCATAATTTTAAATTTAAATTGAACAATAAACCTGCTTTTACCTGGAAAGTATTAGTAAGTTTACCTTTCCAGAATAATCCATTATCCCCTATAAAAAATGTCTTGTTAGTAGCTTCAAGGAATATTGAAGGAAATTCGGGTATATCAGGTTTAAAGCTTACCCCGGCTCCATATTCAGCATAATTATTGTAATTAAACTGTTTAGAATCAATAAGTGCCATTTGTGAAAGATAAAATTCAATAAAGGAAAATCCGCCCGTCATTGTTCTCAAAACTTCTTTGGTTATAGCCTGCCCAAAGAAATTTCTGAATTTATAATCATATAATCCGACGGAATAAACATCAAAATAGAAAAACTCCCTTTTCGTATTTTTACTTCCGAAATATATTGAAGGGCTGCCTATTCTTGTCCCCGCATATAGTATCGGTTTAAAATTAAAACTGTTTTTATTAAAATCTATTTCTCTGACAAAACCCGCTCTGAATTCAACTCCTATATTATCAGTAAATCTATAATTAACAAATCCACCTCCTTCAATATACCTGTCATTATAAATCAATGCCGGTTTTGTTCTTGTATCAAGGTATGCGTCTCCATAAATACCCGTATATAAGTTTTTATATAATTTATAGTAATAGTGACCTATTATATTTGAGACATTATTTTCAAAATGGGAATCATAAACATTATAAAGGTATACACTTAATGAGTTTTTAGATTTAATAATATTCATATCACGGAGATAATAGATAGCAACAGTAGCATCATCAATTTGCTCAATTGATTTTGAATATGATTTAACATAGTTAAAATTTTCAATTGCTTTATCATAATTTGACATATCGGTATATAAATATCCAAGCTGCATATATATTTTATAATCATACGGATGTTTTGATTTATATGTCTCAAAAACTTTTACAGCATTTCCATAATTTTTGTTGTTTACAAATTCATATCCTTTGTTAAGTTCATCATTTTCCATTTTTTTGGTCAGATATTCTTCGCTTAAAAATTCAAGTTCTTTTTTTGCGGAAGCAATTTGTTCTTTATCATTGGACTTTGTAGATACAAAAGTAAAATATTCTCTTGCTTTAACCACATTTCCTATCTGCTTATATGCATATCCTAACTGGAGATAAATCTGAAAATCAACCGGATAATCTTTAATATGGTTTTCAAAAATTGATATTGCCTGATTTGTTTGTCCCGTATTTAAAAGATTATATGCTATATTCAGATTATTTTCATCCTGTGCATAAATTAATCCGGAAGATAAAGCCGCAATTATTATAAATGTTAATATTTTTTTCATTCTTTTTGTTTTATTATTTAAATTTTTGCTCACTTGTATTATAAAAAGATTTATACAATAAAAAATTACTTTTTAACATCTCAGGATGCTTTTCCAAACATTTTTTTCGAATATTTCCTGACAAGCTCTTCAAATTTGTTCCTGTATTTATACATCGCAATTCTTGGGAGCCAGAATGATTTATAGATGCCCCATTTTTCATAAGTAACACCGTTTATCCTCAATATTTCTTCGTAAGTACACTGTCCAATATCATTTTCATATCCCTTACTATAAGTCAGTTCACAATGAATTCTTGTAAACTCTTCCAGGGAACAGGGTTCTTTTTCAAGATATTTCATTTCAAGAGCTGCTTCATAATAATGCATAAACAAATTTGCGGTATCTCCATTATCAAGCGGGTCATTCATTTTATCGCTCCAGATTTTTTTTGCTCTTTTCCATTCCTCAAGAGAGATGCCGTCCTGTTGAAGCATTTTTTTTAGATTGATTTCATCTTCAATATCTGCAGTTTTAACGAATAAAGCCGCAAATTTTTCAATTGTTATCCCATTTACTTTTTTCATAAAATTACTTTTCAGTTTATATGATACATTTACATTGACATTTTCCATTTTTATTTGATTCATATTCTATTTTATCTGTCTACTTTATTATTTTTATGTACTTCATAAGCAAAAATATAATATTCAGTTAAAATGCTTCAATAAAATTCAATTTTCGGTAATATGAAGGAATAAACGTGCAATAAAGGGAATGTACAACGAAGGAAAAAGATTGTTGAGCGGATTATTTATGTTAAAAACTAAAGATATCTATAATATCATATTTCAAAAAATATGAACCTTTTAACAAACCGGTTTGTTTTATTAATAATTTAAGCATTAAAAATTAGTACAGATTTAATGACAATATATTTAATGACTCTATTTCTTTTTGTGATTGTAGTAATTTTTCTTTTATGGGGAAGATTAAAAAGCAAAAAAGTTTATAATGAACTTGAAAGAAAAATTAATGAGAGAAATTTAAAGCTTGAAGCAATTAATAAAAATCTTGAAAAAGAAATATCAGACCGCAAAAGAGCAGAAAAATACCTGATGTATTCGGAGGAACAATACAGGCTTCTTGTCGAAAATTCAAATGAAGGTATAATTGTAGTACAGGATGGAGAAATAATTTTTTATAATGAACGAACATTACAAGTCCTTCATTGCAGTCCTTCGGAATTAAGCATTGAGAATATAATTAATAACATATACCCGGATGACAAAGAAACTGTTATTAAAATAAATCAAATCAGTGATATTCAGGAAAATTTTTCGAACCAATATACCGTAAGGTTGTTGAGAAATCATTCGAAAATCATATTTATAGAAATCAATGCTACACGGGTAATGTGGAGCGGGAAACCGTCAATATTATATTTTATTTCTGATATTACAAACAGTAAAAGAGCAGAAAATGAGATTAAGAAAGCACTCGAAAAGGAAAAGGAACTCAGCGAACTCCGTTCACGCTTTATTTCAATGACATCACATGAATTCAGAACTCCATTGACTTCAATAAATACCTCAGCAGAATTACTTGAGAAATACTGGGATAAAATGGATGACGGAAAAAAGAAGAACTCTCTAATGCGTATTCAGGAAAATGTTGACGTTATGACAAATATGCTAAATGATGTATTAACAATCGGCAAATCTGATGCCGGTATGTTACATATAAAACTTGAACCGGTGAATATTGGAGAACTGTGCCGTGAGATTCTAAGAGAATTTAAAACCTGCCTTGTATCTAAATCAAATCACAATATCAAATTTGAAATGAAAAGTTTGAACAGCAGAATTCTTCTCGATTACCAGCTTGTAAAACAAATGCTTGAAAACCTCCTTTCGAATGCAGTAAAATATTCCAATGATAATTCATTAATTAATTTCAAAGTATCCTTTTCCGAAAAATTTATAATTTTTAATATAAAAGATGAAGGAATCGGAATACCTGAAACTGACATAAACAATTTGTTCTCGCCGTTTTTCAGAGCGAATAACACCGGTAATATATCCGGAACCGGATTGGGACTCGCAATAGTAAAAAGAATTGTTGATTTGCATAACGGAAAAATTTATGTAAAAAGCGAGGAAGGTAAAGGGACTGAGTTTGTTATTACATTACCCTTAATAAAAGTAATTTAATCTTAACATATGATATATATTTATAATTATTCAAATTATAAAAATATTATTTGATAGATCATAGCAAAAAATAATATTTATTTTATCGTCTAAATATTATATATAAATTAAAACAGTTATGAGTAGGTTATATAATCTATCATTATTATTTATTTTTTTATTTATAAGTGTATCTTGCTTTTCACAGGACAGGAATTTTGAATTGGATCCTGAAAAAATTTCAATAAAAATTACCGACAGGTTGAAAACTGAACTTACACTGACTGAAAAACAGGACAGTCTTGTATATGATGCATATCTGAATTTCTTTTCTACACTTGCTATGTTCAGGGATGTTGAAGGATTTGAAGATGAGATGAAGCAGGTAAGAGAAAAACATTATCTTTGCCTGTGGATATCAGGAGGTAAATCACGTTTGATATTACCTTCAGGAAAGTTTAATAATTTTTTTTCCGCGACGATTTCATCTGTTAACTTATCCTTTATTTTCAAATTTAAAATTCCGGGTTCAGTTGAATATAAAAATAATTTTTCGAATTTTTTATTTTTAAAATCATCCATTGTATAGAACAACTGGCTTTCATATATTTTTTTATTTTTTTCATCTGTTATAGTACATAAATATTCTTTATTCACAACCGAATCGGAATTCCTATAAATTTCAAAGAAGATATAAAAACTTTTCATACCGGAAACGTTATCCGAAATAAGCGGAGTGATTGTTTTATTTCCGATTGAATCCATTTTAAAATCGGATAAAACCATAATATCACTAAAGAATATTTTATTTTTATTCATATCTTTTACGGTAAAATCGAGATATTTGACATATTCTTTGTTAGCATTATTATCTTTTAGAATAACAGTTAATTTATAAAAACCCTTATTTTGCGGATATTTTTTCAAATAATAAAAATAACTTTCAGAATGATTTTTCATTTCCGTACCGGAATAATTTACTTTTTCTTTATATGTATCATTCACAAAAACTTTTCCGTTTGAACTGTCGATTTTTACATACAGTTCAAAAGAAGATTCAAAAATATTATTATTGGAATTTACAAGAAAAAGAATGTTTTTTACCGGTATTTTAATGTATAAATCAAGCCTTGCATAACTGCTGTCCGTTTTATAGAACACAATCGGATTCACAAAAAAATCATCTTTATAAAAAAACGGTGAGTGTATATCTTTTTTTCTATCCTGTGGAAATAGTAATAAAGGAAATAATATTATTCCTAAAAAAAAGAATATTCTAATATTTTTCATTCAATATCAGTTGTAATTTATAATGATAAAATAAAAGAATAATTTTACAAAATGATATGTATAAAGTAATGGAATTATTACAAAGATAATTCCTTTCAAATCAGGATGCTTTCCGGTACTTAAGTTTTTTACTATATCTTCTACTCACGGTTAATGGGGTTTCATAATTATCGAGATAAACTTTATATGAATAATCAAACCATTTTTCAAATTTTCTAATCCGCGTCATATTTATAATAGAAGTTTTATGGATTCGCATAAATAAATCCTGAGGAAGCAATTCATCCCATTCTTTTAAAAGTCTTCTCACTATTAGTTTCTTTCCTTCCACCGTGTACACTTTGCTGTATTTTTCCATAGATTCTATAAATATGATGCTGCCAATCTTTAGACTGTATGGATTATTACCTGCAATCACTATTATCCTTGATTCAAGATTAAGATTATTCTGATTATGGAAAGTACTTGTGATTTTGAATTGATTTTCGAATGAATTTAAAATCTTATTTTTTTTTTCCAGTCTTAGTTCTATGGATTTCAGAAGTTCATCTGATTTAAAGGGTTTGCATATATAATCATCGGCACCAAGTTGCATACCGTTTTTTAAATCCCCCATTTCCGCTTTTGCCGTAAGAAAAATAACCGGTATATGAGATGTTTCGGGGTTTTTGTTTAAATGGTTTAATACCGCATATCCGTCAAGTACCGGCATTGCAATATCACAAACAATTACATCCGGTTTATTTTCATTTGCCAATTTAATTCCTTTACTTCCGTCTTCTGCGGTCAGAACGTTATAACCAACAACTTCAAGAAGTTCTTTTGTGCTTTCTCTGATGTTTTTATCATCATCGATTAATAGTATTTTTTTCATCCTGCTTGTTTATATTAATGGTATAATTAATAACATAAATGTTCCATAAAAAGTTTGCGGAGCTGAATAATTGTAAAAATATAAACATAAAGTAGTATTTTATCATAATTTGTGAAAATATGTTTTTAAACATAAAGTTCAACACGGAGGTATAGAGAGCACAGAGGAAAATAAAGAGATAAAAAAAGGCTGTTTCTTTCGAAACAGCCTTTAGAAATAAAGTTCTAAAATTTGTTATCTAATGAACAGTCCCGACAAGTCGGGATTTCTGACCTGTCCCGATTCATCGGGATAATATAACTATCGTTGAGAACTTAATTTCAATCCGGATAAAAAACATCGGGATTTCTGACCTGTCCCGATTCATCGGGATTAAATAACTATCGTTATTTAATCATCAACATTCTTTTTGTCTGAGAATAAGTATTTGTTCTCAGTTGATAGAAGTAAACTCCACTTGAAAGATTTGCTCCGTTGAAACTAACGGTATAGTTACCCGGGGATTTTACTTCATTTATCAAAGTTGATATTTCCCTGCCAAGGAGGTCATATACTTTCAATGTAACAAATTCCTGGTTAGGAATTTCAAAACTAATATTGGTGACAGGATTAAACGGATTCGGGTAATTTTGTTCTAATTTATATGTCAATGGGTTATTATTACTCTGCACAATATTATTTTCAGTACTGGTAAAGAGATTTGTAATAGGTTCGGTAGTTACCGGTGCAACAGGCAGTACAATACTGCTGTTACTGCTCAGATAAATTTTACTGCTTCCGTTTACAAGTATTGGAAGAACAAACGGATTAGTTGCAAGAAAGCTTGTATCATTTGCACATTTATCGAGATTTGTAACAATAATTCTGATTTTACTTCCTGAAGAAAAGATATGTCCGCTTGACATTCCATCGGCGCTTTTTGATTTACGGACATTTACTGTATTTTTCCTGTCGGCATAATTTATTCTTGTTACGAGTTTTGTTTTCGTCGATGAAACTTCATAAACCTGCACATTGAACTGACAGGCATAAACATTGGATGAATAATCAAAATTCATTACAGGAGTTCCGAGAAGTTTTACACTTGAAGTAAGCGGGTCGGAATCAAATGTTATAGTTGATTTAACGAAAGACGCATTAAACTGTGAACCTGTGAATTCCATATCCACAGCCTGCTTCATTGTCAGGTTATTTCTTACCGTATTATTCAGAGTAACATATTGAGTAGAATATGGATTTGCAGTTGTTTTAAGTTTATTTCCTGAATTCAAATAAAGTTTTAAACTTGATATTCCCGAAACAGGCCAAACCGATGAACTGTCGTGTTTGAAAGTCCACATCCCTACAGTGTTTAGCGGGAATTTTTGTGAGGCGTAATGGAAAGACGGTCTCGTGAAAATATTATTTGTAGTATCGAAAAGCCAGTAATAAAACCAATCATTAAAGAAGTTCATATGCCATGTGTTTTCTGCACCCGAAGTATCTCCTCCGTGTCCCATCACCGCACCGAAATAATATTTCTTTTTAACATTCAAATTAGGAATCGAATTTATATTTCCTTTTGCATTAAAGAAATAATCCTGCCAGTTGTTTTCCAGCAGAATCGGAATCTTATTTGATGATACTTTTGTAGTAAAGTCCCTGTCTTTCGGCAGCCAGTATGCAAGACTATCCCATTTATCCCTCGCACTTGAATAAATCCAGTTATTGATAGCTTTAACCTGCGGAGAATATCTTGCAGTATCCGGGGTATATTCAGTTGTCCATAATAAAGTCATTTTAATACAGCCGTTTTCAATCCAGCTTGTCGCAAATTCAGGAGAAGCAAGTGCGGCAATAATTGTTCTTACATTCATTCCATTGCAGGCAGCCATATAAGGAATTAATCCACCCTGCGAACCGCCCATTATTAAAATCTTGCTTGTATCGGAACCTACATTCGGTTTGTCTCTTTTTATATAAGCGACAACTTCAATTAAATCCGAAGCTTCAGTTGTGCTTATTAAATTTGATAATCCGCCTGATTTTCCCTGTCCCCGCATACTGTATGTATAAACACAATATCCGTAAGCGGCCTGGTCATTTGCAAACTGCTGCAGTGTTTCTTTTCTATCACCATATCCGTGACACATAACAACACCCGGATAACCGTTTGGAAGAAACGGGTTTGGAACACTTGGATAGAATTTTGAACAATCAAGGACTACATTATCTCTGAGTGTCAAAGTAAAATCCTGCTTTATAACCGTATATACCCCCATATTCCCCGGAAGAATATTTGGCAGCTTAGGCATCTGATAATTATTTAATTTTTTGTGCTGGGCATTAAGATTAATTGTAATAACCAACAGCAACAAAATTGCAAACAATCTGGAAATTGTACCCTTTACCATAAAAAATTTTTAATAACTTAATAAATAAGTTATAATAATAGAGATAACTTTACCATAAATCAATGTATTTTTAATTAAATTAATAACTACAATGATAAACTTAATATTATTTTAATAAGGTAATAACTTAATTATTTTTTTTTTAATAATTAATATTGTATTTTAAAACTTTTATAACATACAAAGCAGGTAATATGAGAGTAATTTTCTTTTATTTTTCAGTTTTATTCATTCTGGGAAGTGTTTCGCAGGTTAATTCGCAGGTGCCTACACCTTCAAAATTCAATCAACCTATTATTATTTTCGATTTCACCTATGGTCTTGTAGCTCCAATGTTTGACCTTGGAGGAAGCAGTATTAAAGAGTTCTACAATTTTCAAAGTTATGGAGCAGGTTTAGGATACGGAGCGAATTTTACAACAAAGGTTTCTGCAATCATAGTTCAGGACTGGCAGTTCAGACCATATCTGACATTTTCATATAACAGATTTCTTGGCAGTTCAGGCAAAGCATATAACTTAAAAAATTACGTACCGCCGGGATGGCCTAAAATAGATACAACAAGCCCTTACTATACACTGAAAGACACATTGGGTACAAGTTCAATCAGTATACATTGTCCGTATATTTCCTTTGGATTTGAGGCTGCACTTTTTACCGATAAAGAAAGAACTTCTTATGTTAATTTCGGATTGGATTTTGATGTCTCAATCCTGTTCGGTAAAGTATATGACAGACCTCTCGGAAAAAATGAAACTCATAATAATATTGTAAGTAATACAAGATTAGGTCTCGGAATGAATTTCGGAGTAACATACAGAGTTTTGAATGAAATCGGATTGACAGCGGGTACGAGACTCGGCTTTGTAAATTTATTCGGGAAGGAGACAAAACAATCTACCGTAGATGGTGATATTTTCCTTAATGATAAGAGTGACCTTATAAATTCAAGATTAAATCAAAACAGGGCAATCGGATATTTAGGATTGTATGCAGGAGCATCGTTTATGCTTGGTGTCAATAAATAATTGATTATTTGTGTTTGATAATTGTAAATGAAAAGCCGTTGTTTGAATTCAACGGCTTTTATAACGAGAAGGAGACTGTTCTTATAACTTAATAATATTTTACGGAAACGTAAAAATAATGTTTCAAAGTTACATTTTTATTGTTTCTTCTCCCTGATAAACTTTTCAATGATTTCAATCATTTCAGCCGATTTGAAAGGTTTAGAAATATATCCATCCATACCTGATTTTAAGAATTCCTCTTTATCACCTTTCATAGCATAAGAGGTCAAAGCAATGACCGGTATATGTTTATAACCCGAAATTTTTCTTATTTTTTGTGCAGTTTCAATTCCATTAATTCCTTTTCCAAGATTAATATCCATTAAAATCAAAGAATATTTTTTAAATTTCGATTTTTCTATGGCTTCTATACCGTCATTTGCAAAATCTACAGAATATAAATCTTTTAAAATAAATTTCACAAAATCTTTTGTAATCGAGTCATCGTCGACACATAAGATTTTTGTACCTTTTTTTGATACGGCAGACATTTGTTTTTCAGGATGTTTTTTCTCCTGCAATGGAATTATTGAAGAAACGGCTAAGGGTAGTCTAATTGAGAAAATCGTACCTTCATTAAGTTTGCTTTTAACGGATAAAGCACCTCCGATTTTTTCAACAAAATTTTTTGTGATTGTCAAGCCAAGCCCCGTACCTTCAAATCCCCTGCTGTAACCTTCGCTTACCTGTCTGAATTCTTCAAAAATGGTATCAATAAATTCAGGGGAAATCCCTATTCCGGTATCCGATACCTTAATGACTGCAAACTTTTTATCTGCAACTACTTCAGTAAATAAATCAATAGTGACCTTACCCTTATTCGTGAATTTAACCGCATTATTAACTAAATTATTGACCGATTCCCACAACATTCTTTCATCAATCTGAGAAATTATCTGTTCCTCAGATGCATTAAAAGAAAGTTTAATTTTTTTTCTTTCGGCTTCATTGAGATAATTGTCATAAACCTCTTTAACAAGTTTCACAAGATTAACCAGACTCAATTTCACTTCAATTTTATCTGCTTCTATTTTTGACAGGTCAAGAATCAGATTGAGAGTTTCCATAAGTCTCTTCCCGCTTTTCTGAATTTTATCGGCAAAACCTTTTATTTCATCGTTATCAGCAAGTTCCATCATTAATTCAGCAAAACCGAGTATACCTACCATTGGGGTGCGGAGTTCATGACTCATATTTGCGAGGAAACTTGATTTTAATCTTTCCGATACAATAGCTTTTTCTTTGGTTCTGATTAATTCTTTTTCCTGATTCTTTTTTTCCGTGATGTCTCTTATAATACATACACATTCATTTCCAAATCCGTTTACTCTCGCCTCGTATTCACGAAAACCTATATCAGGAAGTTCAATCCCATATTCGAATTTTCCGTGTTTTCCGGTTTTTTTAGCTTCAATTATACAGGTTTTTAGTTTTTCAGAAATTAAGGGGGGTAACACATCATCATATTTTTTCCACATAAAATCTTCAGGAGGCATTATTAAAACGGAATAATTTTCTGCATAATAATCTGTAAACCTGCCCTCGCTATCAATTCTGAACATCATGTCGGGAATTGATGTCAATAATGTTCTATAATGTTCTTCACTTTCCAGCAACGCTTTTTCAGCCGCTATTCGTTCTGTATTATCCCTGAAACTCCACACTCTTCCTACAGGTTTATTATCTTTGTATTGAGGCAATGAATACCTTTCAATAATTCTGCCATCAAGGAATTCTATAACATCATAACTGTTTTTTTCCGGAACTTTATAAAGTTCTTTAATTCTTGTAACAAATTTATCGGGATTTTTTAACTGTCCGAGTATTATTTCCATTAACTGCCGGTCAATATCAGAAACAATGAGGTCACGTTCTTTTCCGGTTTCGATTAACTCATCGGGCAAATTCCACATTTCAATAAATTTCTTATTAAAATCTACGATTTTTCCCTCAAGGTCAACAACCAATATTGCATCCGCTGTAGAATCCAGGGTAGTTTTTAATACGGAAATATTCTGATTTAATTTTTCTTCAGCTTTCAGGCGCTCTGTAATATCTTTTGCAAATCCATTGCAATACTCCTTATTACCAAATTTTAAGTAAACAGAAGATATTTCGACAGGAAATTCAGAACCATTTTTTCTTCTATGAGTGGATTCTGATGTAAAGCTTTTATTCTCTTTGATATACTGCCAGACTTCTTTCCAACGTTCAAAAGTAACGTTTGGATTGACTTGAGTAATATTCATTTCCAGAATTTCTTCACGGGAATATCCGAGTGCTTTACACCCTGCATCATTTACATAAATAAATCTTCCTTCACTATCCATCCAGTAGGCACCATCGATTGAAGAATCTATTGAATGTTTTAGAACAAGTAGTTCTTCTTCGGACTGTCTTCTTTCTATTGCAAGTGCAACATCACTTGCAATAGCTTCAAGAAAATTCTTATCGTCATCACTGTATTTTATTTCTTTTTCATAACTCTGTACTACAAGCACCCCGATTGCTTTGGACTGAATAATCAGCGGAATACCCAGCCATGATTCCATATCGGTCCCAATCAATTCCAGACCGTATTCTTTTGTGATTTTTTCCAGAATTTCAGGAGTAGTGAGGAGAGATTTCCCTGTCTTTAAGACATAATCCGTCAGGCTTTTTCTGTTTTTCATCGGTCCGGGATTTGTGTCGTATTTGTCTTTGAAAAACGGAAAAGATATTTCATCTTTTACTTCGTCATATAGTGCGATGAAAAAATTTTCAGCGTATAATACCTTTTTAATATTCTCATAAATCCTGATGAGCAATTCATCAAGATTCCTTGTAATCATCATATCCTTCTGAATTTCGTAAAGGACTTCCCTTATAATGCTGAGTTTATCGTTATTCATATTTTTAAAAAAAATTTGAAGAACAACATTTTAAAAACTTATTATATAGAAATGGTCCCTGTATTATATCCTTATGACCTTTATTTTGTCGGAACGGCTGGATTCGAACCAGCGACCTCCAGTTCCCAAAACTGGCGCGATAACCGGACTACGCTACGCTCCGAAAATTCGTTAATTATTTATAATTTAGTTAATTTAGCAATGACTTTAAATAACTATTGGGGTATCTTTTTTATATCTTTTGTTTTTAATAAAATGTGATTTATACAATATATCAAAAACTATAACTGATACTTCCGTTTAATTTTGAATGTCCAACTTTTGAATTTGAAAAAATTGTGCTGTTAATAAATGATAAATCAAAACCGAATTCTTTATACCTGTACCCTGCCCCGAATGTAAGAAAATACTGGTCGTATGTTCCAACAGAATCAATATAATTACCTGAAGATTCCCTGAAATCATACAGAGTGAAAAATCCAGTCCTTAAAAACCAGTTTTTATTAATACTATATTCCAATCCGAAGTAAATATCATTTCTGTCTTTTGAAGCATATAATTTTGAAGTATTGAAAAATGTATAATCGGCTTCAAGTTTCAAAATTTCTTTAAACAGGATTAATTCAATTCCAAATCCGAATTTTGATGGAAAGTGAGTTAATGTAGTATCATTATGAATACTTGTATCTATTGATTTCCAATCTTTTACAATTTTTTTATCAAAGCCCTGTGAATAAGTTAATCCAAAGGAAAGTTCGGGAATCGGTTTAATCTGAATTCCAACACTCGGTATAAATCTTCCGAAAGTTGTAATTAAATCTTTTTCGACTGCACTATTTGGTATAAAGCCCATTTCAAAACCCCTGTATAAAACATAATTAAGGTCTATGCCTGCCTTAAAATATTTTGTCTTCCAAACAAAAGGTATTGAAAATGAATGGGTATTAAATGTCTGAAAAAAATCAACTGTTCCAAATTCCTGCCCAAATTCATTTGTTATTACTATTTTTCCAAAATCAAATTTGAAATTAATATCATTTCTGTAAGAGAAACCTGTCTGGAATTCATCATTGATTTTGTAACCGAAAAGAAGTCCGCAAGCCGGATGATTTTGTTTAAGGTATATATCATTAAAACCAAGCGATGTAAGCCAGTTAACATTACTTCTGTATGAATATTCAGCTTTTATTTCATATTTACTATGAAGTTCAAGACTTGCAGGGTTCAGCGTGATACCGCTTATATCATTTGTCCCTGCTATCCCTGTTAAACCCTTACCGCAGGATACGGCAGATAAATTGTTCTGCGAATAGAAATCCCAGAAAGGAGTCATTAGCACTTCATTGTGCTGATAGACTGTTGCTTTAGGCTGTGCAGATAATGAAAATATAAAAACAAATTTAATTATACTGAACAAAAAATAAATTTTCATAAACTGTTGAATTTTAATGTTACAAATTACGAACGCCTGATTTGAATATCAATTCAACATTTACTGCGAATTCTGGATAAATTTATGAATTTTAAATCAAAAAAGTTAAATCATTACTTAATGGCGGAATTGAATTTTCCGGGATATTTGATTTTATCGATTCCCGGAGTTTTGCTTTGAAATTTTCAGGAAGTTTTTCTTCGAAATTTATTTTTTCAATAATACCGGGTTGATTGTTTTCTTTCTTCATTATTAGTTCTGAAATAAGTACGGCGGCAATATTGTCTATGCTTGCCATAATTTTATCATCAATTACAAAAGTATTATCAGGCATTTCTCCGTTTTCCATTTTAATTCTTATCGGCGGTGATTGACCGACAATCGGACCGGCATCGATTTGTTCAGTTATAATATGAACGGTAATTTTTGTAGAATCTGCTTTCCTTGCAATCAAATCTTCAAAGGGCTGTGTTCCCGCTCCGTGGTGCTCTGCAAGGTCTGAAGGATGGAAATTATAAATTCCGTAAGGAGGATAATTGATAACCGGTGCGTCAATTAATTGTCCGAAGACAAAAACTATTATTGCATCAGGATTCCATATTTTTAAAAGATGCCTGAAATAATCAATCTTTATTTCACCTGTATAACAGGGAACACCGAAAGATAAAGCTGATTCAATCATAATTTTTTCGATATGAAGTTTTTCTTCCGTGTCAAACAACCTCCAGATTCTTTTTTTCACAGAGATTTTTGCTTCGGGGTTTACAGGGTCATCGGTAACAAGCCCGGCAATATGTAATCTGTCAGGATATCTTTTTTCACATTCCTTCAGAGTTTCAAAAAGCATATAACCGAATAAAAAACTTCCAAAGACAACAACCCTTAATCCTTTATAGGATTTAAACGGATTTTCTTTTTTTGCGGGAATAATCAGTTCCCCCCAGCGGGAGTCAGCAACCGGAATGATTTTCCGTACTTCGTTATCGGCAATTAAAGCATCGTTTATTGATTTTTCAAGTTCAAGGTTTGACATAATGTTATGATTAATTTATGTATTTTTAATCTTTTTTTTATATTTAAAAATATTATTTAGATTAAATGCTATTTCGATATAACCAATTTTCGGGTTTTTGAAAAATCAACTGATTGAAGTTTATAATAGTAAACTCCTGAAGGTAAATTAATTGCATTAAATGAAATTTTATATGTACCGGGTTCGAGGTTTTCGTTAATAAGGGATAGGATTTCTTTGCCGGAAATGTCGTAGATTTTGAGTAACACCATCATCCCCCCTACCCTCCTTCGAAGGGGGAGGTTAAATTTTATTGTTGTGGAGGAATTGAATGGATTTGGATAGTTCTGATATAATTGAAATTCATTCACAACATTTTCATATCTTATAATTCCTGTAACATTTGCTGTGCGGTTTCGTTTATAATAAATTTCTCCATCGCCGCCATCTCGATTGTCAGTCCATACAACATTTACAACTGTATCATATACTGCAATTGATTCTCCATAAGAAGATGCAGTATTATTTGTCAATCTTGTATCAGGTTCCCAGCTTACACCGTTTGAAGTAGAGCGTTTATAATATATTTCATCATTTCCATCCCGGTTATCAATCCATAATAAATGAACATTTGAACCGGAAGCACACAAATAAGCAAAATCCGAATTTGCTGTATTATTGGTTATGCGGGTATCGGATGACCAATTGATTCCATTATTTGTCGAATATTTGAAATAAATTTCATAATTACCATCTCTAAAATCAGTCCAGGCAACATATACGTAGGAAGCAAAAGCGGAAATAACCGGGTACCGCGAAGTATTGTTTTCAAACGTGAGCCTGAAATCATTTTCCCAGGTCAATCCATTATTTGTAGAACGTTTATAATATATTTCAGCATTTCCGTCTCTATTATCCCACCAGGAAACATTGACAAAATTATTATAAATTGACACAAACGGATTGCGTGACAATGAGACATCGAAAGTTAATCTTACATCATTTTCCCAATTTGCTCCTGAATTAGTTGAACGTTTAAAATAAATCTCTCTATTGCCATCCCTTTCATCTGTCCATACAATATTGACATTTAATCCCGAAGCATCTACCAATGGATATTCTGAATTTGCCCCATCATTAGTTAAGCGAAAATCATTCTCCCAGTTTAATCCTCCATTCGTAGACCGTTTATAATAAATTTCATTATTCCCGTCGCGATTATCTACCCAAACAACGTGAACAAAATTCCCGTAAGCGGACACTGAGGGTGAACTTGAACTGGATGAATTATTTGTCAAACGAACATCCTGCTCCCAGACAGTTCCTCCATCAGTTGACCTTTTGTAATATATTTCAGCGTTTCCATCGCGATGGTCACGCCAGACTACGTGCAGCAAACCACCCGCCCCCGCTGCAATACATTTTGTATTCAGATTTGTCGTCCATGACATACTGCTATTATTTGTTAATCTAACGTCGGATTCCCACTGAGCAAATATCAGTGAACAGTTAACCAGAATGAAGAAGAAAATAAAAAAAAGTAATTTTTTAGTTTTCATTTTATTAATACTAATTTATAAGTTTTTGAAAAATTTTTTGTTATTAGTTTATAAAAATAGATACCGGACGGTAAATTCATTCCGTTAAAAGATATTTCATAAGTTCCGGGTTCGAGGTTTTCATTCAAAAGGGTCTGGATTTCTTTGCCGATAATGTCGTAGATTTTTAAGGTAACTTTTTGAGATTGCCACGACGAACTCGCAATGACAGTTCTATCAGATATATTGAATTTAATTTTTGTAGAGGAATTAAAAGGGTTAGGAAAATTCTGGAATAAAGAAAATTCTTTTGGTATTATTTTCGATATTTGTTTTATTCGAGTTACTGTGCTGATTTTAAAAATCTGATATTTTGTAAATTGTACCTGACGCATATATGTAATCCAATTACCGTCGGGCGACCACATAGGTGCATAATGATTATCTCCGTCGTATGTTGTAACAGGAATTTCGATTCCACCATTTGATGAAATTTTGTAAATCTGCCTGTAATAATATGGATTACCTCTCCTTTCATAAGCAATCCAGTTCCCATCCGGAGAACAGCGAGGTGATTCGTGCATCGCTTCGGCGAATGTTATCTGGGTTTCATTTCCCCCGCTTGCAGAAACTTTATAAATTTGGGAAAATGCACCCTGTGTCAGATATCGAAACTCATAAACCAACCAACTGCTGTTAGGAAACCAATCGGGTCCTTCGTGCATTGCAGTAATAGGAGTCAAAAGTATTTCCGTCCCTCCCGATGAGTTGACTTTATATAACCGCCATACTCCTGTTCCCGAAGGAAGTATAGAATCCCTTTCCTGAAATACAATCCAGTTTCCATCCGGAGACCATCTAGGGACATTGCAGTCATTATTTTCAAAATCCGCAAGCTGAATTTCCGAACCACCGTTTACAGAAATTTTATATATTTGTGTTCGGTTATTCGGAGGTCCTCTTCGGTAAAAAACAATCCAGTTATCGTCGGGTGAAAATTCGGGCATTAGATGGTCAACAGAGGCGACAGTTAATCTTATTTCGTTATTTCCATTTTCCCCGATTTTATAAATTTGATGATAACCTGTGCTGTCTTTTTTCTCATAACATATCCATTGACCATTGTGAGACCAATTCGGATTAAAATGAGAATTCAATGAACCGGTAAGTGCGATTTCATTTCCTCCATTGGAAGAAATTTTATAAACCTGAGTATCGTTTGTTGCAGTTGTTCTCGTATATAATATCCAGTTTCCATTCGGAGAAAATTTCGGGTAAAAGTGGTCAAACTGAGTTGAAGTAATCTGAATTTCCTGCGTTAAGGAAAATACAGGGAACAATAAAAAATAAATGTTTAATCCCCATTTGAAAAGAAACTTCATTATTTTAATAATCATAGTAAAATTATAATTATCGATAAAAAATTAAAAAATATTATATCAGAAGAATCCCTCCATAAGCAGATTATAAAATGATGATTAATTATTTTATTAATAACATTTTTTTCGTAATACTATATTCACGTGATATCAGTTTATAATAATATATTCCCGACGGTAAATTAATTGCATTAAATGAAATTTTATATGTACCGGGTTCGAGGGATTCATTAACAAGTGTCCGGATTTCTTTTCCGGTGATGTCGAAGATTTTGAGGGAAATTTTTTGAGATTGCCACGTCGTGGAGTTTATCCCGTTTTCATCGGGACTCCTCGCAATGACAGTTCTATCGGGGAGGTTAAATTTTATTGTAGTGGAGGAATTGAATGGGTTTGGATAGTTCTGATATAATTGAAATTTTTCAGGAATGTTTGAGTTTTCTTTGTATATGTATGTAGCACCGCCGTTTGTTGTTTTTAATATCTTCCCTGACCAGCTTGCAATATATCCTGTGTTTACGGACGGGAAATGAATTGCATATAAATTTTCCGTAAGCGGGGTATCCTGTAAAGTCCAGTTCACACCTGCATTTGTTGTTTTTTTAACTTTTCCGTTTCCTGTGCAGATGTATCCTGTGTTTGCATTCACAAATGACATATCCCAACCCGCACCTGCAACTGAATTAGAATCAATTAAAGTCCAGGTATCTCCGCCGTTTGTTGTCTTTACGGTTCTGGAGTTTGATGTGTTTGTGCAGTAATAACCCGTGTTAACATCAGAAAAATAAACTGCCTGTGCTGTTTCAAACGGGCTTATAAAATTTCCAATTTTATTTACCCACGTTGCCCCTTCATCTGTGGTTTTAAGAAATATGTTTGCTCCACCGACATACCCGGTGTTCTCATTTACAAAATAAATTCCATCGAGAGCAGTGCTTGAATTACTATTCAAGGTAATCCAGTTATCACCTTTATTTGTAGTTTTTAAAATCTTTCCTGCCGAACCTGAAACATATCCCGTCACTGAATTCACAAAAAACAATCCCCAGAACTGAACTGTAGTATCGGAATAAACAAATGGTATCCAGTTATTTCCTCCGTTCACGGTTTTCAATATTTTCCCGTAATTTCCGCAGATGAATGCCGTATCGGGATGGAGTATAAAAATCGACATAAACCTTTGTGCAGTATATCCGGAATACTGTGCTGTATAGTTCAATCCGCCGTTCGTAGTTTTATATATATTGTTAAACGAACCGTTATATAACACACCTGAATGATATCCCGTATTATTATCATAAAATTTTAACGCCATAATTGTCTGAGAGGGATTGCTTGTGTATATTGTACTCCACTGGCTCATACAATTTTCAATGTACAATGTACAATGTACAATTATAAGGGAGATAATTATTTTTTTCATAATGATTACTGAATTTTTTAAAACATTGTAATTTAAAAAAAGGCAGTAAATGAAAATATGGATAAATTAAGCAGGAACTTTATTATCACTCAATTTTGAAACTGCATAATTTGATTTCAGGAAAAATGTATCATTCCATCGTGCAATCAATTTGCAGACCTTTGAGAATTTTTCTACTCTTATTTTATTAAGATTCTTTTTCAGTACGAATATCGGTTTCAGGATTATACGGTTTTTTCTGTTTGCTTTCAGAGAATTATAAACTCTGAATTCTTTAAGAAGCCTGTTCAATCTTTGTTTGATTAAATCAATTTCGTGTATTTCACCTGCGGTTTCGACAAAATCGAGGAGTTTTTTATATAATGGATTTTCGGAATTATAAACTTTACTGATACCGAATTCAAATAAATATCTGATGGGTTTGACTTTTACCCGCATTCGATGAAGTTCAAAGATATGACGAGGATGATTCAACACTTTTAACTTATAGGCAAATGCCCGTTTATATAATTTATTCAGCACAAACAGAATAAGATTTTCAATATCTTCCTCAGAATTAATTTTTAATATTTTTTTTATTTTAATTCCGGATAGAGACTTTAGTAAATTAATCTTATCGGGGAAATTCCTGAAAAATTTATTTTTAAAAAGTTCATTTCTTAAATCACTATTATCGGTTTTGATTTTTGAAAACAGAAAATTCAACGCATCTTTATGTCTTTCGTTTATAATTTCCAGACTTTGCTTTTCAATATACCCGAGCATTACGTCGGTTTCCCTTATCGGTCCAAGAATATTCTTCATCTGGTATACATTATTATATATCCTGAGAATTTCTATTTTCCTGCTTAAGATTTTATATACCTTTAAAAGTGCCAGATATTTACGGAGGGAAACTCTGAATTTATGAATATTTCTCACATTTTTTTCACTGCATAGACTGTAATAATTTTCATAAATATTATTTACAAGTTTATTTATTAATTCATTCAGCCTGTCTGAAAAAATTCCGGAATTTAAATTATTCTCTATCAAAATCAGTTTTTAATACTGAATAATTTTACCTTTTGTTTCTTCTTTTGTTTTTTCCTGTGCATTTTTCTCATATCCTCAAGATATTTTTTCTTCAGTTTTTCAATAAAATATTCCTGAATATTGAAAACTGCATTTTCCCCGTTTGAGTCATCAGGAACAATCTGTTTGCGTGAATATGTACCGTCCGGATTCAATAGTCTTGTCTTCACATTATCCTTCAGATAAAGATTTAGTATTTCGATAATATCTTCCTTTGCAGCTTTACTTTCAATCGGGAATAAAATTTCGACCCTACGGTCAAAATTTCTTTCCATAATATCTGCACTTCCGGAATATAATACCGGATTTCCATTATTTAAAAAATAAAATGCTCTCGTATGTTCAAGAAATCTTCCCACTATGCTGTAAACCTTAATATTATCACTTAAACCTTCGACCTGCGGTTTTAATCTGCATATACCCCTTACAATCAAATCAACCTTAACACCCTCGGATGATGCTTCATATAATTTATTAATCACCTTATCGTCAACCAGAGAATTTACCTTAATAATTATATGACCGTTTTTAAACTCCTTATGTGATTTTATTTCATCATCTATCAGACTGACTATTTTCTTCCTCATCGAAAAAGGCGAAACAATAAATTTATTATAATTCGTATGCTTTGAAAAACCGGTTAAATAATTAAATAGCAAAGAAGCATCGGAACAATAATCTTCATTGCAGGTAAACAATCCAAAATCCGTATAAATTCTAGCAGTAATCGGATTATAATTTCCTGTGCTTAAATGCAGATATCTTTTCATTCCCTTTGCTTCCCGTCTGACAACCAGAAGCATTTTGCAGTGTGTTTTCATTCCTGATATACCATAGACGACGTGAACTCCGGCATTTTCGAGTGCCCTTGCCCAGACAATATTATTTTCCTCGTCAAAGCGAGCTTTGAGTTCAACTACTGCGGTTACCTGCTTGCCGTTTTCCGCCGCTTCAATAAGGGATTTGATAATCGGCGAATCACCACTTGTTCTGTAAAGAGTAAGTTTGATTGCATAAACATTCGGGTCTTCTGCCGCCTGTGCAGTGAATTCATTCACAGATGAAAAAGAATAGAACGGCAGATGAATCAGAATATCTTCTTTTCTTATTGCTTTAAAAATGTCTTCACTTTCACGGAAAATTGTAGCTACTCGCGGAATAAAACCTTCATATTTCAGTTTCCGTTTATCTATTTTATATAAACTCATCAGGTCGCCAAGATATAACATACCTTTACATCTGTATATATCGTTTTTATTCAGTTTCAGGAAAGATAAAATATAATCCAGCACATCATCGGGTATAAGGTCATCCACTTCCAATCTTACTATTATTCCAAGTCTCCGTTTTTTTACTTCTTCCTTGATGAGGGTTAATAAGTCATCGGCTTCATCTTCTTCAAGTTCAAGGTCTGCATTTCTTGTGATTCGGAAAGAATAACTACCGAGTATTTTCATTCCGGGAAAAAGTTTAAAAGCATTTGCTTTTATAATATCTTCAACAAGAATATAATTTTCATCATCATCTATTTTATGGAATCTCGGAAAATTACTCGGTACCTGAAGAACTGATACTTTTTCTTCCACGATTTCTGTTTCGGGGTCGTCAATGACAATTGCGAGTGCAAGAGTTCTGTTTACCAGATTCGGGAACGGATGTACATTATCAAGAGCGATGGGAGTTAATACGGGAAATATCTCGTTATTAAAATAATTATCTATTGTCTCTTTCTGAATTTCATTAAGTTCTTCATAAGTATAAAATTTAATTCCATTACTTTCCAAATCCGGAATAATTTCATTATTAAATAATTCGTGCTGAAGATTTACCATAGGAATGAGTTTGCTATATATCTCAATTAACAACTCTTTTGCACTATACCCGTCGGATGATTCCTCATCCATTCCGATATTGACATGTCTTTTCAGTCCCGCTACACGTATCATAAAAAATTCATCAAGATTAGTACTGAAAATTGATAAAAATTTTACTCTTTCAAGAAGCGGTTGTGAACTATCACTTGCTTCCTCAAGTACTCTGCGGTTGAATTCAATCCAGCTTAACTCTCTATTCAGAAAATAATCGGGATTATATTTATCATTTTTCATAAAATGTCATTTTGTATTAGAATAATCTGAAATATATGTAAAATTATGAATTTTTTTTATAAAGAAATATTAAATTTGTGTTTATAAAAGGTTACAAAATCGTTATGAGTCGTTTTCTGTAATATTAATTACTGTTTATTATCATTTTAAGTCCGTATTCTTCTTCAAAAAGTTCTTTCCTCATATTTGCACCCCAGATTTCAAGCATAGGACTTCTTCCGTTTTTTGTAATCAGATTAATATTTAAATTTTTACCTTTTAATGATATTTCCAGATTTTCAACAATAGAATTGTGCCCTCTGTCCAGTCCGTCTGCTACTCTTAAAATTCCGGCTAATTTCCGAACAGTGTTTTTCCCATAATCATCGAGTTTCATATACCATTCGTGTTTTGATTTTGGATGAGATTTCCTGTGATAACGGGCAATGTTTGCTATTATTTCAATTTCGGTATCATTAAATCCAAACAATTCGGAATTTCTGATAAGATAATAGGAATGTCTGTGATGCTGTGAATGGGAAATACTGTGGCCTACATCGTGAAGTATTGCAGCTGCTTCAAGATATTCTTTTTCTTTTTCAGTTAAATTATATCTATTTGCAATGAAATCAAATATTTTCAGACTGATGTCCAGAACTTTATTCGAATGTTCTTTTTCATAGACACAGTTTTCTGCAAGTTTAATTATATTATGATATCTTACATTACTAAGTTTTTGCGACAGCATAGAATTGCTTTCTTTATCTATAAAGTCAAGAACAATGCCTTCCCTCAGTGCAGTTCCGGAAATTGTAATTTCTTTAAGATTAAATTCATTGAATATCTGTTCAAGAATAATAGCTCCAGCCACAAGTATATCTGCCCGTTCGCTTTCCACCCCTTTTATTTCTTTTATTTCGCTTACCGATTCACACTTAAAAAGCATTTTTGTAATGCTGTGGAATGCATCTTTTGAAAAAGAATAATTATTAACACTAAAATCAGGATTAATTTCACTTGAAGAATCTGAAAGAATCATTGTTCCAAGAGTAAGTATTGTACCGGAAGTTCCTACCGCTTCTTCGAAATTATATTTTTTTATTACGCGGACAACAGGATTAATAAGACTTTTGACATATAAACGGCATTCATTAATTAGACTGTTTTTTATTTTTCTTTCACTGAAGAATCTTTCAGTTACTCTTACTGCCCCTACCTTAGCAGTATTAGCATAAAGTACATCTCCTTTTTCGCCAATTAAAAATTCGGTGCTTCCGCCACCTATATCAATCAGCAATATTTTTTTGTTATATACCGGCAATGCCTGAAGTACTCCGAGATAAATTAATCTTGCTTCTTCAATTCCCGAAACAACTTCAATTTTAATTCCGGTTTCTTCCAGAACTTTATCGATAAATACTTTTTTATTGATTGCTTCTCTTGTTGCACTTGTAGCAACAGCCCTTATTTCACCCGCCTTAAAAGCATCGCATACCATTTTGAATCTTCTCAAAGCCGAAATTCCGCACTCTATTTTTTCAGCACTGAGGTATTTCATATCCTTCGAACTATTGCCAAGCCTTACAACTTCTTTATCCCGGGTCAGTACTTTGAAAGTCCCGTTTTTGTATATTTTTGAAATAACGAGATGAAAGGAGTTGGTTCCAATATCTATGGCAGCAATAATTTTTTCTTTCATAAATGAATTAACATTAAAAAACCATTTTCTTTCCTGTGTTCTGATTAATTTAATTAAAGTTTTAAAATCTTGATATGATAAAAAAAGATTTATTAATTTTCTTTTTTTTCTTCAATATTAAACTTTCTTAAAACAGGTGCTGAGATTGCAACAGTTATGACAACAATAAGTGTCATCACACCACCGAAAATTACTGATGGAACTACACCCATAAGTTTTGCGGCAAAGCCCGATTCAAAAGCACCTATTTCATTTGAGGAGCCAATGAATATGCTATTGACAGCCGCAACCCTTCCTTTCATATTTTCAGGAGTTTTGAGCTGCATTATTGTCTGACGGATGACAACACTGAACATATCGAACATTCCGCTGAGAGCTAAAATAAAAACAGAAAGAATAAAATTTTTTGAAACAGCAAAAATAATTATACAGACTCCGAACCCTGCAACATTAATAAGCAGTTTCAAACCGGCATTTTTCCCGGGAGGATTATATGCAAGCCACACTGCCATAATGACTGCACCCACAGACGGGGCGGCACGAAGCACACCGAGTCCTTCGGGACCGGAAATTAAAATTTCACCTGCATAAACGGGTAACATAGCAACAGCACCTCCGAATAAAACTGCAAACATATCAAGTGATAAAGCACTCAAAATTATTTTGTTATTAAAAACAAATTTTATTCCTGCGGAAAGTTTTTCGTAAATCGTATTATGTTCAGTCGGCTGAGGTACCGGTTTTCCTGAAACAAACGACATTAAAAAAATGGATAATGCAATCAGAAAAACAACTGCGGCATAGGAAATACTTACACCGTAGAATCCGTAAACAAGACCGCCGAGTGCGGGACCTGTAACTGCGCCAATCTGCCATATAGTTGAGTTCCACGTAACGGCATTTGTAAATAAATCTCTCGGAACTAACTGTGCCATAAATGCAAATGATGAAGGCATTACAAATCCTCTTGCAATACCGCTGATGAATATTACTCCATAAATTGCAATAACTTTTTGATTCAGCACGAGTGCAAATTTATCGGTTGATATAATGAACAAAGAAAACGAACAAAATAAAATCAAAGCATACGAAGATATAAGAATTTTTTTTCTGTCACTGATATCGACAATATGCCCGGAAAAAAGTGCTGTGATGATTGATGGAATTGCTTCTGCAAGCCCAACCAATCCAAGTGAAAAAGGGTCTTTTGTCAGTTCATAAACCTGCCAGCCGATGATAACTGCCTGCATTTGATATGCAAGAGTAATGAAAAACCTTGCGGCAATGAAATTTCTGAATTCAGAAATCTGAAGGGATTTAAATGCACCGGAGGAAATACTCAATATTTTTTTTCATTTTGCATAAATAAAAATAATTATTTTTGATGAAGGAAAAACAGCAATTCTTTTAGGAGTTAAGGAGTCAGTAAAACAAATACTTCAAAAGTCTGTCCGGAACTTCATCACCATTTTTTCATTCAGTATAATTCAATTATTTATTTTAGTTTCCATAAAGAAGACTTTTGAAGAATTAAAAAACACCCTCAGGTCTCCCTAAGGGTGCATACGTAACACGTTTCTCAGAATTATAACGGGACAATTAAGCCTGTTAATAGAGGCGTTTTTACGCTGTTAAGAAATTAGTTAACGTTTATATTTTTTTCAAGTTTATATGATTTACATCAACTGTTTTTTTTATATTAAGATTATAATAGTGTTTTATTAATAGAATTACTAAATTAAAAAAACCACGAAGGAGAAAAGAAATGAAAAAAGCAATTTTTGTAATTATTGTGTTAATAATTTTTATGGGTCTGAAATGCACATCAGTACAGAATCAGGAAAAATGGACAACAATATCTCTCGATTTTTATTCCGGACCTCTTTCACCGTTGTACCAGTATTATTTTACTATCAGCATATCAAATGATTTAAAGGGGCATTTTAAATATTCATTTCCGATGGATGAACTTGAAGCTTACAGTTACGATTTTACAATAACAAACGAACAGATTATAAAGCTCAATGATGCAATAGCAAAAAGCAAAATGATGGAAATGACAATTCCTTCACTATCTGAAAAATATAAGCCTGTTGGCGGTTCAACAATAAAAGCAAAAATAATAATCGTGAATCCCGACCCGAATTTTGACCAGCCGCCGAAAGTATTTGAGAGTCCTCTATACCCTCTTGAAAAATATCAGAAAGATTTGAATGAATTGTACGATTTGATTAAAAGCTATGTCCCAAAGGATAAATTAAATGAAAGTGAAAAGAAGAGGAATGAGTATATTGAGAAAAATAAATAGAGACTTCTGAATAACGATGATTCCATTAAAACGACAAATAAAAAACTGTGATTTTCTTCTGGATTCCAGTGTTCCCAGCCTCCGCTGGGACTGGAATGGAAAGTTGTGGTTTTATTGTTTTTCAGATGTTTCTTAATAATAAAAAAATAAATAAGAAGTTAAGATAGGAATTGTCATTCCGAATTTATTTCGGAATCCCAATCATAATAAAATTCACAAAAAATATTTAGAACCTGAAACAAGTTCAGGGCGATAAATTAATATTTATTATTCGAATCAGTATTCGGTTTTTAATCCGTTGATAATATTGCATTCGGGGCAGATATATATTTTTGCGACTATTTCTTCAGGTTCAAGGTTAAGTTCGTTTCTGCAGTTTCCGCAAATAGTTTTATTATCATCATAAATTTCCGTATAAAAATTCGGTTTAACTTTCAATTTATTTCTCATCCCGCAATCACTGCAGACAAAAGCACCGGTAAGAATATCCGAATCAGACAGTTTGGCGGGTTCTTTACAAAAAACACATTCGGGTTCCTCATCATTGCTCAGTATTGCAAATTCCCTTATTTCCTCCTGAATTACATTTTTGCTCCCGCATTCTGTGCAGATAAAAAATCTTTCGTTTTTCTCTTCAGGTTTTACATTAACTTTGGCACTACAACTGCCGCATTCATATTCACTTTCATCTATAACTACTGCAGAATATATAAACCTGTCTTCGAGAATGTTTAATGCATTACAGGCAGGACAATAAAATTTTTTATCGTTCAGTTCGTCTTCAGAAAGTTCAATTTCCTTTCCGCATTTTGCACATTTTGTTTCATTTGTTCCGGTAGTATAAGCCGTAAATTTTTCCTCTACAAGAATATTCTTCTCTCCGCACTCGGGGCAAACAAAAGATTTTTCTTCAATTTCGTTATTATCAAGTTCAAGAGTGCTTCCGCAGTTCCCGCACTGAACTTCATTATTTTCACTCAAATGTGAATAAAAATTCTGGTCCATAATAATAAATTTTAATAATTAACTTGTTAATTTTAACAAATGTAGCAAGTATCTTTTGAAAATACACTAAAATAATTCGTGAAATCGATAAAAATAAATGAACCTTTTAAAAAATGTAATTTGTTTTTAATTTAAATTGATTAATAGAATAAGTATTTTTAAGGTTAATATTAAATATCTGTAAGAATAAAAATTGATTTCAAAAATAAAATTAGAGACATTTTTAGAAAACATTCCAGGAATAGTTTTCATTTGTGATGTAAACGAAAGATTTACATTCTCGTATATAAATGATTACATACAGAAAATCAATGGCTTAACTGCAAAGCAGACATTAAAGAAAGAACTCGGGATTACAGATTTATTTCATCCCGATGACAATAAATTTATAATATCAGAGATAAAAACCTCACTGCAAAATAAGAAACCTTTCAGAGTAATTGCAAAAACAGAAAACATAAATAAGGAACAAATCTGGCTTGAAATAAACGGAATAAAGATTAAAGAAGTAGGGGAAGATTATATTCAGGGTGTAATTCTGGACATTACACAGCAAAAAAACCTTGAAACCGAATTATTAAATGAAAAGGAAAAAGCGGAAATTGCAAACCGCACAAAGATTAAATTTCTTGCAAATATGAGCCACGAACTCCGCACACCTTTGAATGGTGTAACCGGAATGGCACAACTGCTTTCGATGACTGATTTATCGGTGGAGCAAAAAGAATTTCTCGATATGCTGAATTATTCATCCACTATTCTTGGAAACATTATAAACGATATTTTAATTTTTTCAGATGCGGAATACGGTAGAATAACAATCAACAAAATTCCTTTCAATCTTAAAGAACTTGTAACAGGTATTTACCGTATATCAAAACTGCAGGCAACAGAAAAAAATCTCCAGTTCAATCTGAAAATAGGAAGTGATTTTAATTATATGGTCATCAGCGACCCGCCAAAGATAACACAAATTTTTTTAAGATTAATTTCGAATGCAATAAAATTCACAGAGGCAGGAGCTGTAAACGTTTCACTTGAAGAGATTTTCAATGACGGAAAGAATGCAACAATAAGGCTGAGCGTGGAAGATACGGGGATAGGAATATCAAAAGATAAGCAGGAAATTTTATTCGACAGTTTCTTCCAGATAGATTTAAGCGAAAAAAAATCATTTCAGGGCACAGGATTGGGACTTTCGATAGTAAAAAAAATCATTGATTTACTCGAAGCAAAGATACACATTGAAAGCAATCCCGATGAGGGGAGCAGGTTCATTGTTGATATTCCGCTTGAAATAGAAACCGAAAGGCAAATACAAAAAAGTTACAAGGAAAAAGTAAATAAAATTCTGGTTGTTGAAGATGATATAATCAATCAGAAACTATTTCAAAATCTTCTTACAATGAGGGGATACGAAACTGAAATTGTTAAAAACGGGGATACAGCAATTGAACTTCTTGAAAAGAACGAATACCTGCTCGTGATAATGGATATAATGCTTTTCGGATTGAACGGAATCGATGCAACGAAAAAAATCAGGGAACGGGAAAAAGATACGGGAGAACATATTCCGATAATTGCGGTGACCGCTTATTCACTGAATGCGGACAGGGCAAACTGTCTGGAAGCGGGAATGGATGATTATCTGCCGAAACCGTTTGAGATGGACGGGTTTTTCAACCTGATAGACAAATACATTAGAAAATAAATAACAGACACCACTTGTGTCTGCAGAGATCAATTTTTATAGATCGGCAATGTCCCAGTAAATTTATTAAATAAAAAAATTAATATTATTAAAAAATGAAACCATACGAAGAATTAGTAAACACATTTAACTGGAAAATATCCGAAGATGAACTCGGATATAAAGACGGAGATATTATCAATATCGGAGAATACTGCACAGACAGAATTTGCAGGATGGGAAAAGGAGACAGTTTGGGATTTGTCTGGGAAGGACACACAGGGGAAACAAAAGAATATACTTTCAATGATATGCGAATAGTAACAAATTCAATCGCACATTACTTGAAAAATCTCGGACTGAAACCCGGAGACAGAATTTGCCTCTTTATGGACAAAGTTCCTGAACTTTATCTTGGATTTCTCGGAGTACTAAAAATGGGAGGGATTGCACAACCGCTGTTTTCAGCATTCGGAGGGGAGTCCTTATTCACACGTCTTCAGGATGCGGAGACTTCAGCTATCGTAACACAGAAAAAGCATGCACCAAAAGTAAGAAATATTTTAAAAGATTTACCAAACCTGAATCATATCATCATTGTTGATGATGACGGAAGCAAACCATTGAGAGAAAAAGAAATTGCATTAAATATTGACACAATCGAAAAAATCGACAAATTCGATATCTATCCGTCTAAAGCGGAAACACCTTCGGTTTTGCATTATACTTCAGGTACAACCGGTAAACCAAAAGGTGCACAGCATGTGCATTACTCAATTATTTCGCAATATATTTCATCAAAATATGTACTCGATTTAAAAGAAGGTGACAGATACTGGTGTACTGCTGACCCGGGATGGGTAACGGGAACATCATACGGAATAATAGGTCCATGGGTAATCGGTATAACTCAATATGTAATGGATAAAGGATTCACTGCGGAAAACTGGTATAAATTTATCGAGAAATATAAAATCACAGTATGGTATTCAGCACCAACTGCAATCAGGTCATTGATGAAAGAAGGAGATGAAATAGTGAAGAAATTCGATTTATCTTGTTTAAGACATCTTTGCAGTGTCGGTGAGCCGTTGAATGCAGAAGCAGTCATCTGGTCGGAAAAAGTTTTTGGGAAACCATTTCTCGATACATACTGGCAGACGGAAACCGGAAGCATAATGATAAGCAATTATCCCGGAATGAAAGTGAAACCCGGTTCGATGGGAAAACCGTTTCCCGGAATTACCGCAACTGTTGTAGATTTGAAAACATATTTACCACTTGAGAAAAAAGGCGTAGTGGGAATGATTGCACTTAAACCCGGCTGGCCTTCGATGATGCGGGCATACTGGAATAACAAAGAAGTATATGATAAAAAATTTCAGAACGGATGGTATCTCTGCGGAGACAGGGCGAGTATTGATGAGGAAGGATATTACTGGTTCGTAGGCAGGGATGATGATGTAATTAATACAGCGGGACATCTTGTGGGACCATTTGAAATCGAATCTGCATTGATTGAACATCCTGCAATAGCGGAATCAGCCGCAATTGGAAAACCTGACCCGGTGAATATGGAAGTGGTAAAAGCGTTTATAGCTTTGAAACCTGGATTTGAAGCAACGAAAATGCTTGAACTTGAAATAATGAATTTTGTAAGAAAAAAACTTTCTGCACTTGCTATGCCGCAGGAAATTGAATTCGTGAAATCACTTCCAAAAACACGAAGCGGAAAAATTATGAGAAGAGTTCTTCGTGCACAGGAATGGGGCGAAGATATCGGCGACATTTCGACGCTTGAGAATGATATGTGATTTTTCAAGTATTAAGCATCAAGTATTAAGTATCAAGAAACCGTCTTTCAGGCGGTTTTTTATTATATAGAAATAATTTATAAATTATTTTAGTTTTGTTAAATTAAAGTTTACAAAATAAATATTTATAAAAATGGGAAATAAAAATATTATAGGATTTATTTTATTAATTATGTTAACGGTATCTTTTAAATTAAATTATGCACAGGAAGATGACAGATTTAATGAATTCTTTGACAGATTCAGAGTAAATGTGTCGTTAGGAATGCAGGATTCGATTCTTAATTTGACAAATTTTCCGTTTTACTGGAAAAGCGATGCCGTTTATACACTGGACAGAGGTGGAATTATTCAGTATATGAATCAGTTATTTTTCAATCCCGCAGTAAAAGACGGCTTCGTGATTGCAAGATTAAACCAAAGGGCACAGCGGTCTTCGGAAAATATTGAAATTCATTCATACGTCAGCAGACTTGGAGAAGATTATATTTTTGAGTTGACACTTGTCAATATGGATGACCAAACACGATTTATTGCGAATTATTTTTTTAAAAGTTCTTACGGTGTTTTTAAATTTTATAAATACGTACACTGATTCACAGTTCCATAATCATAAATTAATAAATGAACAAAAATATTATTGTATATATTGTAATCCTGCTGGGTTTAAATTTTAAGATTTACTCACAGGAAATCGACACAATTAAATCGGACAGGTCTTTGCCAAAAGATACTGTTGTTGCCGAAACAAAGGTAGTAACTATTACTGTAAAAGATTTACTTTGTAAAAAATGGTTACTGAAAGAATCTTTGAAAAACAACAGGAATGATGATTTCGATAAAATTATAATTGAATTTTTATCGAATGGGAAATATAATTATACCGAAGATGAAGATTCAGACAATGGAGTATGGGAAATGAGCGGGGAAAAGGGAATTGTTTTCGACAAGGGGACAAAAGACGAAGAACTCTGGGAAATCAAAAAAATTGAACCAGAGATTTTAATAGTGATATATAAAGATGAAGGAAATTATTATGAATACCAGTTTATTCCCCTTAGATAAATAATTTTTGTAATTTCAATTTTTTAAAAATCAGGATAAGGAAAGGGATTTATAAAGATAAAATAATATGTTATTATTATTACATTAAGTTTTTTAAATTTAACTGTTATTAACTATGAAAAAAATTGTTACACTGGGGTTGATATTTTCTTTCATTATTTCGTTTAATCTTTTTTCACAAACAAGCAGTGACTGGAAATGGCAGCATCCAACGCCACAGGGCAATACATTACGCTGGGTAAAGGCATGGTCACAGACGACGTGGTATGCAATAGGTTATTCCGGCACATTTATGAAAACAACTGACGCCGGAACTACATGGGTATTTAATCATCTGGCAGGAGGGCCTTTTGGTACTTCCGGACAGAAAACAAATAATTACGATGCATGGTTTTTCAACCAGAACACAGGATTTATTGCAAGCAGTTCAGGGTATATTATAAGAACCACAAACGGAGGAACATCATTCGATACATTAGGCAGCGGGACGACCGCATCTATATACAGCATTGCATTTACAAATACAAATACAGGATATGCGTGTGGAACAACCTCTGCAAAAATATTAAAAACAACTAATGGAGGCAATAACTGGACTGTCGATAATACTCCTCCATGGACAGTTTCCGGATATTATCTTTGTGTTGCAGATACCGCAACAGTATATGTAGCATGTTCGAACGGCTCCGTATATAAAACAACAAACGGTGGAACGAACTGGACATTGCAGACAACAGGAGCTACATCCGCAATATATAAGATTAATTTTTTGAATGTAAACACAGGATATTTATGCGGAGCGAGCGGACTATGCAGAATGACAACAGATGGAGGTACTACCTGGAATGCCGCTAATACGGGACTTCCTGCAACAACATTTAATGACATTGATTTTAGACTTACTTCTATGCCACCAACAAACAAATTATATCAGAATTTCCAGGGGACATATCCTCCGACAGGATGGACTGTAAATAATCCGACATATTTATTTAAAAGCACAAATTGCGGCGGATACGGACTCGATACTGCAAGTTCGGAATATAATTTTTATAATGCACCTGCCGGAACTCAACTTGATTTAACAACAGTGTCATTCACAGCGACCATTGCAGGAGATTCGTTAAGTTTTGACCACGCGTATGCTACATATGTAAGCGAAATAGATTCATTATCAATCTGGACATCGACAAATGGCGGAACAAACTTTACAAATTTGGTTTACTTACCCGGTGGGGTTAGTGGACCTCTCGTAACAGCTCCCCCCTCTTCTTCACAATTCGTTCCGACACCGGCTCAATGGGCGACAAAAAGATATGCTTTACCTGTCGGAACAAATATGTTGAGATTCAAAGGTCATTCCCAATATGGAAACAACTGTTATCTGGATAACATAAAAGTTTCTTCACCGGCTTCAGTTGGTATTTCGGTTCTACTGACCGGGGATTCATTTAATTTATACAAGACCACAAATAACGGTACAAGCTGGGACACTCTTGGATTTCTTGGTTCTCCACAACCGTGGACAAGTTCATATTATTCTGCAGATTATATAGGTGCAAGTGATACTATTGTAACAGTTGGAGCATATGGGTTAATAAACAGAAGGCAGGGACCAAGTTCAAAACAATGTTTCACTACCTTAATCAAAACAGGAGCAAATTATGATGTATGGGCACAGTCCGCAACAGGAAATGTTTTAACTGTTGGGGCATCCACAATTGCTGGTACTGTTTATGACCAGATTTTAAAGTCAACTAATGGAGGAGTAAACTGGAGTATTGTTCCATATTCGACAACTTCGAGAACGCAGTTCAACAGCTTATTTATGATAGACGCAAATACAGGATATGCATGCGGAACTTTAAGCGCAGTTTACAGGACAACAAACGGAGGTTCAAACTGGGATTCGGTATCTATCCCAAATATGCAGCCCGGATTAAATTTAAGTAAAGTATTTTTTATCAATTCAAGTACAGGATGGGTATTTTCAAGAACAATCGTCGCAGCAGATACTACAACAATATTTAAAACAACAAATGCCGGAGTAAACTGGACAGGACAAAGGATTGCCGGTGCAGTAGGCACTGCAAATTATGTTTACGGGGCTTATATGGTTGACGCAAACACAGGATGGTTAGTTAATTATACTCCGAGACCTTATATTACTACAGATGGAGGTGCAACCTGGACGGTTCAGACTTTGGTTGATGCTTTCGGTGGATTTTTGTATGATATAAAAATGCTGAATGCAAATACAGGATTTATTGCCGGAAGTTCAGGACGTTTATATAAGACAATAAACGGTGGAACAAACTGGGATACAATTAGTGTACCCACAAGAAGTTATTCATTTAATAGTCTTGAGGTTACAAGTGCAAGTAATCTTTTAATAGCTGGTGCAACCGGGGTTACAATGTCTTCAAGTAACGGGGGAACATCATGGGCATTGTTGAATACCAGCGGTTCAACTTTGAACGGAACATATATGTTCCCTGATGGAAAAGCATTTACAGTTGGATCTTCCGGGTATATTTTCAGAAATTTAAATACACTTGTTGGAACAGGTGAAAATACCACCGGAATTCCGAATACATACCAACTGTTGCAGAATTATCCAAATCCTTTTAATCCATCGACAAATATAAAATTTGCATTGCCAAAAGCAGGAATGGTAACAATTAAGATTTACGATATGGTTGGAAGGGAAATTACAAAACTTCTCAACAATCAATACTATCCCGCCGGATGGCAGAATATAATATTTAACGGTTCGAATCTTGCTTCAGGTGTATATTTTTATCAACTCACTGTTGATGAAAATTTAATAAGTACGAAAAAGATGATACTTGTGAAATAGTATTACCGATATATAACTAATAAAGAGCAAATTATAAAAAGGCTGTTCGTGTAGGGACAGCCTTTATTGTTTATTATTAAATTCCTTAATTATAAATTACAGTTAATAAACGTGCTTTAAAATTTAAAGTTCACGAATATGAAAACAAAAATTTATCAGGTAGATGCGTTCACGGAGAAACTATATGGTGGAAATCCCGCTGCGGTTTGCCCTCTGGACAAATGGCTCGACGAGAGCATTATGCAAAATATTGCATCGGAAAATAATCTTTCCGAAACTGCATTCTTCGTAAAGGAAAAAGACGGTTTGCATATAAGATGGTTTACTCCTGCAGTTGAAGTTGATTTATGCGGGCATGCAACACTCGCTTCCGCACACGTTATTTTTCATCATTTGAAATACAAAGATGATGTAATTGTGTTTCATTCGAAAAGCGGAGAATTAACTGTTTCAAGACACGATGAATTGATAGCGTTGAATTTCCCTGCAGATAAACCTCAGAAAACAGTTGCTCCGAATGAACTCATTGCAGGAATTGAAATTGTACCTCTGGAAACATATAAAGGAAAAACCGATTATATGCTTATATATCTGAGTCAGAAACAAATTGAAATCATTTCACCCGAATTCCAAGTGCTTGAAAAAGCGAAGGCAAGAGGAGTAATCGTAACAGCAAAAGGAGATGAAACTGACTTTGTGTCAAGATTTTTTGCACCACAGTCTGGTGTGAATGAAGACCCGGTTACCGGTTCATCACACACAATGCTGATTCCATATTGGTCAAATAAACTCGGGAAAAAAGAACTAACTGCAAAACAGATTTCAAAACGGCAGGGTTTGCTCTGGTGTAAAGACCTTGGGGACAGAGTGGAAATTGCAGGAAAAGCGGTTACGTACTTGATCGGGGAAATTGATGTCTAAAAGTTCATAGAGTTTTTTAAGTTCATTAAGTTATTTAAGTTCATTAAGTGAGTAGAGTGTGTGGAGTGTTTCGAGTGTGTGGAGTGTTTCGAGTGTATGGAGTGTTTCGAGTGTATGGAGTGTGTGGGGAGCGAATGGGGTACGTAAAGTTTTGAAAGGTTTTGAGGTTCGAGAAATTTATAAATATTTTTTGAACCCCGAAGGGGTGACATATTGGAATTGTCTTTTCATTTCTATTTGATTTTAATATTCATAATTTTGTTTAATGATTTTCAAATCAAAACTATAAATTTAAATTAAAAAAGGAGAAAAATTTATGCCTGAAATAAAAGATGTTATTCTTGAATATGTAAGAAATGAATACCTTGAAGAAGGAGATGACAGAGAGGTGAATTATGATACACCTTTGATATCGGGAGGGATTGTAGATTCGTTTTCGATGGTGTCACTGAAAGTGTTTCTGGAGACAAAGTATAATATTTCAATACCTGATGCAAAGGCAACACCGGAATCATTCGACAGCGTGAATAATATAATTAATCTGCTGGGCGAATTCGGAGTGAAATAGAATTCTTAAAACAAATAGCACACTGATGACACAGATGGAGCATATAACCACAGATAAAACTTTTTTATATAATGAATTAACTGATAAAATCATACATAGTTTTTATGAAGTATACAATTATTTAGGATTTGGTTTTCTCGAAAAGATTTATGAAAAATCTTTGAAAACTGAATTGATTTCTTCAGGATTGAATGTGAAAAGTCAAGAACCGATTAAGGTTTATTATAAAAATGATTTAGTCGGGGATTTTTTTGCAGATTTAATTGTAAATAATAAAATTATCATAGAAATAAAAGCCGTCGAAATTTTGATAAAGGAACATGAATTCCAATTGATGAATTATTTAAAAGCAACTGAATATCAAGTTGGGTTACTTTTAAATTTCGGAAAAAAACCAGAAATACGAAGAAAAATTTATACAAACGATTTAAAAAATTTTCCAAAAAATCTGTGACAATCTTATTAATCTGTGTCATCTGTGTGCAAATCAATAAATAAAATTTAAACAATATGGCATATAGTAATGAAGTAAGAGAGATGTACACTGCGCAGCTTAATGATTTGCGGACGCAGGGTATATTCAAAGAAGAAAGAGCAATCTGCTCTACACAAAACTCGGAAATTGAAGTAGAGTTCCCTATCGGCTCACAGCAAAAACACGTGATAAATATGTGTGCCAATAATTATCTCGGTTTATCCTCGCATCCCGACGTTGTTCAGGCGGCACATGCGGGACTTGACGTGAGAGGTTACGGAATGTCATCCGTAAGATTCATCTGCGGTACACAGGACATTCACAAGCAACTCGAAGATAAACTGACTGAATTTCTCGGAACGGAAGATACAATTCTTTTCCCGTCCTGTATGGACGCAAACGGCGGAGTTTTCGAAGCGGTGTTAACCGAAGCTGACGTTATGATTGCGGACAGGCTTGTTCATGCATCAATCGTTGACGGAATGAGGCTTTGCAAAGCACAGCAGGATACATTCAAGCATTCGGATATGGGACATCTTGAACAGAAACTTCAGCTCCATCAGGATAAGAGAATCCGTCTTATAATTACAGACGGGGCATTTTCAATGGATGGAGATTTAGCGAAGATGGATAAGATTGTCGAACTGGCTGAAAAATATAATGCAATGGTTTTTCTCGATGATTCACACTCTTCAGGCTATATCGGAAAAAGAGGAAGAGGCACTCACGAACATTTCGGAGTAGTTGGAAAACTCGACATTATTACAACAACACTTGGGAAGGCACTCGGAGGTGCATCAGGCGGATGCGTATCGGGAAGAAAAGAAATTGTAGAAATGTGCAGACAGAAAGCCCGACCGTATTTATTTTCAAATACGGTTGCACCTGTAATTGTAGAAGGTGCATTGAAGGTACTTGATATAATTTCAAAATCTACGGAGCGGAGAGACAAACTTGAAAAGAATACGGAATTCTGGCGTAAAGGTTTAACCGAAGGCGGACTGATAATCAAAGAAGGCGAGACTGCAATTGTACCTGTGATGCTGTTCAATGCGAAGCTATCGCAGGATTTTGCCCGCGATTTATATCAGGAAGGAATTTATGCTGTTGGATTTTTCTTCCCTGTAGTACCGAAAGGGCAGGCAAGAATCAGGACACAGCTTTCCGCCGCACACGATATGCATCATCTTGAAAAAGCACTCGATGCATTTTTGAAAGTCGGAAAGAAATACAACATACTGCACAAGACAAAGAATGAAGTGATTGAGATGTACGGTTCGTAGCAATGAACAATGATTAATGATTAATTTTCAAAAAGCCCTTAGAAATGAGGGCTTTTTTGTAAAGATTAAGGAATTTTAATATTGTAACGTTCATATTTTGTTTATACTATTTTTAAAAAATTCTGATTTTGCGAACCTGAGCGAAAGTATAAAATTTTAAATATTGATAAATCAAATTATTATATATATTTTTAGTTCGGAAAGTTGCATTTAAGATGAATGATATATATTCAGAATTTAAAAAATTAAGAAAAACAGTAAAGAATATAATCTCTGTTAATAATAAGGAATGGTATTCTTTAATGAAAAATGAAATCAGAAATTCAATTGCTATTGAGGGAATTTTTGCAGACAGAAATGATTTAATCAAAGTACTTGAGAAAAACAAGAAAACAAAAGGACAGGTAAGTGCAGCAATTCTCGGATATTTTGAAGCGGCAAGTTTTTCTTATGAATATGCAAACAATTTATATAATCAAAATGAATTTTCATTACGGTTATCGGATATTAAACAGATTCATTCACTATTAATGCGATACGAAAAAAAGGAAGGATATTACAAAGGAGAACTTGGAAATTTCCGGAAAGAAAATGTCGAGGTATTTAATTCGACTTTTACACCCCTGAACTATATTTTTTTAAATGATGTAATGAATACTTATGTAAAATGGATTAATAATAATCTGAAATTAAAAAATACGGAAATAATAAAATTTATTGCAAAGAGTCATTTACTATTTGAGACAATTCATCCCTTCAGGGACGGAAACGGAAGGGTCGGAAGAATTTTATTATGCTATTTATTGATTGGGGCAGGATATATAAATATTGCAATTAAGGGGGTGAGAAAAAAAGAGCGGGAAATATACTATAATATTATGGAAAAAGAAGATAATATGTTCGAAGATATGTTACGTTTATTTGAAAAGGGTGAAAAATCAAATTTAAGAACTTTCGAAAAATTTTCAAGAATGACCGATTCTTCATCACTTGAAAAATTAATAAACGCTTCACTATCGGAATCATTTTTACAATTTCAGAATAAGAGAACCTATGAATATAGACCTGAAACTTACATCCCGCTTTTAGAAGCTTCGGCATTGTATAATTATTCGAGTGATTATCTTAGAAATTTAATCAACAAAGGAAAACTACCGGCAATCAGAAAGGGCAAGAAATGGTATATTAAAATTTCAGATTTGGAATCTTACATTAAAAAAATTGAAAGGAAATATTTAACCTTATAAATTATTTTTATCCATTTTAATAAAATTTGAAATATTTATTTTTATTTTATGTTATCAAAAAAAATCAAACATAATAAACTGAATTGTTAATCTACCGCTACATATTGAAAGGTCATCTTGCACCGTTTATATTCGGGTTTTGCACGGTGATTTTTCTTTTTCTTTTTCAGTTTCTGATTAAGTCGATCGACCAGTTAATAGGAAAAGGATTAAGCATCTGGCTTATTATAAAACTCATTTCACTGAACCTCGCCTGGATGGTAACTCTCGCAGTGCCGATGGCTATGCTGGTTGCCACCCTTATGGCTTTCGGAAGTTTTGCCTCTTACAATGAAATAACTATAATGAAATCCTGCGGAATAAGTCTTACAAAATTAATGACTCCTGTGCTGCTCATCGCACTGATTCTTTCGTACCTGATGATAAGATTTAACAACGATGTTTTACCCGAAGCGAATCATCAGGCAAGGGTTTTACTGCAGGATATTTCAATGACAAAACCGACTTTCATTCTGGAACCCGGGAAATTTTCCGATGACATTGGCGGTGCGAGAATTCTTGTGAGAAAAACTTTTGAGAACAGCAACAAACTCGAAGGAATTTACATTTACGATAATGCAAATCCATTTCAGAAAAATATGATTACCGCAGACAGCGGGGATATAGGTTTTACGGATGATTTAAAGAATATTGTGATGAATCTTCACAGGGGTGAAATTCATCAATACAGTATCAACGACCCGCAGAACAAATACAGAAGAATCACATTTCAAAAACACAGAATCATATTGAGCGCCGCAGGATTCGGTTTACAGCATTCGAGCGACAACGCATTTATGAGAGGTGACAGAGAATTATCGGCACATGACTTGAATGCTAAAGTTGACAGTATAAATTCAATGCGAGAAACCTCAAGAAAAGCAATAATAGATAACACAATTTACAACATAAAAAAACTTTTCAGTTACAAACTAAAAGATACTGTTTATAAGATGGTTCGTGAACCGGACTCGCTTTCAAGATTGAACCCGGTTGTTAGTAAATTTAATAATGCTGAAATAGATTCAATTTATAATCTGAGTAAAATTTTCTGCAATTTCGGAAATCAGCTTAAATCACAAACAGAACTTATAAGGCAAATTGAAAAACAAGTAGATGTATATGATGTCGAAGTTTATAAAAAGTATTCTATTCCGTTTGCTTGTTTTATCTTTGCGTTGATAGGCGCACCTCTGGGTTACAGGGTTAAACGCGGAGGATTTGGGGTAGCGGCGGGTTTATCGCTGCTGTTTTTTTTGTTGTACTGGATTGCTTTAATCGGAGGGGAAAAGCTTGCCGACAGGGCAATCATCAGTCCGTTTATCGCAATGTGGGGAGTAAATTTCGTAATGGGCGGATTCGGATTGTATTTAATGTTTAAATCATCTTAACTATATTTATATAATATTACATAGGTTTTTTGCCAAGCTCCAAACAATATGATACTGCCCAACCCCGTCAGGTTCGGAAGAAAGCAGCGGCAAGTGGTTTTTATATGTGATTTGGATGTCTTGGCAATTTTAAAAACAGATTATAAAATAAAAATTTATGGATAAATTAAAGATTGCGGTAACAGGGCTCGGGGGAATTTCTCAGATAATGCATTTACCTGTTTTGATGAAAATGACTGAAACAGACGTGGTGGCGGTATGCGATAAGGACAATTCAAAGGCAAAACACGTTGCTATGAAACACAATATAAAAAAGCATTACACAAATATTGATGATATGCTTTCTGACAGCAACGAAATCGATGCTGTTATCATTGCAACACCAACGGATACTCACGAACATCTTGCAATCAAATGTCTCGATGCAGGAAAAAATGTTCTTGTGGAAAAACCTGTCGCCCGCAATGCAAAAGAATCAGAGAAAATAATACACGCAGCGGAAAAATCGGGAAAAATTCTGATGATTGGTATGAATAACAGATTCAGAACGGACGTAATCTTCCAGAGAAGTTTTATAAAAGACAATGAACTCGGGGAAGTATTTTATGTTAAAACAGGATGGCTGAAATCTCAAAGCCCCGACCAGAAATGGCTGAAGGAAAGAGATAAGTCGGGCGGAGGAGTTTTCATCGACAATGGAATTGCAATGCTTGATTTAGGTATGTGGATGCTTGGATTTCCTGAAGTGAAATCGGTTTCCGCTGTGAATTATTATCACAACACAAAATCAGTAGAGGATTCAAATTTCACGTTGATAAAATTTAAAAACAGTACCTCTCTCACAATTGAGGTGAGCTGGAGTTTCATCAGGAAAGCAGAGTTTTATTACTGCAACGTATTCGGAAAAACGGGAAGCACTTCAATAAATCCATTAAGAGTCTTTAAAAAAGTGGGTGAAAATCTTCTTGATATGACACCTGCAAACATTAAGATGCCTGTAAACTTAAATAAAAGCAGTTACGAAAGCGAACTGAAAAATTTCTTCGGTGCAATAAAAGGCAAAAATAAATTAATATCCACGGGCAATGAAGCACATTCTGTTATGCAGATAGTTGACGCAATCTACAAATCAGCAAAAGCAGGAAAAGAAGTTATATTTAAATAAAAATCACAAAAGATTTCAATTTAACATCTGATTTTCTGTTCTTCGTTTTCCGAGTAATTTACATTGATATGAGAACTCCGGAAATTTACACTTAAAGTTGATATTAATAAAAAAGTTTTGTAATTTTGTTTAGCTGGAAGTTACCTGTTTAGCAATAAATCTTTTTAAAACTAATTTATAAACTATGAAAACAGTCATTTCTACTTTCGCAGCCGCAATAGTGCTGTTTTTTCTTTCATTCGCTTTTTACTCTGCAATTGGCGCTGCTTCAAAAATGCAAAGTTATTATCTATTATTTAGAGCAGAAGACGATTTTAAATTATGGGCGATGATAGCAGGATGTTTATTACAGGGATTATTTCTAACCGTTGTTTATGCATATTATTACAAAGGTGAAAAACCATTCCAGGAAGGATTTATTTACGGTTTATTAATGGCATTTTTAATGGCATTACCTGTAGTATTTTTTATGTGGGGAGCATATAAGGTACAATATAAAGGAGCAATTGCAGACGGAATTGGTATGGGATTTAGAATTCTTGTTACTTGTATTGTCATCGGACTAATTATGGGAAAGAAGGAGAATAAGTAGGGATAAGGGATAAGGAAAAAACCGATAGATAAAGAAGAAAGAAGATAAAAGGTAGAGAGTTTATTTAAACATATATATTTCCGGGAATCCGGCATTACAGATATTCGGAAATATGAAATTACCCATAGAATTTTTAAGAATTCTATGGGTTTTTTATTATTTTTTATCAGGACTTTTTAAAGAGTTGCTGATATCATTCTCGATATCGCTCGAAGCTTTCTTAAATTCTTTAATTCCTTTACCTATGCCCTGCATAAATTCGGGAATTTTTTTCGAACCGAAAAGCACAAGAACTACAACAATAACAAGAATTAATTCTCCTGTTCCTAAACCAAACATTTTTAATTCTCCATTTTAAAATATTAACAAAAAATTTAATTATTAAATTACTGAATCCACGACAGATTTTAAAAGATTTAATCCGTCTGTGTTTCCGAGTTTCTCATCGGAAGCTCTTTCAGGATGCGGCATCATACCGAGTACATTTCTTTTAACATTCTGAATCCCTGCAATATTATGAATCGACCCGTTCGGATTATCATTATAAGTAAACACAATCTGATTATTCGAAATCAAATCTGCAAGAGTGTTATCGTCACAGAAATATTTTCCTTCTCCGTGTGCAATAGGAATATCGATATTCTGTTTAATTCCGTAATATCCCGTAAAAATTGTTTTATTGTTTTCAACCCTGAGAGAAACCGTTTTGCAAATAAATTTCAGCTTAATATTCCGCATCAGTGCACCCGGTAAAAGTCCCGTTTCGCATAGCACCTGAAAACCGTTGCAAATACCTATCACAATTCCTCCCTTATTCGCAAACCTTACAATTTCGTTCATAATATTAGAAAACCTGGCGACTGCACCGCATCTGAGATAATCTCCATAAGAAAATCCGCCGGGTAAAATAATTATGTTTCTGTCGCCTACCGATTCTTTTTTATGCCAGAGAAATTTTGTGTCTACGTTCAGAATCCTGTGAAACACATAATATGCATCATGGTCGCAGTTTGAACCGGGGAAAACGACTATTCCGACTTTCGGACTGCTCATTTCAATTTTTGATTAATTCAAATTCGTAATCTTCCATAACCGGATTTGCAAGAAGTTTTTTACAGGCATTTTCAACAATATTTCTTGCTTCGCTTTCCTTGTCCGAGGCTACATTCATTTCGAGATATTTTCCAATTCTCGTATCCGAAATAGTATTAAATCCGAGCGTATGGAGTGAATTTTCAATAGTTTTCCCCTGCGGGTCTAAAATTGTATTTCTCAGTGTAACTTTAATTTTCGCTTTATACATAAATTAATTTTATCAAATAAAAATAAAATACCTAATAATAAATTGTAAGTCTAATAAAGTTAGTTAAGTTGTTTAAGTTAATTAGGTTAGTTAAGTGTGGGGAGTGGAGTGGAGTGGATGGAGTTCATAGAGTTCGTAGGGTTCTTGGGGTTCGGAGGGTTTATAGAGTTCGTAGGGTTTATAAATATAGTTTTCGCACTATGTGTTTTTGATAAGGTTTGTGATAAGATACAAAAATATTTTTGTAATAAAGAAACTTGAAAATGAAAAACTTAAAAAACAGAAATATTTTAAAACAAAAAAAACAAGGAGTAACCAAAATGAAAACTTTAAATGTGTTAAAAGGGCTTATTTTCGTAGTATTATTACTTAATTTAGCATTTCCTCAAACTCAGGTATTCACTGATAATGAAACTCTGATAAAAATCGGTCAGGAGTATGCAAAAAATTATCTTTCCCCTCTTACAACGGGTCTTGGTACATTAATGAATACAGGATATATCGGTGCTTATGGTGAAGATGTTCAAAAAAAGGGAATTTTTACCCCAAGATTTTATATTGGCGTAAAAGGATGTGGTACTTTAATGAATAGCATTGATGATAATTTTAACTTTGAATTTGAAACAAATGCACAGATTAACGGAGCAAAGGTTCCAATAAAATGGGTTGTAAAAGATGCTCCAAGGATATTTGGAAATTCCAGCCCGGCTGTCGCATACGGTAAATTTGAAATAATGGGAAAAACATTTGACACTTCAGTCACTTTATTGGGCGGATATTCTTCAATGCCGGTTTTACCTTATGCTATACCACGTATCGGACTTGGTACACTTGCCGGTACTGATATAATGTTAAGCGGGTTACCCGGTATCAACATCGGAGAATTTGGAAAAGTTAACGTATATGGAATTGCAATAAGACATAATTTAAATGCTTATCTGAAACTGCCACTGGGAATTGCTTTTCAGGGTGGATTTCAAAAACTTACACTAACAGATAAAAATTCTTCAAACGTTTTTGATGCAACTTCTTCTTTCATAAATCTTCAGGTAAGTAAAAGAATTTCGATTATATCTTTATATGCAGGAATTCAGTATGAAACTTACAATATTGATGTAAATTTAAAATATAATGATTATTCTGTTCAATTTTCACAGCAGAATCTAAATCCAATGAGAGGTGTATTTGGATTAACACTGAACCTTGGACCATTCAAATTGAACGGTGACATAAATTATGGTGAAAGGGTTACATTTACAGGCGGTTTAGGAGTTGCTTTCTGAAGATCAAAAAATTTTATAAAATATCATCAGGCAAGGGAGCAAGATTTAGCTCCCTTTTTTTTTTATTATGGTTTATTTTCTTTTTTATTTTCGTTTTTCTTTTCGGGTTCTTTGTTCTGATCTACCTTTTTATTCTTATCGGTCTTGTTATTTTTATCATTCTTTTTATCCTTGGGAGGATTATTTTCGGGGGGTTTATTTTCAGGAAGTTTATTTTCAGGAGGTTTATTTTCATCCTTCTTTTTTATTACATCATTATTCTTTTTCTTGTCTGTATTTTTATTGCTATTGTCTTTTGTTCTGTCATTGACCTTATCATCAGGCGTTGTTGCTTTGCTTTTGCCAAGTTCATCTTTCAGTTTTTCAAGTGAATTTTTATCTACGTCGGTTCCTTCTGTGTTTTTATTATCCTTGGTATTATTTTCTTTCTTTTTATAAATGCCATCCCCTTTTGCATCTTTTTCATTTTTTTCTTTTTCCACAGGAATTTTGCTATTAATATCGGGACTGACCTCTTTTTCAATTTTCTGTTCTACCGATTTCACTTCATTAGGAAGTTTTCCGCCTTTATTATCAATTACTCCGTTATTATTAATAACTTCCTTCTTTTCATTACGTTCGGTTGAAGTGGGGTTAGTAGTTTTAAGTTCATCAAGTTTTAATTCTTTGTCTTTAACCGTTGACTCGGGTGTGGGCTGCAACTCACCGTTTTTGAAAGTCCCTGCTAAATCTTTTTGTGTATCATCTTTGATTTTATTTTCCGGATAGGAAAGATTTTTCAGGGAATCTGCTTTTCTTAGCAACTCCTGATTTTTTGTAAGCGGGTCGATTAAAGGATTCTGATTTTTTATATTAAAGATATAAACACTGAACACTATAACAGCTACAATAGTGAAACCTACGGCAGGAATTGCCCAGGAACGCCTTCTGTAATCTACAAATCTTGTAAACCAATCAAACCCGAATGCTCCTTTTTTCTTTTGACGACGTGATAAATATTCTTCCGAATTAATCTGCTCGATTCTTGAATGAAGAGAATGTAAAAAATTCCTGTTTGCCTTTACTTTAGGTAGGTTTCTGAGTTTTTCTCTTATGTCATTATGTTCTTCGTGATTTTCCACTTATGATGCTGTATAAATTTTCATTATTGTTTATAAATTTCTTCGAGAATAGTTTTAAGTTTTTCTCTTGCCCGGTTTATTCTTGATTTCACAGTGCCAAGCGGTACATTAATAATCTTTGCAATTTCATCATATTCAAGTTCCTGTATATCCCTGAGTATCAGTGCTTCCCTGTAATGTTCCTCAAGCATTCCAATCGCTTTCTGAATATAGTAGTTTTCAATCGATGCATTTGCAATATCTTCGGGGCTTATATCGCCTGATTGGATATCAAAGTCCTTATCGTTTTCCGGGTCGAAGTCGCTAATCGAAATGGTATTATACCTGGATTTTTTTCTAAGTTCCGTCTTTGCGATATTAACCGCTATTGTATAAAGCCATGTCGAAAACTTTGCTATCTCCTTATATAAATGTTTTGAGCGGTATAACTTTAAGAACGTATCCTGTGCAAGGTCTTCCGCCTCTTCCTTGCTCCCGGTAAACCGGAACAAAAAGTTAATCAACCGGTCTTTGTATCTTATAACAATTTCGTTATACGCTTCAATTCGGTCTTTCTGAAATTCTCTTATTAATTCCTCATCCGAGAATTTCTTATATTCCGGATTTACATTAAACACCTATATCTGTTAATTTTAACTTTTTTTTCCAAATTTTGTTCCTTGTATTACTATAAATTTGTTATTTTTATTATTAAAGATGTAAAAATAACTCCTTTATCGCCCTGAGAAGTCTTAAATGACTTATCAGTTTCATAAATATACTCAAATGCTGAATATAATTTAAGTAAATTAATTGTTCTTTTATACTCCCTTAAAGACCTCAATCTCTGAGAGCGTTTATTTCCCCAGATTTTTAATGTAAAATAAACATTATCTTCTTTAATAGAATTAAAAGCCGGGTCAAATAACTTAGAAATTGCAATAAATGAAGAATTTAACATTGAAAGAAGCAAAATTTCCGGGTCGTCCTTTGCGGCAAGGGAAATTCGTTCATATATTTTTATTGCTCGCTCAGTATTTCTTGTAAAAACAGCCACTAAGAAATCATCATTATCATAATCCTTAGACATTCCGATACAAAGATTAATATCTTCTTCGGTAACTTCTTTTTTATTAATGCAGTATGTTTTCAGTTTTTCTATTTCTGTAAATATCTCGTCAAATGAATAATTAACAAACTGGAGAAAATAAAAAATTGTTTCCCTGTCAATTTTATAATCTCCGAATTTTTCTGTTATCCACTGAATAATAGTTTCTTCATCGGGATTTTTCAGGATGAAAATATCGGTTTTTTGGTTTTCGAATTCCTCAAAATTAGAGAAAGTGAATTCATTATCCTGCACCCAGAGGATAAGGATAGTTTCTGAATTGAATGTATCTATATAATTAAGGACTGCCTTTTTATTATTTTTTGCAATACCTCTTACACCCGGTTTTTTAATTATTTTATAAACGACTATTTTCCTTTCCGAAAAAAAACTAATGTTACTGCATTCATTTATCAGATTTTCTATAGATGCATCATCAGAAAAATACATTTTCACATCCTTTTTGATTCTGAAATCTCTGCCGATAAATTTTTTCCCGTATGATTCTATAATTTCCTCAAATAATATTCTTTCCGGAGTAAAAATCAAAACATTATTTTTTATACTGCCGTTTTTGATAAGTGAACGTATTCTGTCGAAGGTTGTTAAATATTTATCTTCTTTCTTTGCCATTGTAATTAAATAATATTATAAAATCATCAATGAAAATGAATACTAAAACGATTAAAAAAGAAGATAAGAAATAATAAAATAACAGAATGCAGAAGAGCAATAAGAACTTTGACTTTCTATAAATAGTTTTGCCCATTTAATTTTTTCTTTATCACCATTGTCGTTCCAATTACTTTATTTTCAAGAACTTCATTTTCTATTTCTTGTTTTTTTATATAATCGAGAAATAAATTATGTTTGTCAGGATATTTTTCGATTAACTCATTACATCTTTTTTTAAGTTTATTAAAAATGAAATCGTTTGAATCTTTAATGTTATCCCTGTCCATTATATCATTCTCAACAAGTGTCATTCCCGCCTTTTCTATCTGCTGTATTATAGTGGTTTTCTTTAACATCAATGGATGACTGTAATCACACTTATCATCAATGTATCCATCGTCAATAATAAAAATTCCATTTTCATTTATACAATTTGTTAAAGTTGTCAGAGTTTTAAAATAATCACCAAACACAGGTCCGATTGCTCCAAGTATTACTATATCGTATCCGGACAAGTCTTTTACCTTTTCCCTGATATCCCCTGTTTCAAAATTACACAGATGATTTACTTTAAATTCAATCGCTTTTTGCCGGGCAATTTCAATAAATTCCGGGATTGCATCTATTCCAAAACAAGCAGAACCAAGTTTTTGCGATACATTAACAGAAACTGCTCCTTTACCACACCCTAAATCAAGAACTTTTAGTTCACTATATTTATTACAATGTTTGGTTATCAATCTGATTACTGCATCCGGGTCTGCGCCCATTTCCCACAAGTCTTGAAGTATAAAAGGTAAGAATGGAAAAAGTCTCTTGTCAGAACCATCCATTGATAATATTACAACGCATTCTTCAATCGTTTTCATTTTTTAGTCAAAGTGTTTTATTGATTGAGAGTTTTTCTTGAATGACGCACAATGTTTAAATTTACGCATTGTGTTAATATTTTACTATCTATTTTTTATTTATTTTTCTTCTATTGTTTTTTTATACCTGATAAATTGGATTATAGCTTAAATAACTATCTCGATAAGTGCAGAAAAATGGTGATGAAAACTATATCTGCATATTTAAGCGCAGTAAAAAATAATGATTAAAAAAAGTATTGTATTTTATATTAATATTACGCATTATGCGTTATGCTTAATGCGTAATGTATTTTTGTAAACATTAAATAAACAATTATGAATCCCTTTATCATAAGCGGGTATGCAGGAACAGAGTATTTTTGTGACAGAAAGAATGAATTGTCAAAACTGACAGAAGCATTCAGAAACGGAAGAAATGTTACTCTTTTTTCACTGAGAAGGATGGGAAAGTCTTCCCTCATAAAATGCCTTTTTGAAAATATAAAAAAAGAGGCTTTTTGTGTATATGTTGACATTTATTCCGCGACAAATTTTCAGGAAATGATTGAATTAACCGCCAATGCTGTTACTGATTTTTTCGGGACTACGTTTAAAGATTTTCTTATAAAAATCACAAATCTTATAAAGTCATTAAATGCAACACTTTCTTATGATGAACTGACTGGAAAACCAAGAATAAAAATAGGAATAGGTGATATACAAAAACAGACGAACAATTTAAAACAGTTGATAAATTTCCTGGAAAAAAGCAAAAAAAGAGTACTGCTTGTTTTTGATGAATTTCAATCCATATTAAATTTTACGGAAAAAAATACTGAAGCAATTTTAAGAACAGAATTTCAAAACTGCAAAAAAATTAATTTTATTTTTTCCGGCAGTAACAATAGAATGCTGCAGTCAATTTTTTCACAAAATGCAAAACCATTTTACCAGAGTACCCAGAATCTGCACCTTGAAGAAATTGAAAAAAATGTGTACAAAAAATTTATATACGAAAAATTCCGTAAAGGGAGGCAAAGGATTAGCGATGAGCAGATAGATTTTATTTATGAAAGCTGCAGAGGTCATACATATTATATACAAATGTATTGCAACAGGTTATTTTCAAAAGATTTTAACGGAAATAATAATCTGCTCAAATCCACACTGGAAGAAATATTGAAAGAAAACGAGGCGGTTTATTATAACTATAAAAACCTCTTAACTTCTCTCCAATGGCAGTTTGTAAAAGCAGTTGCAAAGGAAAAAAAAGTCAAGGAACCTTTTGCTGGAGCATTTCTCAGTAAATACAACCTGAAATCTTCAAGCAGTATCCAGAGAATAATTGATTCATTACTTAAAAGGGAAATTATAATATTCTATAAAAATAATTTCATGATTTCTGATGTGTTTTTTTCATTATGGTTACAATCAAATGTCATATAATTTGAACTGATTATATTTTCATTCTATTTTTGTATTTCATTAACTATTTTAAAAGGTATTTAATTTTATAACTATGAAAAAATTTTATTATTTAATTGTATTAGTTTTTATCCCCTTTATTACTTCAGGGCAGATAATTGATTCAAAAAAGGAAATTAAGCCCCCTTCTTTTGTAAGTACAAGTCCGAACATAAAAGAAATCACAATATTCCACTGGAATGACTTACATTCAAAGGATGTACCTTATCAGATTAAGAAAAAAGATACGACATATCTGGTCGGAGGTACTGCAAATATGCTCGGTTATCTGAAAAAATACCGGAATGAAAATTCTCTGGTACTAAATGCAGGTGACGATTTTCAGGGAAGCCCTATTTCGACATTCACAAGAGGTAAATCGCAGATAGAACTTATGAATCTTTACGGGCTAGATGCGTTTGAAATAGGGAATCATGAATTTGACTACGGAATAGAGGCTCTTGATTCCGCTTTGAATCTGTCAGGATTCGAATACCTTGCGGCAAATATTAATATAGATAATAACAAACTTGCAATGAGGAAACCGTTCATCACTAAGTCAGTTAACGGTGTAAAAATAGGGATTATCGGTCTTGCACCTAATGACCTTCTTGAATTGATTGTAAGAGATAATGCAAAGGGATTAACGGTTCTGAATACAGATTCGATTATTACAGTTTACGTGAAAAAACTGAAAGAAGAAAAATGTAATGTAATTGTACTTCTTTCACATCAGGGAATAGAGGCAGACAGTATCACTGCATCTAAATTTTACGGAGATGTTGATATAATAATCGGAGGTCACAGCCACACAACTCTCAAACATCCCAAAAGAGTGAACGGAGTAATTATCTGTCAGGCAGGGTATGACGGAAGATACCTCGGGAAACTTGAAATAAAAGTGGATACTGAAAAAGATACTGTAATTTTTTCAGATGGTAATTTAATTGAGACAATTGATAATCCGGAAATAACTGACCAGGGAGCAAAAGAGAAAGTTGATAAAATGATGGAAGGGTTGAATGAATTTCTTGGTAGAGTAATAGGGAAACTTGAAGTGGACTGGGTGAGAAGCCGCAGCAAAGAAAGTAATATCGGGCAGTGGATAGCGGATGCAACAAGGAAAAAAGCAAACACCGACATTACTTTTCTTAATGCCGGAGGCATCAGAAAGAATCTGAATAAAGGAGATATTACGGTTAAGGATATTATGGAAATATGTCCGTTCAGGAATACAATCGTTTCTGCAAAGGTGAGCGGTAAAACTTTAAAGCAAATGTTACGTAATAATATTATCATAGGTATAAAAGAGAAAGGCGACGGAGATTTATTAATCGTATCAGGAATTTATTTTGAATATGACCTGAAAAAAATAAGCGAAGGAAGCAGTGAATACCTGATTTCGGTAAAAGTGAACGGGGCAGAAGTGGATGAAAGTAAAGAATATACAATTTCAACAAATAATTATATGGCTTCACAGATGAAGAAATTTTTCGGAGACAACATAGATATAAAATTTACAGATACTCATTTGATAGACAGTGATATATTAATCGAAGCAGTTGAGAATCAGAAAGTGATTAACAATACAGTTGAAATAAGAATTAATGAAATATCCGGAAACTAAAAATAACGAATATGCCTGAACAAAGAACAGTACACTGCATAAAACTGGGGAAAGACCTTCCCGGGCTCGATAAACCGCCAATTCCGGGCGATGTCGGGCAGATGGTTTATGAAAAAGTTTCCAAGGAGGCGTTTAAAGGATTTCTGGATTATTTTAAAATGATAATAAATGAATACAGGATTGATTTGAGTTCTCCCGAATCCGATAAGATTTTTGAAGACCAGATGAAAGAATATTTTTTCGGGAAAGGAATGAAACTTCCCGATGAATATGTACCTGAAAAATAATTCTTAAACAATTGGATTTAAGTCTCGATTACGAAAAATATCTGTCTCTTTCCAAAGAGGAAGCATTTATTTTTTATAAAGATAAATGCGATTTGAAATTTTTCAGAGCTTTTCTTTATACTATGCTTTTTATTTTCGGCGTGATATGCATAGAAATGATTTTCGGGGAGTTTTATTCTCCGGTAATTGCTTCAGTAAAAATAGCATCTTTAATTTCAATTATTATTATTCTTCTTTTTTACAAAAAAATTTTTAATGAAAAAAACTTAAGAAAATCTATATTATTTTTACTTCCGGTTTTTGCAATTATATTTTTCGTTATCTCTCTTCCCGAAAAAATAAGTCTGACTGGAATTGCATTATTCGGAGGAATAACTGTTGTATCATTTAAATTCTCAAAAAATGAAATACTTCAGCTTTACGGTTCACTAATAGTAATATCTACTGCAGTTTGCATTGTATTCAAGGGAATCGGATTGAGAATCGAAGATTATTTGTTTTCATCCGGTTTTGTAATTGTGTTTTCTTTTGTTGCAATATTTTTTGAAAACAGAAGGAAGAAAAAATTCCTGAATCAATATGATATTTATTCAAATAAACACAGCGAAAATATTAGAAGGAAAAACGAACTTGACTATGCAAGAGAAATTCAATTGTCTATGCTTCCCGAAAGCAGAACCATAATTAATGATATTTGTATCTCGGCAATATCGAAACCTGCCTATGAAGTAGGAGGTGATTACTTTGATTATTTTGAACTCAGCGACGGCAAAGTAGGGGTGTTTATCTGTGATGTATCAGGACACGGAGTGGCAAGTGCATTACTATTATCAGGACTTAGAAGTTGTATGCATTTAATACTTGAAGACACAAATAATCCAAGAGAGGTTTTTTTGAAGCTGAACAGAATGATAAGAAAAACACAGAACAGGAAAATGTTTGTCACAGCAGTATTTGCAGTATTTGACAGCAAGAACAACACCTGCAATCTCTTCAATGCAGGGCATCTTCCGCCTTTTAAAATTTCCGGTGCAAGTTATGAATTATACAAAATAAAAAGACACGGAATCACTCTGGGTGCAATGACCATCATAGAAAAAACTCCGGGGGAAAACGAGGTTACATTCGATTTTCAAAAGGGTGACAAGCTAATTCTCTATACAGACGGTGTTGTGGAAGCGATGGAAAAAGACAAGAACATTTACGGATTTGAAAAACTCGAAAGATTTTTAAACGAACATCTCGATAAACCCGCCGAAACAATTATGTATCAACTAATTGAAGATATTAACAAATTCTCAAAAGACGAACCGCAGATAGATGACATTACTATAGTTACTGTTGAGAGAAAGTAACCTCAAATGATAATTGATAATGGATAATTAAAAAACCTTTTCATCTTGTTACTACGCTCCTGCGTAGTAACACATTTATCTTCTTCAAAATTCTTTCATTATTCACAGACTTTTAAAGTTTTAGTTTTATATATCTTTTCCTTCTTCAAAATTCTTTCATTATTCACAGACTTTTAAAGTTTTAGTTTTTTCTTCGATTTTGTATTTCTGCAACTACTGAACTGATGATAATTGAAATAATATGTGTGCCATAGCAGGCACAATATGTTTTAATAGCATATAGTTTTACAAATATGTTTGCCCTAACGGGCAAAAATACAACATTATTTTTTTCTTGTTCCTAAATGGAACACCTGCCTGTATGGCAGGCATATTTGTAACAATGAATTTCACCCTATTATCGTGCCCAGCGGGCTCACATAATTCCTTTGATATTTACATTGATGAGTTGAAATAAATAAAAAAGTATGTGCCATAGCAGGCACAATATGTTTTAATAGCATATAGTTTTACAAATATGTTTGCCCTAACGGGCAAATAAATACAACATTATTTTTTTCTTGTTGCTGTATGGAACACCTGCCTGTATGGAACACCTGCCTGTAAGGCAGGCATATTTGTAACTATTAATTTCACCCTATTATCGTGCCCAGCGGGCTCGCATATTAAATTCCGTTATAATTCCATTCAAACAATCTCGATTCGAAGGTAGGTCTTCTAATCGAGAAGAAAATTTCTTTTAAAATTAGTTTTATTTATTCTATTGAAATAACAATTTGATTTTTGTTATTTATATGAAATCAAATTTACCAATATGAATTTTTTCGAAAATCATTTATTCTACATAGGCGGAACTGATATAACGGTTCTTTCTTTGCTGATTTTTTTAGTTGTTGTAATTATCACCGTAATATTTACTAAAAGTATCAAAAGAATTCTGCTGAAAAGAGTTTTTCCAAGGCATAATATAAGCGAAGGAGTTGGCCGGTCATACATACGAATTATCAGTTATATACTTATAATTATAGGTATATTAACCGGATTGAATTTCGCAGGAATAAATATAACCCTGCTTTTTGCGGGAAGTGCTGTTCTGCTTGTTGGAATCGGCTTCGGCGTTCAGAATATTGTAAATAATTTTATCAGTGGAGTGATATTGCTTTTTGAAAAGCCGATTAAAGAAGGTGATTTCATTGAGATTGACGGAATGTACGGCACGGTCAAATCAATTGCGGCAAGAAGCACACGGATACTTACAAATACAGGGATTATGGTAATTGTTCCCAATTCAAAACTTCTCGACCAGAAAATTGTAAACAGAAGTTTCACGGAAAATACAGAAATTGAAATTTCTGTAGTTGTTTCATTTGAAGAGGATGTTGAAAAAGTAAAAAGTATTTTGATAGAAATTGCAAACGTGAATGAATTCGTTTTAAAAGAACCAGTTCCGTCTGTTTCGGTGAATGAATTTACGGATAACGGAATCAGATTGAAATTATTTGTATGGATAAAAGAACAGAGTAAAATGTTCGTTGTAAGAAATGCAATTAATCTTCAGATTCTAAAGAGGTTCCGTGAGGAAAAAATTAAATTCCCCTATCCGCAGAGGGATGTTCATCTCATAAATGACAAATTGTAAATATTAAATGTCAAATTGGAAGAACGGATAAAAGTAATAATTGGTGATATAACAAAGCAGAGAACTGATGCTATTGTGAATGCGGCAAATACTTC
>Ga0233425_10000852_pt1 | contig 73848 bp, 46 predicted proteins | sample Watercolumn_Towu_2_FD_181712 | JGI IMG/M metagenome (GOLD analysis project Ga0233425, IMG submission 181712) | Freshwater microbial communities from Lake Towuti, South Sulawesi, Indonesia - Watercolumn_Towuti2014_140_MG | ecosystem: Environmental > Aquatic > Freshwater > Lake | place... | reverse complement strand
GACACCTACAACAGCAACCACGTGTACGGCGAGTTCGTCGACACGAACTTCGACGGGCTGTACGAGGCCACGGACCTCGACGACGCCATCCAGGACGTCTGGATTGGGCGGTTTTCGTCCAGCGACATCGCCAGGGTGACCGCCTGGGCCAACAATGCCGTGGCCTACGAGAAATCGACCACCGGGGCGTGGATGAACTCCTGCATGCTGATAGCCCCCAATGCCGGCACGATGGGCACGGCGATGAACACCGCGGCCAAGATGGAGGAGTACATCAACAAGACCGGCCAGGGCTATTACGGATACCTGGGCTCGTACTACGGCAAGATAGTGAGCAGCGGCGTCATCAGGAGGCTCTACGAGCAGACCGGCACCTTGAGCAGGGGCGCCGTCATCAGCTCCATCAACAGCGGGATAGCCTTCGGCACCTGGATAGCGCCGGGCAATGCGACCAGCATAAGCTCGTCCTCGCTGGGCACGCTGTTTGGCAACTCCGACGTGGCGGGCCTCAACAACGGGGCCGCCAAACCCGTCCTGTTCGGGATGTCGAGCTCCGCCGGCAGGTTCGACGACACGGAGTGCCTGGGCGAGGCGCTGACCGAGAACAATATCAACAACGGGGCCATGGGGTTCATCGGCGCCTCCCGGGTGACGACCGGCCTGGCCACGCCGAACTACCCGGGCGGCGGCCTCGGCAACGGGACGGCCGTCCAGATGGACTTCCTGTACCAGATGCAGCTGGGAAGGCAGTACGACGCCTCGCTGCTCTCGATGGGCAAGACCCTCGGGTATGCGAAGCGGGGCTACCGGGACGTCCAAATCGACGCCAACGCCCTGATATTCATCCACGACTACACCATCAAGGCCTTCTACGAGTACAACCTCCTCGGCGAGCCCAACTCGCCGGTGTGGACCGACGTGGGCGGGATATTCAACCCGACCACCATGGTCTCGGAGGACGCCACATTCAAGAACGTGTCGATACTGGTCCGGAGCATGCTGAACGTCCCGATGAACCACACCCTCGTGTGCCTCGAGAACGCCACCGCCAACTGCTACCAGTACACCGAGACCAGCATCGACGGCTGGGCCAACTTCTCGATACCCAAGACCATGATGTACGGCAACATTGTCATAACCCGGCCCGACTTCACCCCCTACGACACGCCCGACATCTTCCTCGATGACCGCTATGCCCCGTACACCGACTGGGTCTACACCCCGGCCATGCCGGACGGGAAGGCCAACTGGTGGAAGACCGCCCCCACGGTCAGGCTGATCCCGGAGCAGGGCGTGGCGACCTACTACCACTGGGACGGCGGCGCCGACGAGCCCTACACCGGCCAGCAGTTCACCGCGCCGGAGGGCCTGCATACTCTCTATTTCCACTCCGTGGACTGGAGGGGCAACAAGGAGGGCGAGAAGACCCTGATCTTCAAGGTCGATTCGCAGGTGCCCAACACGACGATGGTGGTCTCGCCGCAGTCCCCGGACGGCCAGAACGGCTGGTACGTCAGCCAGCCGACCGTCACTCTGAGCCTGGCCGGCGACGCGGGCTCGCCGGCGCAGATAAAGTACAGGCTCGACTCCGACCCGGATTACTACACCTACGGCGACCCGCTCCCCATCGAGGACGGACAGCACACCCTCTACTTCTTCGCCCAGGACGACGCCGGGAACAAGGAGAGGGACCGCACGCTGGTCGTAAAGGTGGACACGGTGGCGCCCTCCAGCACCGCCACGGTGACGCCGGCCAAGCCCGACGGGCAGAACGGCTGGTACGTAAAGGAGCCGTCCATCCTGTTCTTCGCCGACGACGCCAACGGCCCGCGCATCCGCTACTGGTGGGACGGCGGCGCCCCGGAGAACGCCAGCGTCTCGAGCTCCATCAAGGCCCTGCAGGGCAACCACACCCTGGGCTTCCAGGGCGTCGACGAGGCCGGGAACGCCGAGGAGCCCAAGAACCTGACCATCAAGTTCGACTCGAAGGTGCCCTCCACCAACATCACGACCGACCCGGCCGCCCCCGACGGAATGAACGGCTGGTTCATCACCCGGCCGACGCTCGCCTTCGACACGGGGGACCCGGCCGTCGTGCAGTACAAGTGGAACAACGAGCCCTTCGCCTGCGCCACCGGGCCGCTCCTCGTGCCCGAGGGCACGAGCACCCTGAGCTACTTCGCCGTCGACGAGGCCGGCAACAAGGAGCCCGTCCGGCTGGCCGGCTTCAAGGTGGACACCTCGGTGCCCTCCACCAACCTGACCGTGAGCCCGGCGGACCGGGGCGACCAGTGGTACACCAAAAAGCCGCGCGTGAAGCTAGCCAACCCCGAGAACTGCACCATCAACTTCTACTGGGGCACGGAGATAGACAAGGTTCAAAAGTACGTCCGGGAGTTCGAGGTGCCCGAGGGCAGGAGCATCCTCCACTACTGGTCGATAGACGAGGCGGGGAACAAGGAGGGGGAGAAGACCAAGGGGTTCGACGTGGACTCGCTTGCGCCCTCCGTCAGCTTCACCCTGAGCGCCCCGTCCATCGATGTGGGCGGTAGCGTTACCTTCGAGCTCAAGGGTACGGACCCCAACGGCGTCACCCATTTCTACGTGGACTTCGGGGACGGGAACAACAGCGGGTGGGTCCAGAGCCTCACCGTCACCCACACCTATACCGGCGCCGGCTTCTACAACGCCACCTGCCAGGGCCGGGATCCCGCCGGGAACGTCGGCAATGCCGCGGCCAAGCAGATCGAGGTCAAGTCGGCCTATGTCCCGCCGGTGGTCAAGCCTCCACCGGAGGAGCCCGGGACCAACTGGATGCTCATCGGAGGGGTCATCGCCGTCCTCGCCGTGATAGGCCTCGTGGCCGCCGTGGCGGTGCGTCGCCGTAAGCCGAAGGACGACTTCTTCGTCAAGGAGCAGCAGGCGAAGGAAAAGCTCAAGGAGACCATGCCCGCCTACGACTTCGACGCCGGCCGGACCGGGACGGCAGCGGCTGAGACGGCTTCCTATGCCGTAGCGGCCGAAACGGCCCCGGCGGGGGCGGCGGCTCCGGCCGCGGATTCCCGCTTCTTCAACTGCCCCAAATGCGGCAACGAGGTGGAAAAGGGCGCCGAATACTGCTACACCTGCGGAGAGAGGTTCAAGAAGGGCGGCCCGGGAGGGGGCCAGCCGCCCGCCCAGCCGGCCTACGAGGCCCCCGCTCAGCAGGTCTACGAGGCGCCAGCCCAGCCAGCCTACGAGGCCCCCGCTCAGCAAATCTACGAGGCGCCAGCACAGCCGGCCTACGAGGCCCCAGCTCAGCAGGTCTACGAGGCGCCAGCCCAGCCGGTCCCGCGGTCGGCGGCGCCCGCCCCGGCCCGCCACGACGAACTGGACGATATAATGAGCCGGCTCGAGTCCATCTCGCACCCGGCCGCCGCGCCCGCCCCGGCCCGCGCGGCGCCGGCGAGGCAGACCCTTCCCCCGCCTCCGCCGGCGGCCCATGCGCCCGCCCAGCACAGGCCGGCGCCCCCGCCTGCGGCCGGCCCGGCCCAGGCGGCCGCCGCGAGCGCCCAGGCAGGCACAGGCAAGATGTGCCCGAAGTGCGGCGCCGAGATGTCGCGCCTCGTCGACCTGCCCGGCGCCCAGGGCGAGCAGCTGCGCAAGCTGAACGCCCGGGGCCAGCACGCCTTCCAGTGCCGGAAATGCAACCATTTCGAGGTCTCGGCGTGGAATCCCGGGAGCTGAACGGACGGGTAGACTGGTAAACCGGTAAGCTGGTAAACCGGTAAACCGGTATGCCGGTATTCCGGGAGACTGGGAAACCGGTGAGCAGGTAAAACGGTGGGAAGGCCGGGAACGGGGAGACCGGCCGGCCGGTCCCCCTTTTCCCCCGGCTCACCAGCATACCGGTTTACCGGTTCCCCGGTTTACCAATATACCGGCTTACCGGTTTACCGGTTTTACAATTTGACACATATTATATAGAATATTAGATATAGTTAGCTTTTTAAAGGGTAAACGTATTATTGGCCAAACCCGCAAAGAAGGCGGGCTGGAATGTCGGTGGAAACCGGCGCTGAATGGTGAGGAACATGCAAAGGAAGGACAAAAGCAAGTTGGCCTCGCTCCTGTCCGTGCTGGCCCTGGTGCTGACCGCGGTGGCGGCGGCCCCGGTGTACGGCTCGGCGGGCGGAAGGGCTCTAGGCGATGCGACCATCAATGGAACCGTGACCGACCGGAACAACGGCCTGCCCCTGGCGGGCGTCAACGTCCACCTCACCGGAACCTCCGTCTCGCTTGATGACACGACCGATGCTTCCGGGTTCTACGAGTTCGTCACCCTCCCGGACACCTTCGGCCTCGAGATGTCCAAGGCCGGCTACTACAGCAAGACGGCGCAGGCCGTCGGGATTGCCGACCAGACCACGACCGTGAATGCGGCGCTCGAGCCCAGGAAATCCACGGTCATGGGCACGGTAACCTCCGGCGCCGGCGCGGTCGCCGGCGCGGACGTCCTGCTCCTGGGCCCGGCCCAGGGGAACCAGAAGTGGGCGAAGACCAACGCCACCGGAGCCTTCTCGTTCGAGGTGCTGAGCTACGGCTACGCCTACACCGTCCGCGTCACGATGGACGGGATGTACGGCTACCAGATGTCCTTCCAGCTCGGGCTGGGAGAGGTCAAGGACCTGCCGGTCGCCCTGGCCACGATCTCCGGGGCATCGAGCACCGTCTGGGGCTACATCTTCGACAAGAACACCGACCAGCCCGTGGAAGGGGCCCGCGTGACCTTCACCGAGAAGGGAGGGACCCAGTGGGCCGGCACGGTTTCGGGCGCCGGCGGATATTACAGCATCTCCATCCCGGCCGGTTACTACGACGCCAAGATCGAGGCCCCGGGCTACCTGAGCTCCAGCGCCTCCGTGGACGTCGTCGAGGGGACGAGGGCCCAGAAGGACTTCAGCATTGTGCCCATCCCGCCCTCCGGCACCCGTGTTTCCGGGAAGGTCACCGCCTCCGGCAGCATGACCGGGCTTGCGGGCGTCGAGGTCACGCTGGTGGACGCCACCGGCGCGCGCAACAGCGTCAAGACGGACAGCGCGGGCATGTACTCGATAACCACCTATGCCGGCGACTTCACCCTGGAGGCCTCGGCGGCGGGCTACTTCCTGCACCGCGAGGCGATAACGGTCGGCTCCACCGACCTTCCAAAGGCCATCACGCTGATACCGGTCCCGGCCAAGGACAAGTCCGTGTGGGGCTACACAAAGGACATCGCCGGCGCGCCGGTGGCCTCGGCCCGAGTGGTGCTCTACGACCTGGATCCCGACCACACCGGCTACATGACCGAGCAGACCTCCTCGGCCGGCGGCTACTTCAGCATACCCACCTATTCCGGGACGTTCCTCCTCGTCGGCGAGTCCTCCGGGCACTCCACCGCCGTCGCCAAGATCGACGTCGTGGGGGTCAAGCGCTCGGACATAGTCCTGGACGTGCTGGCCCCGACGGAGGCCTCCGAGAAGCTCGTGTTCTCCACCTGGGGCAATGTGAGCCTGACCGCCACGGCCAGGATGCCCGTTGCCGGCGAGAGCACCCGCTGGGCCATCGACCACAACTTCGGCAACGGGGACGGCGTCGTTACGGCGGCCGAGGCGACCGCCTGGCTCGGCACCATAGCCGCCCGCGGCCCGATGTTCCGGGACACCCGGGACCACCTGACGGTGGACGGCCTGCGCTACCTCTTCGTGGACGGCACGCTCTCCGTGACCTCGCCCGATGCGGCCGGAAACGTGACCGAGGCCGGCCGGATAACCGTGGTGCACGCCTACAACCTCACCTCCAACGCCAGCGTGGCCGACCAAAAATCGCACGCGTTGAAGTTCAACGCGGTGTACGACACGGCGGCGATGACCTCGGAGGCGCACCTCATGCTTCCGTCGGCGTTCGAGCTGCGCGGGACCCCGGCGGCCTCGGCCGCCGTGGCGGTCAGCGGCACGAACCACGTCATGATAGACCCGATGGCCCGGCCGGCCGGGTCGGCCGCCTCCGAGTGGGTCACGCTGGGCATCGAGGCCAACGAGGTGCCCTTCGCCGACACCGACGGGAACAAGACCGTGAAGCCCCAGACCCTGGTCTGGTTCGACGCCTCGACCTCGTCGGACGACACGAAGATCACGAACTACACCTGGGACTTCGGGGACGGCTCCTTCGGCTACGGCGTGAGGGTCAACCACACCTACGCGGTCGCGAACGAGACCCCCAAGGCCGTGTTCAACGTCACGCTGACCATAACGGACACGGGCGGGCTCACCAACCGGAGCCTGCTCTGGGTCACCATCGACGGGCAGGCCCCCGTGGCCGCCTTCACCGCGGACAACACCACCGTCCTGGAGCGGACCCAGCTCGTCGAGGTCAACGCCTCCGGTTCCTTGGACAACGTCGAGATAGCCCGCTACTCCTGGGACTTCGGCGACGGCCGCAGCGGCGAGGGGAAGGCCACGAACCACACCTACTTCGTGCCCGGCACCTACAACCTCACGCTGAACGTGACCGACAAGGCGGGCAACTGGGCCACGAAGGTAGTGGTCATGACCGTCAAGGACAACACCACCCCTGTGGCGCGCTTCGTCTCCAACGTCTCGGTCGCCCCGGCCCTCCATGTCGTGGAGTTCAACGGCACCACCTCGAGCGACAACGTGGCGGTCATCCAGTGGACCTGGGACTTCGGCGACAACACCCCGAAGGTCACCGGCAACGCCTCCTTCGCCGTGGTGAACCACACCTACGCCGCAGAGGGCAGGTACAACGTCACGCTCAACGTGTCCGACGGGAGCTCGTTCACCAACGAAACGGTGTTCGTCATGACCATAACGCCCCCGCTGATATTCGCCGACCTGAACATCTCCGCCGTGAGCTTCTCCAACAAGAACCCGGCCGCGGACTGGGACACCGTCACGGTGAGCGTCAAGATCCGCAACGCCGGCGAGAAGGCGGCCGAGAACTTCACCGTGAGGTTCCAGGCCGGGACCAAGAAGATCGGCGACGTGAAGGTAAAGTACCTCGGCATCCAGCAGTCCAAGACCGTGTCCATCGAGTGGAAGCCCGCCAAGAAGGGCTCCTACCTCGTGACCGTGAACGCCGACGCCCTCTCCGTGATACCCGAGTCCAACGAGGCCAACAACATCGCCGACGCCAAAATCGAGGCCAAGGAGAACCAGACCAGCCTGATACTCCTAGCCATCGCGGTCGTCGTGGTCCTGGGCATAGTGGCGTTCTACTTCCTCCGCAGAAGGCGCGCCGGGCGCGAGTACGAAGACGAGGACGAGGATGAGGAGGAAGAGGAAGAAGAGGTGGAAGAAGACGAGGAAGAGGAGGAGGAGGAAGAGGACGAGGAGGATGAGGAGGCGGAGTGCCCCAAGTGCTTCGCGGCCGTCAGCCCGTCCGACAAGAAGTGCCCCTCCTGCGGCGCGAGGCTACGGAGCTAGGCGATCGGTGAACACCGGGGACCGTGAGCGGTGAGCCGGGAGCCGGGACGAACGCCGGCATCCGGTTCCCGCTCCCCTTTCTTGTTTTTCCGCTGATTTTCACACCTGTTTTCGTGGCCCGGTCCACGGCTCACCGCTCCCGGCCGTCACTCGACTTCCGTGAAGCTCGTCTCCCCGGCGACGGGCGCGCGCTCCGCCTCCAGGAGCAGTCGGCGCATCTGCGCCCGGAGCGTCCCCTTGCCCTCCTCGTTGACGAGCATCACGTCGGCCGTGGCGATGACCTCGCCGAGGCCCCAGCGGAGCTCGTTTAGGTCCCGCTCGCGGAGCTCCGCGAACGTCCCGGGGTCGTCCTCCCGTCGGCGGCGGTCTATCCGCTCCCAGCGCGTCCGGGGCGAGGCGTGGACGCACACCACCGTGAGGCTCGCCCCGAGCTCCCTTCGGAAGAAGTCCACCTCCTGGAGGCTCCGGGTGCCGTCGATGACGACCGTCTGGGCGGTGCCCACGAACCTCAGCGTCCGCCGGGCCCAGATGTCGGGGCCGAACTTCTTGCGCTCCCCGTCGGCGACGGCCTGCATGTTGGCGCGGTTGACCTCGAACCCCCTTGCCTTGACCATGTCGCGCACCAGGCCGCCCATGTGATGGACGGGAATCCCCACCTCCTCGGCCACCTTCACGGCCTCGGACTTGCCCGAGCCGGGCATCCCGGTGAGCAGTATGGCCCTCATGTACGCACCCTGCGCATTGAACGCACGCCTCATGGCTCTCGACGATAATCTAGATTTCGGTCCACCAGCAGGTTTATTTTTACGCATGCCATCGTCGGCCCTTGCGGAGGCGCACAAATGAGCGGGGCACCGGAACTGGAGTACGCAGGCGGAGCTGTCAGGGATTTCCTGCCGGAAGCGATAGTGAAGGAGGGGCGGTTGGTCCCGCTCAGGCCGCCGCCGGGGCTTCCCGGGATCAAGGACGCGAAGGCCGCCCTTCTTTCCGCCCTGAGGAGCTCGGACACGCCCGAAAGCGTGCCGCCGCTCGAGGACATACTGAAGAAGCATTACAAGGGCGGGGTCGTCTCGATAATCGTCGACGACCACACGCGCACCAACCACCACACCAGGCTTCTCCTGCCCCACCTTGCGGAATACCTCCTGGCAAACGGCGTCGGGCGCGGGAACCTGAAGTTCGTCATAGCGACCGGGACCCACCGGGCCCCCCTCGACAAGGAATACCCCGGAATCCTGGGCGCGATGTGGCCGGCGTACAAGGACTGCGTCGTGGTCCACTCCGACAAGACTGGCCTGGCGAAGGTCGGGACGCTAGAGGACGGCGCGGTGGTCGAGGTGAACGCCACCGTCTTCGGCTCGGAGATCGTCATCCCGCTCAACGACCTCGAGTTCCACTACTTCGCGGGCGTGGCGGGAGGCCCCAAGCAGATATGCCCCGGCGTCTCGTCGGCCGAGATGATCCGGCGCGAGCACCTGAAGATGTTCGGCGCGCTCGGCTTTGCCGACAGGGTCGAGAGCGGCACCATCGACGGGAACCCGGTCTTCGAGTACAAGCGCAGGATAGTGGGCAGGTTCCTCGAGGAGATGAAGAAGAAGGGCTCGTGGGTCTACGCCATAACGGTCGTGATGGACCCTGCGCCGAAGCTGGTCTCGATGGCCGGCGGGGACCTCCTGGAGACCCACCGGAGGGCCATAGAAAAGCTGTGCGGCGTCTACGTCGCCATGGTGGCCAGGCCGGCCGACATAGTCATCATCGGCGCCCGCCAGACGGGCATCAATCTCTACCAGTCGGGGAAGGCCTACAACGCCGCCAAGAAGGCGGTCAAGACGGGCGGGTGGATAATCCTGCTCTCCGAGTGCAAGGACGGCTTCGGCAACGACGAGTTCAAGAACCTGATGAAGGTCTCGGCGCCCGTCTTTCGGGAGCTCGACGGGATGCTCAAGGGCGCAAAGCCGGCCGAGCGGGCCAAGCTCATCGACGGGTACACCGACCGGGCGATGCACGAGACGCAGAAGATAGTCGTCGCGGACTTCAAGATAGGCAAACAGAAGCCCGTGGACCTGCTCGACGTCCTGCGGCACGTCGGCTACGGCCATCTTTGCATCATCCAGGACGGCCTGAGCGAGGACGAGATGGCGTCGGTGCCCCTCACGTATGTCGGGAAGAAGGGCGAGCCGGCGCAGGCGCGCCTTCAGGCGTGGATAGCCGAGCGAGAGAAAGAGGGGAAGCCGACCTACGTCGTGATGGACGACCCGAACTATCTTGTTAAAATCGGTTGAGGGCAGCAGGCAGCAGGGACGAGGGAGCGGGGAAGGGAACCGGCCTTTCCGGGCTTCCTCCCGCCATCGGGTCCATCGCCCATCGACGCCTTCACCCTTCACGCTTCCCGCTTCACCCTCGTCCGCTTGCCCAGCCCGCTCACTTCTTCTTGACCAGCGCCACCGCGAGAAACACGAGGGCCCTCACGACCCCGCTCAGCGCCCACGCCCTGAAATACTCGTAGCTGACGGGCTGGGCCAGGTCGATGGCGGCCTGGATCCTTCGCTTGGCCCCCAGCTCGTCGCCCAGGGCCGCCATCATGCGGGCGCACTCGGCCAGCACCAGCGCCTTCTGGTGCTCCTTCGTCTCCTCGGCCCGGAAACTGCAGGCGTTCAGCACCTGCTCGGCTAGCTTGCGGTTCCCCTGCTCGAGCGAGGCCAGCGCCGTCTCGGTCATGCCCATTGCGGCGTTCACCGGGTCCTTGACCTCCTTGGCGGCGTCCCAGGCGGCTTCCAGCGCCTTCTTGCAGGCCTTGGCGTCCTTGAGCCGGCACATGGTCCGGGCCAGCTCGGCCCAGGACCAGGACCGCAGGTAGAGGTCCTCGAGCTGCTCGATGGTGGCGCGGTACTTCTCCATGTACCGCGGGTTCCCGGTGTCCCGGGCTATCCGCGCGGAGGAGCGCACCAGGCCGCTCTGCGCCCAGGAGCGGAAGTAGCTGTTGTCGATGCCCCCGGCGATGCCCTCGGCCTCGGCGAGGTTCTTCTCCGCCGACTTGGCGTCGCCGATTTTTTCGCGCACCTCGGCGCACTCGCAGAGCGCCGATGCCCGGGAATGCTCCTTGTCGAGGGTGCGGGCCTCCTTCTCGATGGCCGCGACGAGCTCCCGGACCTCCTTTTTGCGCCCGAAGGCAAGGGCGTACTTGGCGCCCTCGCAGCGGGCCAGGAGCCGGAAGTAGGGGTTTCTGACGCGCGCGGCTTGGGATTCGGCCTGGCGGGCCAGTCCCTCGTCCGCCGAGAGCGTGGAGGCCTCGTACAGGGCCCGGACGAGCTCGAAGTTGGCCCAGGAGTTGAAGTACTCGTTGCTTATCCGGCCCGCCCAGCCGGCGGCCTGGTCGAATGCCATGCGGGCCCCGGCAAGGTCGCTCATCCCGGCGGCCACCCCCGTGACGCGGACGCGCTCTCCAGCGGGCTCACCTCAGACCGGCGGGGGGAGGTTCCGGCTGAACCACCGCTTGTAGGAGTAGGCCGTGGCGACGATGCCCAGGGGGAATGCGAGCCCCAGTCCCACGAGGCCGCCGATGAAGAAGGCCGCCTTGGGGTCCAGCAGCCATCCCGACGGCGCCCGCTCGATGACCAGGCGGAAGCCGTTGGTGCGGTTGACCGGCTCGATGGTGCTCTGGGCCATGTCCAGTATGCCCCCGGCCTTTATCGTGATGCGGTACTGGCCGGGATAGGTGCAGTTGATGCGGAGGGTGGAATCCAGAAGCACGAGCCGGGCGCCCTCCTCGATGACGATGCTCCCGTTGACGGTGATCACCTCGCCCGAGACGAGGGTTTCCTTGGTTATTCTCCAGGTCCCCTGGCCCTTGTACGGGTAGTCCCCGGAACCGCTCGCCGTCGATGCGGGGGCAACCACCACCAGGATGGCCAGGGCGACGAGGAGGGCTGTCAGGGCTTTTCCGGCCGCAACGCGTCCTCTCATAGCCTCACCAGCACGGAATGTCCCTGCGGAGGTTAAAATGGTTTGGGGGGACAACGCAAATGAAAAATAATAGAAGGGGGGCCCGCGGGCCCCCCGCTTTCTCCTGCGCTCAGGCGCCCTTCTTCGGCCTCATGGCAAAGAGCGCCAATCCGACCACCACCGCCACGCCGACGAATATGGCGACGACGTACAGGCCGGTGGGCGTCTCCGTCTTCGTCTCGACGGCGTCGATCTTGACCAGCACCACCTGCGAGGCGGTCCCGCCCTCGGGGTCCGTGACGGTCAGCGTCAGCTCGCCGCGGCCCGCCTTCCTGGGCGTGATCTTCAGGATGTGGGTGTTGGGGTCGACGGCGGCGCTGAAGTACCTGTCGCTCTGGCCGCTCACGGTCCACTTGAGGGCCGCCTCCGGGGTGTCCTTGTCCAGCACGAAGTCCCGCAGGTCCACGCTCTTGACCTTGTCTGCCGTGGTCTTGATGTTGGGGATGAGCTGGGGCATGGAGGGCGGGAACTGTATCCGGAGCAGGAACTCCCCGGCGGAGGTGTCCAGCCCGTCGGAGACCAGGAGAGGCACGACGTCCTGGCTCTCGACCGCGTCGGCCTTGACGTAGATGGTCAGCCTCATCCCGTCGACGTTGACGAGCGGGGACGGGGAGCTGAGCTTGAGGTCCGTCATCGGGTTGTCGACGTCCATGATGTAGCGGCTGAGGTCGATGACCTGCGTGGAGCCGGCCATTATCCGCACGTCCGGTATCTTGGTTATGGACGGGGCGTCGTTGACCGACTGGATGCCGACCGAGACCGTCCGGGAGTCCTCCTTGCCGCCCTGGTTGATGGCCACGAGCACGAGCGTGCACTTGCTCTCGGGCACCGTGTAGGCGTTGGGGGCCGGCACTATCTTCAGGGTGTGCTTGTTCACGATGAAGGCATTGAACAGGGGTGGGTTGCCGGCCGAGACCGCGGTGACGTTCCAGACGATGTCGGACGAGGGCGTCTTCTGGTCGACGGCGAGGGCGGTGAGGTCCTCGGAGTACTCGGTGTCCTCGGTCACCACAATCTCCCAGGGGGAGGCCCTGGTGATGACCGGCGGGGCGACGTACTCCTCGACGGACACCTTGAGGGTGGTCCAGGACTGGTCGATGGTGTCGTTCACGGTCACCTTGACGAGCTCGCCGGTCATGCCCGGGGAGTAGTTGAAGTAGAGCCCCAGGCCGTCCACCTTGACATAGGACGAGTTGGTCATGACCATCATCTGGTCTATCTTCGAGTCAACGTCGGTTATGTAGGGCGTGCAGTCGAAGTGGTGCACCATGCCCTCGGTCACCACTATCTCCGAGGGGAAGCTGAGCACGGGCGCGTCGTTCACCGGCGTCACGCGCACGGTGAAGTTGTTCGAGTTCACCCAAAGGCCCATCGGGTCCGAGGCCCTCACGGCGAACCTCTCCTGGCCGTACCAGTCCTTGGTCGGGGTGGCGAAGTTCAGGAAGTGGCCGTCGATCGTGCCCAGTATGTGGCTGGGGTCCGTCTCGTATATTATGCTGTATTCGAGCTTGTCGTTGAACAGGTCGTCCCGGAAGTACTTGGTCAGGTTGACGAGGTGGAAGCCCCGGTTGTTCTGGTTGTCCTCGGGGAAGCTCTGGAGCGGTATGTTGACGATGAGGACCGGCGGGGTGTTGAACTGGAACATCCGCATCGGCCCGTAGCCGTAGCTGTTGCCGGTGAGGTAGGTCGCCATCACCCTCCAGTAGTAGACGCCGCCCGATCCCAGCTCGGAGGTCGGGGTGAACGTCGTGTCCATCTCCACGCTGGTGTCGATTTCGGGCGACTGGAAGTCGTCGTTGTTGTCGACCTGCAGGCTGTAGCTTATCACGTCGCCGTCCGTGGTGCTGTAGAGGATGTGCTCCCATTCCAGCGTGGGCGCGATGTAGTTGATGAACTCGTCGGGGGTCGGGGACAGGAGTATGGGCACTCCCATCGGGATCTCGGTCAGCACCGCCCCTGAACCGGTCTTGGCCCCCGTGCCTGCGCCACCGCTGCCGGCGCCCGGCTGCGTCTTGCCGTTTCCGGCCGGGCCGCCGAACATGCTGAACGAGTTGAGCTTGGAGATGGACGGGGCCTCGTGCCGGATTATGATGCCCACCGGGCCACCGTCGCCGGTTCCGCCGCCGACCTTGCAGGTGCCCGGCGTGGACGCCGAGCCGCCGGCCCCGCCGTAGCCGCCGCCACCGCCGCCGCCGCCGTACATGGGAGCGGGGGTGCCGCCCATGCCGCCATCCCCGCCGTTGCCGCCGATGAAGTAGTACTTGTTGGAGCGTGCCAGGACCTCGCCCGGTCCGCTGTCGGACTCGATACGTATGAACGCGCCGCCGCCGCGGCCGGTGTTGTTGCCCACGTTGCCGTTGCCGCCATGGAAGTCTGTGTAGCCGTAGGCGCAGCCGCCGCCTCCACCGTAGCCGCCCCCACCGCCGCTCGCGTAGTAGCCCTTGCCGGGCCCGCCGGCCCCGGCCTTGCCGCCTGCGCCGCCGAACATAACGAATGTAGAGTTCAGGAGGGTCATCTTGCCGCCCCTGAAGACCGCGCTGACGTTCCCGCCGCAGCCGACCTCTCCGGTTATAGTCCCCCCGTCGCCCCCGGCGTTGTAGTAGGAGCCGCCCCCACCGCCGCCGTAGCCGGCACCGCCGCCGCCACCATAGTAGGCGCCCCCGGAGCCGCCGGTGCCGCCGGCCCCGCCAGTCCCGCCTATGCCGGTCATCGAGATGTTGGTTGCCATGAGGTTGTCCGTGCCGGTGAATGTGGCGGTAACCTGCCCGCCGGTGCCGACCCGGCCGGCGAGATTGCCGCCCTTTCCGGCCCCCGGGCCCTTGGGATAGTTGCCCCAGCCCGTGCCCCCGCCGCCGCCGTAGCCGCCCCCACCGCCCCCGTTCTGGTAGCTGCCCGCGCCGGCATTTCCGCCGGCCCCGCCCATCCCGCTGGTGGCGGTGATGTCGATGTTCTGGACCGAGAGCGACTCGCCCTGAAAGTCGAAGAGGGAGTCCCCGCCGGCCCCGACGTTGCCCGAGACCTTGCCGCCGGGCTCTCCGGCCGCGCTGCCGGAGGAGTAGGCCACTCCGTTGCCACCGCTGTAGCCGCCGCCGCCCCCAGAGCCCCACTGCTGCGAGCTGTCCTTCGTCAAACCGCCGCCGTCGCCGGCCCGGCCGCCGTTGCCGCTCGTGGCGGTCACGGTGAGGCCGCTGACTGTGGTCTGGACGCCGGCGAAGCTCACGCCGGTCCTGCCGCCTGCACCCACCCAGCCGGAGACGTCGCCGCCGTTGGAGTAGCCGCCTCCCAGGCTGCCGGCCGCGCTGGTCGGGTGCTTGGCGTTGGCCGCCCTCCCGCCGTTGCCGCCGGTGAGCGTCACGGTGAGCCCCTTGACCGTCGTCACCGGGGTGCTCACGCTGCCGACCTGCACCGTGGCGTTCCCGCCGGCCGCGAAGTAGCCGTCGAGGGGCTGGTGGTCCACCCAGGGCTCGGGGTTGCTGAAGCCAGTTCCGGAGTAGCACTCGATGCTGGCCCCGTTTATGTAGACCTCCTGCGAGACCGTCACCACGATGGAGGCGTCGCCTCCCTTGCTCATGTCGATGTTGGCGTCCCCGTTGGGGCCGCGCAGCACCAGCCTGGCGCCGTTCTTGAGCGTGAACAGCGTCGCCTTGCCCTTGATGTTGACGTCGTTGCCGGCCGTGGCGTTGCCAAGGAGGACAGTGCCGCCGTTGACCTCGAAGGCGCCGTCCTTGAGCTGGATCCTCTGCGCCTCGAGGGTGGCGCCCTTGGGGACGATGAGCTGTCCGGTGGAGGTCACGACGACGCGGAGCCAGCTCTCGGTGCCCTGCACCTCGTAGATATCGGTGACGTTGAGGATTTCTGTTGGGTCGGACCGGCCGGCCTGGGTGGCCCCTCCAACGGGGAAGACCAGCGCCGCCGCAATCATCAGGACCATCGCTGCTATAGCTTTCAGTCGCAACATTGGGCTCACCTTGTTCCAGAGACCGACTAGACAGTTATGTTATAAATATTCCGGTGCCCAAACAAATTTTATATATGATTATCCCGCCGTCCGACGGAAAACCGTGTTCCGGCCGCCGGCCGGCCCGCCCACAGGGCGCCTTCCGGACGGCCAGCCGCACCCGCGCCGGGGGCATTGCCAGCCGTTGCACCCGGTCCGGGCCCGGGCCGGCCGCGACCGCGCTCCGGCCGCGGGCCCTGGCCGGGCCCTTGCCGGCCGGACGGCATCGCGGGAATCCCGGGGCATCCGGCAGGCGCGCAATGACACGGGAGCGGCCGTCCGGGCGTGCGTGAAGGCCCCGGCGCCGGCCTGCCGACGGGACCTTCCGGATGCGATATATAAATTTAATGTTCACACCATAACAGGTATATATTACCCATTTCGCTTCATCCTCTACACAAGGTGAGCGCATGAGAGCGACCTACTGGATGCTTGCAGGAATCGGATTGCTGACAGCCGTGGCCATTTTCGTGCTCGCCACCCCGGGCGCGACAGCCTGGTACACCGGGGTGCAATGCCCGGCCTCCGGCGACTGGAGCGTTTCCAGCGACACGATGTATTACGACGAGACGCTCGTTGTAAACGGCAATCTCTATGTTACCACCAATCTCACCTTGACCAACATGGTGGTCAACCTGAACGTTGCCAGCGCGGGCGACGGAGGGCGCACACTCAATGTGGCGTCCGGGTGCTCGCTGACGGTGTACCGGAGCACCATCACCTCCAACAACGGCGCCTACCACTACAGGTTCACGGTCTACGGCTCCATGTGGATAAACCAGAGCACGATATCCGAGATGTGGGGCAACACCGCCTCCTGGGCCGGGGGCATCCAGATCTATTCATCCAACGTCTGGATAGGCAACAGCACCATATACAACGGCAAGACGGGCGGCATCTATATAGACTCCTGCAGCCCTTGGATATACAACAACAACATCTACAGCAACGGGGGCTCGGGCACGTCGACATACGCCTACGGCATCTACGCCAAGGGCACGAGCTCGACCGCTATCACCATCTCGACAAACCAGATATACAACAACCAATACCAGTCAGGCTCGAACTATTATGGCTACGGCATCCGGTCCGAGTACATGAACAGCAACGACGCGATATACAATAATAATATTTATAGCAACGGCCACACGGCCGGCTTCGGCTACAGATATGGATATCAACTGTATCTGTATTATTCGACGCCGACGATCACCAACAACCAGCTCTCTAACGGCCAGTACCAGCTCTATTGCTCCTACTCCAATCCCCCGACCATCAACGGTGGTTCCATCACGACCTATGCCTATTCCTATGTAACGGCATACGGCGTCTACGCCCAGTACTCCGGCCTGTCCTTCGCCAACGTCTCGTTCAAGACGACCAGCATGAACCGCAATTTGTACGGGGCGTATGGAACCTCCTACTCGCCGATGAACTTCACGGACTGCACGTTCGACTACCGGCTCTACGGTTCGTACACGATATACGGCGTATATGCCAGCAGCTACTCGCCCGTGAGGATGGTCCGGTGCAACATGTACCAGGACGCCTACAGCACGATATACGCGGTCTACGCCAGCAGCTATTCGAACATAGATATCGTGGACAGCACGTTCTCGAACAACCAGGGCTATTACTACGGCATCTACGGAACCAGCTATTGCAAGCTCAATGTCACCGGGACCACGATGTCCTCGCAGAACGCCTATTATTCCTACATGATGAGGACCAACTCGTACTCCCCGGTCAACGTCGAGCGCTCCAACATCCAGATTTGGTACAACTACTATGACGCGCGCATAATCGAATCCTATTCAAGCTCACCCGTGTACATGAACAACACCGCCCTGACGATGTACTCCTGCAACCAGTACCAGTCGGCCTACCAGATGTGGGCGATGAGGACCTATTCCTCATCCAGCATGACCGTCTGCAACGTCACCGCCGACTTCCAGTACAACAACGGCTACTACTGGTACGCCTTCTACTCCCAGAACGCCAAGCTCATCGTGAACGACACCACGATAACCGACACGCCCGGCAACATCTTCTACGGGTTCTACGAGTTCTACAGCGGCTCGGGGGAGACCGTGGTCACGAACACAAAGGTCCGGATGGACGTCCAGCTGAGCTACCAGTGGGGCAGCGTATATGTTTCCCAGACCTACTCCGGTGGCAAGAGCACTTTCGACCGGTTCACCTTGACAGGGAGCACCAGCGGCTACTTCTATGGGCTCTACCAGGACAGCGGTACCGTGTTCGTGAACAACTCCAACATCAAATTCGTCTGCAGCGGCTACGGCGCCTATATGACCATGATATACAACTCCAAGATGACATTCCTGAATACCAACTTCGACATAGAGAGCCAGGGGGTCCAGTACGGCGCGATACTGCAATCCTACGCCTGGAGCGGCTCACAGAATTGCCTCGTCGACAACTGCACATTCCTGCTCAGGACCAGCAACTCCCCCGGCGCCAACACCGGCATGGCCGTGTTCCAGGAGCTTCAACAGATGGACGTCCTCATCAGGAACTCCACCGTCACCACCGTCAACACGGACGGCGTGGCCGGCGTGCAGGCCTTCTATGTCTACTACCCGAACAAGCTCCTGGTCGAGAACTGCACGTTCCATTCAACCTACGGCCAGGGAACGGGCACCGCGGCGCCCACGCTCCAGTGGGGCTGGTTCTACCAGAGCCCGCTGGTCAACTTCACGCAGTGCAACATCACCATCGACATCGTGGACGAGGCCATGACGCTGGAGACCTTCTTCTTCTACTACGCCTGCGGCGACCTCAACCTCCTCCGGACCAACGTGACGTGGAACGTGGACGCCGCCGGCGCGGTGGTCAATGTCATCGCGTTCAGCGAGGACAGCTGGTCGAACAGCGGCCTGGACACGTTCTCCCTGAAGCAGTCCAGCCTGAACGCGGTCGTCTCCCGGGACGCCACGGTCAGCCTGCTCAGGATAACCCCGGAGGTCAGCATCGGAGCCTTCAAGGTGTCCGCCTCCGAGGTCAATCTCGAATACCTCGTGCCGACCAGCGTCCCCGTGGCGGCCATCCAGATGAGCGGCTCCGACATGACCATCTCCGACCTCAAGCTGAACCTCAAGGCGCCGGCGAGCGGCATCGCCGAGATCGTCGGCCTGTCCATCGAGTCCGGCTCCCCCACGCTGACCAACATCACGGTGATGGGCAACGGCAACGGCCGCATCACGGGCATTCTGGCCATGCTCGCGTCGACGCCCACGCTCAACGGCTGCCTCGTGGACAACTGCTACATAGGCATCGGCGGCGACTTCTTCGGGATGCCCTTCATCTCCAAGTCGACGACCGTGAACTGCACAATCGGGCTGGGCCTGAACAACCTGTGCAACGCCACCGTGGTCGACTCCGTCATAAAGGGCAGGACGGCGGTCCGGCTCGTGGAGAGCTCCCGGGTGAACATGTTCACCTCGACCATCCAGGGCTCGGTCCTGGACTGGGATCTCAACGGCACCTCCACGGCCTGGCTCCTGGACTGCACCTTCAGGGCGGCGATCAGCGACAACTTCCGCGACGACGGGAGCAGGCTGATAGTGAACTGGTACCTCTCCATGTGGGTGACCTGGCAGAACAACCGGGAGATACCCGGGGCCGACATCGTGATGAGGAACGTCCAAAACGAGGAGTTCATGCGGGGCACGACCGACATCCAGGGCGTCGTGGCGCCGTTCATCGTCGTGGAGTACCAGCAGACGAAGAACGCCAAGACCCTGTTCAGCCCCTACGTCGTCAACGTCACCTCCGGGGGCGTTTCCGGGGAGCAGAGCGTCACCACTGACAAGAGCAAGGTGGGCCTGCTCCGGGAGCACATAATCATACGCGACGACCTCCTGCCCGAGGTGGCGATACTGGAGCCCCAGGCGGGTGCCATCCAGAACTTCGTGACCGTGACCATGCTGGGGACGGCCTCGGACGTCGGCTCGGGCGTGGACTACCTGATGGTCAGCTATGACGGGACGAAATGGGCAAAGGTGGACGCCGCCGCCGTCTGGATGGAGGTCCTGCAGGTCCCCGAGGGGACCTGGACGCTCACTGCGAAGGCGTTCGACAAATCCGGCAACGAGGCGTCGGCCACCCGCCAGATAGTCATAGACCTCACCCGGCCGTTCATCAATGTGGCCTCGCCGCCTGACAAGAGCCTGGGCAACGTCATAGGGGTCGACCTCGCCGGGAGCGTGGAGCCGGGCTCCACCCTCATGGTCAACTTCCGGCCGGCGTCCGTGTCCGCCGAGGGCCAGTTCTCCTACCCGGTGAGGCTGGTGGAGGGCCGCAACGACTTCTTGCTCTTCGCCCGCGACCGCGCGGGCAACGAGAACACCACGAGCTGGACGCTCTACCTCGACATAACCCCGCCCCCGCTCACCGTCCTCCAGCCGAAGGACGGCCTCCTGACCAACCAGTCCACCGTGATGGTCACCGGCAAGACCGAGGCCGGGGCCGCCGTGACCGTGAACGGCGTGCCGGCGGTGGTGGGAGCCGACGGCGCCTTCTCGGCGCAGCTCGGGCTGACCGTCGGCCCGAACTTCATCACCGTGGTCGCCTCCGACGCGGCCGGCAACAAGAACACCGTCCTCCGCTCCGTCGTGATGGACAACGAGGTCCGGCTGGATATCTCGGCCCCGGCGGACAAGCTCGTGACCACCCAGGTGACGATACTCGTGATGGGCTCCACGGACCCGGACGCGCTCGTCCGGCTCAACGGCGCCGTGGTATCCATCGAGTCCGACGGCAACTTCTCGGTCACCTTCACCCTGAACGAGGGCTGGAACACGCTGGTGTTCGCCGCCTCCGACCGGGCCGGCAACTTCCGGAGCGTGGCCCGGACGGTGCTGCTCGACACGATCGCGCCGCTGGTCGAGGTGGGGACCCCGCAGACCGGGGCGATGCTCCGGACCGGCAGCGTGGCCGTGAGCGGGATATGCGAGCCCGGGATAACCCTCACGGTCAACGGCCAGCCCGCCGACACCGCGGCGGGCGTGTTCAACGCCACGGTCACCCTCCCCGAGGGCGCGAACCGCATCGTGGTCGAGGGCCGGGACGCCGCCGGGAACAAGCACTCCATCGAGGTCCCGATAACGGTGGACCTGACCAACCCCTCGCTCAAGATAATAGAGCCCTCCGTGGGCTTCCGCACCGTCGAACGGAGCGTGCTCGTGGTGGGCCTGACCGAGCCGGGGGCGAAGGTGACGGTCAACGACATGCCCGCGGTGGTGGACGCCTTCGGGAGGTTCACCGTCCAGCTGACGCTCGCCAGGGGCGCCAACCAGGTCACGGCCACCTCGACGGACGCGGCGGGCAACACGGCCACGGAGAAGATGACGGTCAAGGTGGTCGACCGGGTCGCCTCGACCGGAGCGGGCGACTGGTGGTGGACCGCGCTGGGCCTGCTCCTCGCGCTGGGCATCATGATACCTCTGACGATGTATTTGGTCAACTCATGGCAGAAGGCCAGGATTGAGAAGGGGGGATCGAAGTGAACCGGATGAACATGGTATGGATCGGCCTGGGGGCGGCCCTGGCCCTGGCGTGCATCGCGCTGGTGATGACGCCGGGCGCGAGCGCGACCGACATCTACGGCGACTGGACCGTCTCGGGCTCGGAGAGCGTTTCGTCCGACACGGTGTATATCTATGACGGCAGCCTCATAATCAAGGCCGGGGGCTCGCTGACGCTGGACTCGACCACCGTCCTGTTCTGCAACTACGACGACGGCGGATACGGAATCGACGTGCAGGCCAAGGGCTCCCTGACCGTACAGAACGGTTGCACCATCACCTCCTGGGACACCGACTACCACTACTACTTCACGGTGAAAGGGGCGATGACGATAAACTCGTCGTTCATCTCGGAGGTCTGGGGCGACTCCAACTCCTGGAAGGGCGGCATCCAGATATACTCGAGCTCGGTGACGATATCGGAAAGCGAGATATACGGGGGCCGCACCGGCGGCATCAGCATATTCAGCTGCTCCCCCGAGATAACGGACAACCAGATATACGACAATGGCATGGACGGGGCCAGCGCCTACTACGCCTACGGCATCTACGCCACCGGAAACCACGGCAACATCACCGGGAACCACATCTACGCGAACCAGTACATCGTCCCCCACATCAGCGACACCGGCCAGTGGTACCCTGACGCCTACGGCTACGGAGATGACTGGTACAACGGCCACTATTACTGGATGGACTGGTGGTACACCTACTATGTCTACGGGTATCCCATATACTTCAGGTACGGTTACATCAACCGCATCGAGGCCAACGTCTATTCCGGCAAGGGAGTGTACATCGAGGGCGGCTCGACCACCAACCTCACCAACAACAACATCGAGAAGAACGGCTGGGGGGAGTTCTCGGGCGGCTACAGCTGGAGCGGCGAGATATGGGAGGATTCCTACCACTACTACTACTATTACGGCTACAGCTACACGATACCGTCCTGCACCGGCATCGGCATATACTCCGGCAACTCCAGCCTTACCATGACGAACAACCGGATAGACCGCAACGGCTTTGAGCCGTCCACGGAGGTATACACGGACTGGAACAACTATCCGTATATCTCCTATTACACGGTCGCCGACGGCGTGGCGGTCAAGCTGGTCGATTCGCACGGCGACATTCTGAACAACACGATCAGCATGGGCGCGATACTCATCGACAACTACCGCTCGAGCCCCAACATCACCGGCAACAACATGGAATCCAACTACGGGGTGGACCCCAACAATCAGTGGGCCGGCAACGCGGTGTTCATCCCCGGCAAGGTCGGGTACACCATCCGCAACTTCGAGTGCACGCCCTACATCGCCAACAACACCATCAAGTCGCTCTCGCAGGACTACGAATGGTACGACTACAGCGCAAACAAGGGAGTATACAACATAGACATGTATGTGGTGATAGAGAACACCAAGTGCCCCAACCTGCGCATCGAGTACAACAAGATAACCATGCAGACCGCGAACTACGGCCACGTCGTGGCCATAGGCATCAACGCCACGCTCAAGTCGGTGAACCTGAAGGTTACAGGCAACACCATCGAATACAAGTGGTCGGCCCAGTGGGCCACCGGCACCATCACATCGGTCCCCATGAAGCTCGTGCAGGTCGCCATGCTCACGGACGTCGTGCTGCAAAACAACATCTTCAAGGGCCCGGCCGGGGGTGGGGCAACGAGCATGCCCAGGTCCGTGGGAGTCCAGGGGCTCTTCGGCGCCACGGTCACCTCGACCAACGACCGGTTCACGGGGCTTGACGCATTTGTGATAAGGGACTTCTCCACAGCCAAGCTGACCAACGTCGCGGTCGCCTCCGCACCCACCGTGGCCCTCCAGGCTTTCAGCGGCGCCGACGTGGTCATCAGGGATTCCTCCCTCGCCGGCACCATGAGGGGCATGGAAGTGGTCAAGTCCAGGGTGGAGGTATTCGCCTCGACCATGAACAGCGCCCAGGAGTTCCTGCTCGACAAGGCCTCCACGGTCAACATCTACAACACCAAGCACACCAAGGGCGCGGCCCAGCTCCTCGACATGGACAGCTTCTTCAATGTATCCTGGTCGGTCCGCCTCACGGTGGTATGGCAGAACGAGCAGCCGGCCGAGGGCGCCATGGTGTCCATCAAGGACATGGTCTCGAGCACAGTGTTCACCGGGACGACCAACGAGACCGGGATGCCCGCCGACAGTATGTGGATCAAGGAGTTCACCGGCCACAACCAGGTGCTCTCAAAGCTCACCCCGCACCGCGTGTACGTGACCAAGGCCCGCATCAGCGCCATGGACCTCTTCATGATAGACGGGCCCGTCAACATCACGTTCCGGCTGGTGGACACCATCCCGCCCGCCCTTGAGGTCATCCAGCCCTTCGACGGGCAGAAGTTCAACGCCTCCATGGTGACCATCTCCGGCACGGCCTCCGACCCCGAGTCGGGCCTGCTCAACGGCGCGGTGGTCCTCAACATCGACAGCAAGGGCTTCGTCCCCGTGGAGGTCGTCGACGGGAAGTGGAGCTACACCAAGCCCCTCGGCGACGGGCTGCACATAGTCCGCATCCAGGCCTCCGACCTCGTGGACAACATGGTCCGGGAGACGCTTTCGTTCACGGTGGACACGGTCGGCCCGGGGCTCCAGATATTCGCCCCGCTCGACGGCAGCTCCACCAACCAGAGGACCATAACCGTGACGGGCATCTCCGAGGTGGGGGCCCTCATCACCGTCAACGGCCTCCCGGCGACCATGACCAACCGGTATTTCGCCAAGCCCATCTCGCTCGAGGACGGCCCCAACCTGATAACGGTGTCGGCCGCGGACTGGGCCGGCAACACCCGGACGGTGCAGGTGCGCGTCGTCCTGGACACCCAGGCGCCGCTCCTTGAGGTCAAGGAGCCCCGGCCCGGGGCCTACGTCAACCAGAACCCCGTCTCGCTGTCCGGCAGCACCGAGCCCGGCGCCACCGTGAAGGTCAACGGGGCCAGGGTCCAGCTCGTCGACACCGGCTTCGAGGCCCTGGTGGAGCTCTCCGAGGGCGTCAACACGATATCGGTGAGCTCGACGGACGCGGCCGGCAACGTCAACAGCCAGTCGTTCCTGCTCTACCTCGACACCGCCGCGCCGGACCTGAACCTGTTCACGCCCCGCGAGGAGCTCTGGACCAACCTCTCCAGGGTGCTTGTCTCCGGCGCCACCGAGGCCGGCACGAGCGTGACGGTCAACGGGCAGAACGTCAACGTGCTCAACACGCTGTTCTCCATCTACGTCCAGCTGCTCGAGGGCCCCAACAAGGTGACCGTGATGGCCAGGGACGCCGCCGGCAACCGCCAGACCGTCGTGAGGATGGTCTACCTCGACACCCGGCTGCCGGACCTGGTGCTCTCCTCGCCGGCCGACGGCTCCGCGCTGGACACCCGCGTCGTGCCCGTCTTCGGCTCGGTGGACTGGGGGACCGAGGTGTTCGTGAACGGGGAGCCGGTCGCGGTGAGGGACTTCGTGTTCTCCACCGCCATCCAGGCCCGCCAGGACGGCCCGATGACCGTCGAGGTCGTCGCCCGCGACCAGGCGGGCAACACGGCGGTCGTGACCCGCAGCATCCGGCTGGACACCGCCTCCCCCGTCGTGACCATAACCTACCCGGAGGACGGCGTCCGGGTCAAGCAGAGGATAATCACCGTGACCGGCCAGACCGAGCCCTTCGCCACCGTGGTCATCAACACCGAAACGATGATCTCGGTGGGCCGGGACGGCCTGTTCTCGATGCCTGTCGCCCTGGAGGACGGCGAGAACCGGGTGACCGTCACCGCCACGGATGCGGCCGGGAACAGCGGGACCGATGCCAAGGTGGTCTACAAGCCGAAGCCCGCGGTGGCCGCCAAGCAGGACCTGAGCTGGGCGCTGAACCTCACCGGGCTGTTCATCGGCATCGGGCTGGGGCTGCCCCTGGCGGCCTACATGCTCACCTCCTCGTGGAGCCGGCGCCGGCAGGGCGTCCTCGCCGAGGTCATGGCGGCCGACGCCGCCCGCAAGGAGCGGGAGGCCGCGGAGGCCCGCCGGGCGGCGATGCCGACCGTTGAAAGGATGGGCAAAAAGCCCAAGGCCCCGGCGCCCGAGCCGGTGCAGAAGGCCCCGGCCGCCCCCGAACCCATGCCGGAGGCCCCCAAGGCCGAGGCGCCGGCCGAGCCGGCCGCGGCCAAGACCGGCCTCAAGGACAAGTCCGGGGCCACCGAGGTCAGCCCCGACGAGATCGATCAGAACACCCGCATGGAGTCCAAGGCCGCCCCGCCGGACGCCCCCAGGGCCGAGCCGGCGGCCTCCCAGGACGCGGCCGGGCTGAAGGACAAGGGCGGCGAGGCCGAGGGAGAGGCCGGGGACACGGAGCTCAAGAGCGGAAAGTGAGGGGCCTTTCAGGGCCCCTCTCCGGGGGCGTCCGCACGCGGAATGCGCGGCGTCCCCCCGATTTCTTTTTTCCATCCGGCGGCTGCCGATAAGGGGCGGTCATCTCGATATTAAATCCTATCGGTGGATGGACAAGATTTTTATATAATTGCGCCAATCGTTTTGGCCGGTGGACCGATGAACCGGCTCTCCCGGCCTACTGCTGGAGAGTCTGCGGGGGCGGCGGCGAGCGGGTCCCGCCCCTGCGGTTTTCCAGGTCTTTCCCGTTTCCTTTCATAAGCTTTAATTGTTGGGAAGTCATTCAACTAGGCGGGGAGAAGGGTTGGCTGAGAAGGAAAGGCAACAGGGAATCGACGACTTCATCGAGTGGTTCCTCGACGAGAAGGAGGAGCTGACCCGGCCCAAGCCCAAAGAGATCGTCCTCATGAAGAAGATATGCATGCTGGGCGACCCGGCGGTGGGCAAGACCAGCCTCATCGCCCGCTTCGTGTACAGCATCTTCGACGACAAGTACCTCGAGACCATCGGGGCCAAGGTCACGAAGCGCGTGATGGCGCTGACGCACGTCCCGACCAACCAGAACTTCCGGCTCAAGCTCATGATATGGGACATCGCCGGCCGGCGGACGCTGGAGCATGTCCGGTCCTCCTACCACCGGGAGGCGGAGGGCGGACTGCTCGTGTGCGATGTGACGCGCAAGACGACCCTCGAGAACATGGACAACTGGCTCCACTCGTTCTACAGCGTCACCGGCACGGTGCCGGTGGTGTTCATCGCGAACAAGGTGGATTTGAAAAACGACGCCGAGTTCGGGGAGCCCGAGATGGCGGCACTCGCCAGGAAGTTCGGCGGGACCTACATATTGACCAGCGCCAAGACCGGCGAGAACGTCGAGGCCGCCTTCCGGGAGCTCGGGCGCCGGATAATCCAGCACTACCTGAACACGAAGGGGAAGCCGGCCCAGTAGTCCGGCCTATTTGCCGAACAAGAACGCGAGGAAGCCCTTGTTCTTCTTCTTCGGCGTTTCCTCCGCCTCGCCCGTCCTGGCCCGCCGGCGCTTCTCCTTTTCCCGCTCGTGCCGGCGCTCGGCGCGCAGCTCGTGGCGCTTCTCGACCTCCTCCTCCTCCTCCTCCTTCTTCTCCCTGAGCCGGCGCTCCTCGTTGAGTCGCGCCTTCTCCCAGCGGGTTATCGCCGACCGCTTGCCCTTTATCCTCTCGCTGAGCTGCATCCTGGCCTTGGTGAAGTCGGCATTGCTTATGGCGCCGCGGTCGAGCTTGTCCTTGGCCGCCCCGAGCCTGTGCTCGAGTTCCTTGACCTCTTTTTTGGCCTCCTCGATCATCTCGGTGAGCTTGCGTATCTTGCGGTTCATCGCGGCAGCCTTCCGGCCCGATATTGGGCCTTCGGCCATATGAAGCTTATGACGCCCGGCAATGGGGTCGGTGGCCGCATCGCCGCATCCGGAACGATTGCGCCGGCACGTCCCCTATTTGCGGAAATTCACGAGGATTTCCCCCGCCACGGCCCAGACCTTGAGCTCGTGCTTCGAGATGGACAGCGCCTCGTCCGCAAGCTCGGCGACCGGGCTCGTGAAGTCGCCGTCCGGGAAGCCCCCGATGATGCAGGCGACCTCCTTCGTCCTCAGGCGGGAGAAATGCCTCCGAAGGTCGACGGGCCGGCCCCGGGGCGAGAGCACGATGGTCCTTTCCGCCTTTGCCTGCTTCAGCAGATTCTCGACGGTCCCCTCCTCCAGGGTCATGAGCGGCTCGCCCTGGGGAGGCACCTGGCCCCGGAGCAGGAGCTGCTCCATGAGCGACACGAAGCGGTTCTGGTTCTTGGGAAGCCGCGTGTCCGGCCTGACCCGTATGACCTGCCCGTTCCTGGTGTGGACCAGCACGCGCAGGCCGCCTTCGAGGTTCTGGATGGAATCGAGCGCGGTGAGCAGGAAGAAGTGGACCAGGTCCGGCCGGCCCCGGCGGTTCCCGTCCTCGAGGCGCTCCAGCGCCGGGTGGTGGACGGTGCTGTCCAGGAGCGTCTGGCGGGGGTTCCTGCCCCGCTTCCTGGCATGGGCGAGGCAGCAGCCGTGGCCGGCGATGGACTCCGGCACGAGCTCCAGTTCCGAGTCGGCCAGGATGAGCGTGAGCATGGGCGGTGCCTCAGCGCCCCTTCTTCCGGTTGGCCGCCTGTTTCCGGAGCTCGGTGAGCGGGATGTCCAGCGTGAGCGTCCCCCCGATGGAGCAGATGTCCTCGAGAAGGACGAATAGGCTCGCGCGGGGGCCCTTGACTATGATGCCGTCGACCACGTCGCCCGTGGCGATGACGTCCGTCACCCAGCCGATGCTTCGGCCCTCCGAGTCGAGGACCTCGACGTCCTGCAGGAGCTCCTGCAGTGGCTCGAGGAGGCGGACCTCCTCGCCGACGTCGCCGATGTAGTTGCGCTTTATCTTCAGCCAGTCGCTGAAGGGGCCCTCCCCGACCGTGAGCTCGTCTTTGGAGACCTCGTCGACGTAGCCGAGCTCCAGGCCTTCGGTGTCCACGACGCGCTTGCCCAGGAGGGCCTTGTCGGCGGTCCGGTCGGCGGCCGGGGGCTCCTTCGATTCCCCGAAGCCGAGCTCGTCGTGGGCCTTGTACGGCTCCTCCGGCACGGGCGGCAGCCAGTCCTTCTCCCGCTGGGTGAGGACCCTTATGCTCCCGGGCGAGAGCCCCGACGGACCCTCGCCGGGCTCATCGGGCCCCGGCGCCCGCTTCGCCCTGCGCCCGGCCCCCTTGCCCTTCTTTCCGGCCATGCTGGTTCCGCCTGTGAAAGGGCGCTCCGGCAATAAAAGCCTTTTCAGGGCGGAGGGGAAATGATTATCGGCCCGCCGGGGATTGCGGGTGGCGAGACAAATGGTGCTTTCGGATGCCGGCCTGAGAAGGGCCATCGCCCTGGGAGAGCTGGAGATAGAGCCCTTCTCGGAAGGCTCCCTCACGCCCAACGGCTACGACCTCTCGGCCGGGAGCGTGCTCGTCCCGTCGACGGGCCGGAGGACCGATGAGGGCCTGGCCCCCATCCCGCCGGGAAGCTGGTTCGTGGTCGGCACCGTCGAGCGCGTCCGCCTGGGGCGCACCCTTTCGGGCGAGCTTTGGCTTCGCAGCTCATACGCGCGCAAGGGCATATTGGCCACGTTCGGCAAGGTGGACGCCGGGTTCGACGGCTCGCTGACTGTGTCGGCTTTCAACGCCTCCGGCGCCGTGTTCGAGATGCCCCTCCGGGAGCGCTTCTGCCAACTTGTGGTGGAGAGGCTCGATTCCCCGGCCGAGAAGGCCTACGCCGAGCGCTCCGGGCGGTTCCAGCACCAGACCGGGATAACGCTCGAGGCGCGGGGGGAAGGGGCCGGGGGCGGGAACCGGGGGGCGGGGGGCAGGGGGCAGGATGAAGGGTGAAGGGGGCGGGGCGGGGCGGGGAAGGGGCTCTAGGGAAAGGGCGGGGGGATGCGGGGGGAAGGACCGGCGGGCCCGCCCCGGGGGCGGACGACCTGCCGTGCCGCAGGCACGGCTGCGACCTCTGCTGCCGGGCGACCGGGATGCCGCTCACCGGCGCGGACATCGGCCGGATCCGGGGGCTGGGCTTCGAGCAGGGATGCTTCGCCGAGGAATCTGACGGCTGGCTCCAGCTCCGCAACACGGCCGAAGGAGTCTGCTTCTTCCTCCATGACGGCCTGTGCTCCATATATCCATACCGGCCGGAAGGCTGCACCCTCTACCCGGTGGTCTTCGACATCGACGGCGACCGGGCTGTCGTGGACCCGGAATGCCCCCGCGGCGGGGAGTGGAAGGTCACGGCGGACGCGGAAAGGCGCGTCCGGGGCCTGGTGGAAAGGCTCCGGCGCGAGCGGCGCGGCCGGAGGCGGCGGTGGGCCCGGTGACGGCCCGCGCACATCGCGATGTTCCCTCCCCGGCACCGGGCAGTCCCCCCGACGGCGCGGCCGGTCGGTTCATCGGCGTCCGCCTCGCCGGGGCGGCGGGCCTCGCCGGCGTCCTCGCAGCGGCGGGGGGCGTGGCCGGCTCCGCCGTGGCCTATCCCGGGTTCAGCCTGTGGTACGACAACCTGAGCGCGCTCGGGGTCGGCAGCACGGCGCCCTTGTTCAACACGGGCCTCCTCGCCGGCGGGGCACTGATGGCGCTGATGGCGGTCGGAATCCTCGGAAACCTCTGCAAGGGGCGGCCCCTCCGGCGGGCCGGGGCCGCGCTCCTGGCGGCCGCCCTGGCGCTCCTGGCGGCCGTCGGGATCCTCACCGAGGATTTCGGGAAGCTCCATTTCTACACGGCCGCGGGCTTCTTCTCGCTCCTTGCGGCCTCCTCGCTGCTCCTGGGCCTGTCGCTCTTCCGCGACCCGCGCCTGCGGTGGCCCGGCCGGCTCGCCCTCTTTTCGGCGTTCATGGGCGTCAGCGCCTGGTTCCTGCCCGGCGAGGGATGGGCCATCTCCGAGCTTGCGGCGGCGGTGCCGGGAATGCTCTGGGTGGGCGCGCTGGCCTGGACCATGGCCGGCAGACCGGAGGGAAACCGTTGAGCCGGTCTGCCGGTCGTCTCACGCCACTTCCATGTTCGATGGGGCCGAGCCCTTCTTCTGCTCCTGGATGTTCACCTTGGGCAGCGGGATGGGTGGCGGGAGCCCCAGGTCCCTCGCGAGAAGGACCGTCTCCGGTATGCCGGCGTGAAGTATCGCCGTGTGGATCTCGTTGGCCATGTCGGTGGGCATGCTGTGCTTTTCGTGCCACTCCCGGACGAGCGTCGGGGCGTCCCCCCCGAAGATGAGCCGCCCCTCGAGCTTGAGCATGCCGAGGCTCCCGTAGCTTATCGCCAGCCGGAAATCGACATCGGCCTGGTGCGGGTTCATCTCCGTGACCGCGGTGACGGTGCTGTTGGTGTCTATCTTGACCTGGCCCGGCACCTCCTTTCGCCGGGTGAACCTTCGCCCCTCCACGGAGATGAACTCGATGTCGCTGACGGTCATGGCATTACCGCCTCTGTATCCGGCTCGATGTAATTCATGGTTTCGATTGCCTCGACGGGGGCGGCCGTTCAGGCCGCGCCCGGCCGGGCCTTGCCCGGCTGGTAGACGCCCTCGCCCGGCGAGATGGAGGGCTCCCAGTCGTCGACCACCGGCCGGCCCCGCAGGAACACCGCCTTCGGGAAGCAGGCCTCCCGGCCCTCGAAGGGGCTCCAGGCGCATTTGGAGGCGAGCCTCTTGCCCCGCACGGGGCGGAGCTCGTGCAGGTCGTACACCGCGAGATGGGCAGGGGCCCCGACCTCTATCCTTCCGGCCGGAAGCCCGTATATGGCGGCGGGGCGGGCGCAGACGGCATCCACGAGCCGGGCGACAGGCAGGCGCCCGTCCTTGACGAACACCATCATGAGCGGCACCATCGTCTCCGTTCCGGGAACACCCGCGGGCGCCTCGGCGAAATGTGTGTCCTTCTCCTCTTCAAGGTGCGGAGCGTGGTCCGAGGCCAGGCAGTCTATCCGGCCGTCGACGAATGCGCCCCAGAGCGCTTCCCTCTCGGCCCGCGTGCGCAGGGGCGGGTTCATCTTGCCCAGGGCGCCCAGGCCGTTCTGCTCCCTTGCGTCGAGCAGGAGATGGTGCGGGGTGACCTCGCAGGTGGCCGCTTTTTCCGCGGCGGCGCCCCTCTCCCCGTCCGCCGGAGCGCCCCCGGCCGGCCTTCCGTCCGGCGGCGCCTCGGGAGCCCGGCCGAGGAGCTCCAGCGCCCCCCGGCTGCTTATATGGCAGATGTGCCCCCGGTTGGCTCCGAGGGCGCCCAGGAACCTGCGCACCGCCTCCTTTTCGCATTCCGGCGGCCGCGCGTCGTTGTAGGTCAGCGGGTCGCGCGGGACGGCCTTGATGGAGCGGAGGATGCCCTCGTCCTCGGCGTGGACGGCCACCGGCCGCCCCGTCGCGGCCAGCGGGGCCAGCATCTTTGGCAGGCGGGAGTAGTCGTCCACGAGCAGGTCGCTGGTGGTCGAGCCCATGTAGAGCTTGTAGCCGGCGGCAAACGGGGCCGCCCTCTCCGGGCCTCCCCGGCCCGAAAGCCCCAGGAAGAGCCCGAAGTCCACGCCGGCGCGCCTCCGCACGGAGGAGAGCTTGTCGTTGAGGTCGCCCGGCGAAAGGACCGGCGGCCTGGTGTTGGGCATGTCCAGGACGGTCGTCACGCCCCCGCAGGCCGCCGCGGTCGTTCCCGACAGGAAATCCTCCTTGTGCGTCATGCCCGGGTCCCGGAAGTGGACGTGGGCGTCGACGGCTCCGGGGAGCACCAGCCGGTCGCCGAAGTCCACCGTCCGGACGCCCCTGATGACCTTCTTTATGGAAACGATGACGCCGTCCTCTATGCCCAGCGAGAGCTTGCGGGGCCTGCCCTCGAAGAACACGTTGCCCTCGACGACGAGCTCCATCGCGGCGTGGATAGTCGGGAAAGGTCTTTATGGTTTTTGTCCGGGGGCCGTGAGCCGTGGACCGTGAGCCGTGAACCGTGGGCCGGGAACCGGGAACCGGGAACCGGGGCACGACGGACGACGCAATCCTGGCCGGTCCCCGGCCCCCGGCAGCAGGCTCCCGGCTCACGGCTCACCGCTCACGGCTCACCGCTCACGGTCAAAAAGCTAAATAGCGCCTATGCGGCTTACCTTGCCGGCGATATATTGAGGATACGGTGGCACGGCCATTCCTGCTTCGAGGTCTCCGACGGGCTGACCCTGGTCACGGACCCGCACGACGGCAAGTCCATCGGGATCCCGCCGCCGAGGGTGAAGGCCGACGTCGTGCTCGTGACGCACGAGCACTTCGACCACAACAGCGTCCGCTCTGTCAGGGGCCAGAACACCCGCGTCTTCGACAAGGCCGGGCGCTTCGTCGACGGCGGGCTCGAGATAGCCGGCGTGCCCTCCTTCCACGACGATGCCGGAGGCCAGAAAAGGGGCCCGATGGTGCTTTTCGCGTTCAAGATGGACGGCGTCCGCTTCTGCCACCTCGGGGACCTCGGCTCCACGCTGGGCGAGAAGGAACTGGCCGAGATAGGGAAGGTGGACGTCCTGTTCGTCCCGGTGGGCGACATCTTCACGATAGGCGCGGCCCGGGCCTGGGAGGTGGTGCGCTCCGTGGACCCGCTGGTGGCGATACCGATGCACTACCGGACCGGGGGCCTTTCGCTGTCGATAAAGACCGTGGACCAGTTCCTCGAGGGCGCCGATGACCGCGTCGAGGTGGTCAACGTCGGCAACGAGATGGTCTTCGACCGCGAGGACCTGCCCGAGAGCCTGTCCGTGTGGGTTTTCTCGCTCTGAGCTCCGGGTGCCGTGAACCGTGAGCCGTGAGCCGGGGAACCGGGTGCTGGACGAACCGTCGTCCCCGCTCACGGCTCACGGCTCACGGTTTATAGCGCGTCCAGGATATCGTGCGCGTCCGAGGCGCCCATGTGGCCCCGGAGGCGCTCCCAGGCGCCTTTCCCGGCCAGCGCCGAGGCGAGCAGGGCCCTGAGCGCCTCCTTCTCGCTGCGGCGCACACGCGCCAGGTCGTCGGCGACTGCCAGTCCGTACGGGTAGCCGGGGAACGAGAGGTCCGAGGAGTTCCGGGCCATTGCGGCGAAGGTCCGGCCCAGCGCGCCGGAGTCCATCGCCCGTGCCTGCTCGCGCATCATCTCGAAGCGGAAGACGTGCCTCGAGGCCGGGTGGAGCCGGCAGGCGAATATCTCGGCCCGGTGCTCCGGGTGCTCGTTCACGACCAGAGGGTGGTAGTACCACCGGCCCGCAATCCCGGCGTCCCGGGCGAGCTTTCCCACGGCCGCCAGAAGCGGCATTCCCGAGGAGGTGAACAGGGCCGACGTCTTGGCCAGGGCGGAAAGCGTCACGCGCCGGTCCGATGCCGCCCGGAAGGCGGACGAGGCGGGCACGGATTCGTTGGTGACGGCGGTCTGGAGCGTCCCGTCGCGCACCGCGATGTCGCCGGGCCCGAGCTCATGAGCGGCAAGGCCCGCAAGCATCAGCCACTCGGCGAACCGCCGGGCGCAGGCGCCGACGGCCGAGATGTCCACCCGGAACGGCCCGGAGGCGAGCCTTTCGTCCCGCGAGCTCAGCAGGAGCCCCTGCCTGTCTGGCAGGAACGGGGCCGCCGCCCCGCCGGCCGGGAGGAGCTCCGCCGTGTAGAATATCTCGCCGTCCCGCGGTACGGCCCGGGCCACGCAAAGGAACTCGACCTTGGGGGGGACGCGCCTGACCGCCACCCGCTCAGGCCCCCGGAAGAGGACGGCGCACACCCTCACGAGCTGGACGGAGAAATCGGGGGCGTGGAGCAGCTCGAGGTTGCCCCCGTCCACGAACCCCAGCATGGCGTCCGGGGCGGAATCGCCGGCCTCCCTGAAATGCGACGGGTCCAGCGGGACCGGCGCGTAGCGGGCGTCCCCGAAGCGCGGCTCGCCCGGCTCCAGGTCGGCGACCTCCCGGTCCAGGAGCTCGGCGGCCTTGCGGAGGGCCTCGGAAAGCATGAACCGGAATCGGGCAGCCTCATTATATATATGACACGGCCCGGGGGCCGGGCCGGCCTCCCGCCCGCGCTCCCGGCCGAAATCACTGACGGCGGCAAGCGCCCGGGAAGGCCCGCGCGAGCCTCTCTCTCTCTCGACAACCTGCACAAAACATATAAATAAGAAAGCTTATGGGGACCGTACCTCGAAGAAGGGGGAATCAAAAATGGCAGAGAAACCGCACATGAACATCGTGTTCATAGGCCACGTTGACCATGGAAAGTCAACGACAATCGGCAGACTACTGTTGGACACCGGGCACATCCAGCAGTACGTGATCGACAAGTTCAAGGAAGAGGCCGCCTCCAAGGGCAAGACCACTTTCGAGTTCGCGTGGGTCATGGACCAGCTGAAGGAGGAGCGCGAGCGGGGCGTCACCATCGACGTCGCGCACAAGCCCTTCAACACCGACAAGTACTACTTCACCATCATCGACTGCCCGGGGCACCGCGACTTCATCAAGAACATGATAACCGGCACGAGCCAGGGCGACGGGGCCATCCTCGTCTGCTCCGCGGCCGAGGGCGCCCAGGCCCAGACCCGCGAGCACATATTCCTGGCCCGCACGCTGGGCATCCCGCAGCTCGTCGTCGCCGTCAACAAGATGGACGCCGTCGAGTACAAGCAGGAGGCCTACGACAAGACCAAGGCGGACGTGACGGTGCTGCTCAAGAACGTCGGGTACAAGACCGACGCCGTCGCATTCGTGCCCATAAGCGCCTACGTCGGCGACAACATCGCCTCCAAGTCGCCGAAGACCCCCTGGTACAAGGGACCGACGCTCGTCGAGGCGCTCAACGGGTTCACCGTCCCGGACAAGCCCACCGGGAAGCCCCTGCGCCTGCCGGTGCAGGACGTCTACACCATCACCGGCGTGGGCACCGTGCCCGTCGGACGGGTCGAGACCGGCGTGCTCAAGCCCAACGACAAGATAATATTCATGCCCTCCGGGAAGGTGGGCGAGGTCAAGTCCGTTGAAATGCACCACACCCAGCTTGCCCAGGCCATCCCGGGCGACAACGTCGGCTTCAACGTCCGCGGCATCTCCAAGACCGATGTCAAGCGGGGCGACGTCGCCGGGCCCGTGGACAACCCGCCCACGGTCGCCAAGGCCTTCACGGCGCGCATCATGGTCCTCAACCACCCCAGCGTCATAACCGCCGGGTACACGCCCGTGTTCCACTGCCACACCGCGCAGGTGGCGTGCACCTTCGAGGCTCTACTGAAGAAATTGGACCCCAAGACCGGCGGCACCCTGGAGGAGAACCCCCAGACCATCAAGACGGGCGACGCGGCGCTGGTCAAGATACGGCCGACCAAGCCGATGGTCGTGGAGCTCGCCAAGGACTTCCCGCCGCTGGGCAAGTTCGCCATACGCGACATGGGCATAACCGTGGCTGCAGGTATGTGCATCGAGGTGGAGAAGAAGTAATTCTCCACCACTTTCGGATTTGAGGTGTTGCACTTGCCGGCCGGGCCCAAGGCGAAGATATCCCTCACCGGGACAGACCCGAAGAAGGTGGACGGCGTCTGCCAGCAGATCAAGACGATCTCGGAGCGCACCGGCGTCCACATGGCGGGGCCGATACCGCTTCCCACCAAGCACATGAACGTCCCGGTCCGGAAGGCGCCCGACGGCGAGGGCTCCAACACCTGGGACCACTGGGAGATGCGCGTCCACAAGAGGCTCATCTACCTGGACCCGGACGAGCGCGCCCTGCGCCAGCTCATGAGGATCTCGGTCCCGGACGGCGTCAACATCGAGATAGTGCTGCGGACCTGAGCGCCCCTTTCCGTTTCAGCCCCTTTTCGCTCTCAGACCCTTGAGCTCGCGCTCCGTGCGTTCCAGCTCCTTTGCGGCGCCAAGCCTCTCGAACTCGACGCGGGAGAGCTCGAGCTCGGCCGCGGCGCCGGCCCGGTCGCCCTTCTTCCTGAGCGCCAGGGCGTGCTCGAAGCGCGCCTCGGCAAGCTCCCTCGGCATGCCGAGCTTTCCCAGGAGAGCAAGCCCGTCTTGGAAGAACTTCTCGGAGCGCTCCCAGTCGCGCACCGTCCTGTAGAGGATTCCCTTGGCGAGCAGCCCCGACGAGCGCATGTAGTCGTCCCCCAGGCGCTCGAACGTCGCCATGGAGGCGTCGATGTACTTGAGCGCGCGGTCCTCCTCGCCCTTGCGCGCGAGTATCTGGCCGATGTTGGACAGCGCGTAGGCGCTCGTCGAGACCTCCCCGCAGCGCTCCGAGAGGTCGAGGCTTTTCTGGTAATGCTCGAGGGCCTCGTCCACCCGGTCCTCGTAGAAGAGGACGGCGCCGATGTTGTTGTGGACGCGCGCCTCCTCCCGGAGCGAGTCCCCCGATTCCAGGGCCTTGAGCGCCTGGGAGTAGAGCGAGAGCGCGCTCTCGGCATCGCCGCGGTCGCTTTCCAGATTGGCCATGTCGATGAGGAGGGAGGCCGCAAGCGGGCCCCGGCCCTCGCGCCGGGCGAGCTTGAGCGCCTCGGAGAACCGTGCGGAGGAGGCCTTCCAGTCCCCCCGGCGCCAGTCGAGGCACGCCTGTCCCCGGAGCGATTCGGCCGCCAACGCCGGCGAGAGCGCCGCCGCCCTCGAGTAGGCGTCGGCGGCGCCCTCCCAGTCGGAACGCTCGCGCATTATCTCGCCGGCGCCGTACCACGAGCGCGCCGCCGTTTCCCCGCCGTGCGCGGCCGCCTCCCGGTAGAGCTGGAGCGCCCGGTCCCGTTCCCCCGAGGCGGCCCGCGCCTCCGCCGAGAGAAGGAGCAGCCGGCCCCGGCGGCCGGGGTCGCAGTCACCGGGCCCCAGCCGGTCGAGCACCTCGGCGACGAGCGTCCGGCCCTGGCCGGAGTCGAGGAGCCGCCGGCCGTGCTCGTCGGCCGCGGCGGCCGCTCCCGGAAGGTCCCCGCCGAGCACCAGGTGCCTGAGGGCGTCCAGCGTCGGCCCGGGTCCGGCCCCGAGAAGGTGGGCGGCGGCCTTCAGGTGGTGCTCCCGCTTCTCGCCGGGGGAGAGCCTCGAAAGGAAAAACTCGCGCAGGGTGTCGTGCATCGAGAGGACGCCGGAGGCGGAGCGAACCAGGAGGTTCTTCTCCACCAGGCCGTCGAGCACCGCCGGATCCCCGCCCGGGTCGAGAAGGGCCTCCGCCGGCGCCTCGCGGCCCAGCACGGCCGCGGTGCCCAGGATGCGGCGCTCGTTCTGGGGCAGGCCCGAGTAGACCTCGTCGCGCAGGTGCTCCTCGATGGCCTCCCGCCCGGCGGCGGCGCCGCGGCTTGCCAGGAGCTCGATGTAGAGGGGATGGCCGCCTGCGGCGGCCATCAGGCCGGCCCGCTCCCCGGCCGGCACGGAATTGCCGATGAGCCTGAGCGCGGATTCGCCGTCCAGGCCTCCGAGCTGGAGCTCCCGCACCAGCCCCCTCGACCTCGCGTCCGGGTTGCACAGCCGCCGCTTCTCCCTGGAGAGCACGAGAAGCCTCGGGCCGTTGACCTGGAGGGCGGCGTCGGCCATCGCCCGCACGCCGTCCAGCACCTCCGCCGGGGCCTTCTGGAGGTCGTCGACGACGATGACGGCGCCCAGGTCGGAGAACTCTGAGCGCAGGAGCTCGTGCACCGCCGGGAGTTCCGGCGACGGCTCTTCGGCCAGGAGCCTCCCGAGCCTGCGCCGGCCGGTCCGCTCGAGGAATGCGGCGAGGGGCCGCAGGAGCCCCGGGAGGGTGTCCCACTCGTGCAGCGCGAGCCAGAGCCGGTGGCGCCTGCCCTTGAGCTCCTCGAGGGCGCCCCGGGCAAAGGAGGTCTTCCCTATCCCCGAGACGCCCAGCACCGTCACGACACGGGGCTCGCCCTGGAGCCAGCCCAGCATCGTCTCGAGCTCGCTCCGGCGCCCGAAGAACGGCCGCGGGGCCGGGGCGCGCTCCCAGTCGTCGACGAAGCCCTCCTGTCGGCCGCCGGGCCGCAGGGATTCCGCCCCCACCGGGCCCCTCTCGGACGCCAGGACGATGTCCAGGAGCCCGCAGCGGACGCCCAGGAGGCCGGGGACCTCGCCCATCCGGGCCGTCCGGGCCCCGTCGGGGAGCTCCACCTTCACTGGCCGGGACTCGAGGCGCCGGCGTATCTCGCGCGCTTCGAGCGCCCCCTCCCAGGTCGGCCGGTAGATGCGGCGGCTCCGCCCGCCGCTTTTCAGGTGCGAGAGGCGCTCGCCGGCCAGCCCGCGGTCCACGAGCTTGCGGACATTCCTCGGCACGTGGCTGCGCAGCAGGCCCAGCCGGTCGGCGATGCCGTTTTGCGAGAGGGCGTAGGGCGCGTCACCCTCGGCATCGGCGGCCCCGGCGAACTCGTCGAGGTGGAGCAGTATCTTCTCCGGGGCGGTGAGGGCGGCCTTGCGGACCACGGGGAAGGATTGACGAAGATGATATATAATTGTTGAGTAGGGTGCAGGGCGCAAGGCGCATGGCGCAAGGTCTAAGGAGCGAGGCGCACGGGGCAAGGAGCCGAGTCTCTCCGGGGCTATTCCCGCCCCTTGCCCCTTGCCCCTTGTCCCTTGCGCCCTCGTCCCCCCGGAGGACCTGCGGTCGTCTTGGCCTAAACGAGCTTCGCTCGTTTACGGCTCGCTCGCCTGCGGTTGCGCCTTGCGCCTTGCGCCATATGCTTTATATATACCGTCGCTTATGCCATCAGGCCTAAAACAAGGGGACGCTTATGTACCGGATTGTCCGCAGGGAGGACACCGTGAGGATTCCGCCCGACCGGCTCGGGGACGAGGTGGACACGGTGGTCAACGAGCTGGCCCACACCGGCTTCGAGGGAAAGTTCGACAAGGGCCAACTCACCGTCTTGGTCACGAACATCTCGCCCGTCGGGGTCGGCCGAATCATCCACGGGGACGGGGCCGTCTACCAGAAGGTGAACTACGAGGCGCTGGTGTTCCGTCCGGAGATACAGGAAGTGGTGCTGGGCACCGTCTGCGAGGTGCTCAAGTTCGGCGCCTTCGTGCACATCGGCCCGCTGGACGGGCTCCTTCACATCAGCCAGATAATGGACGACCGCGTCGAGGTCAACGAGGCCTCCAACCGGCTCGTCGGCAAGGACACCAAGAAGGAGCTCAAGGTGGGCGACCAGGTGCGGGCGCGCATCGTGGCCATCAGCATCAACGAGCGCACGCCCCGAGAAAGCAAGATAGGCCTCACGATGAGGCAGCCGGGGCTCGGCAAGGTCGAGTGGCTCACCGAGGACCGCGACCACAAGGACGACAAGGGCAAAAAGACAGAGAAGAAGGAGAAGAAGGGGGCTGCCAAATGAAGGCCTGCAAGCAGTGCCATCTCATAGTCGAGGAGGGCGAGATCTGCCCCCGCTGCAAGGGCGCCCTTTCGAGGGAATGGCAGGGCTACGCCATCATCATCGATTCGGGCCGGTCCGACATCGCCCGGCAGATAGGCGTCAAGGAGAACGGGAAGTACGCGTTGAAGGTCCGTTGAACCCCGGACACCGGATGGCCGGATGCGTGAACACGGCGAGATAAGGCGCAGCTTCGAACTGGTTCTCGACACGGAGGACTGCACGCTCTCCGACAAGCTCCTGGTCTCCAACGCCATCGACGGCTGGCAGGTCGTCCGGGGCGTGGGCGAGGTGCTCGATGTCGACATACTGGAGTTCGTCGGGACACGCCTCGTGCTCCGGCTGAGCCTCCGCAAGCCGCTCACCTACAAGGAGATAAACGGCTACATCGAGGACCTTCTGGCGTTCACCGGCGAGCAGACCAACTACCATGTCAACCTCAAACCGGCCGGCATACGCTGGGACACGAAAGGGGCGGGCCCGACCGCCGACCGCTTCGACGAGAGCCTCCTCATCTCGAGGTCGCGGCGGGGCGAGATGCTGAGAAACCTCGACATCCGGCTCCAGAAGGAGGCCGAAAGCCACTCCAAGGGCAAGTACGAGCTTCCGGCCGGCGCCTGCTACATCTCCCGGGAGCGCAAGTCGGAGCGCGCCTTCGAGGTTTTCGCCGACCTTGTCACCCACGGCATGCAGGGGCTCTGCGTCACGCGCCTCAGGCCGGAGACGGTCCGGGAGCGCTGGGGCCTGCGCAAGACCCCCATCGTCTGGCTGACGCAGAACGCCGAGGCCGGCGAGAAATGCATCACGCCCACGGACATGCCCCGGGTCCACTTCGTGATCTCCGATTTCCTGGACAAGGCCGAAAACAGCGTCATAATGCTAGACGGCATCGAGTACATCACCACCCACAACAGCTTCCCCTCGGCCCTCAAGCTCGTCCAGCTCCTCAACGACCGCGTCATGATGCACCGCTCCCGGCTCTTGTTGCCCGTGGACCCGGTGGCCGTCGGCGAAAAGGAGCTTGCCCTGCTCGAGAGGGACATGCGGCCTCTCACGGACGCTTCCCAGTGAATACGGGGGTGCAGGGTGAAGCGGGCAGGGTGAAGGCGTCCGAACCCCAACCCCTTGCACCCTTCACCATTAACCCTTCCCCCCTTGACCCTGCTTTATATCCGCCGGCCTTGAATTTACAAATATATTTATATATAGACGATTTCCCTGTACAGGTTGGCAGATGAGGTGAGCTTGTGAACCCGAAAATCAAGTTGTTCGTGGCCGTGGTCCTTGCTGGAATGTTCGTATTGCCGCCCGCGGCGGCGGCCGGGGGCTCCGATGCCCAGGCGCCTGCGCAAGAGCCCGGCACGGCCCGGGTACCTGATGGGGCCAGGCACACCCCCATGTACCTGGCCGACCTGGAGAACGAGGCCGCCGGGCTTCCCAAGGGGATAGGGACCATTACCCAGGGTGTCAGACCGGAGACCCCCAACATCCTCGACCCGGGGCGTTCGCCCGGGGCCTCCTCCATGGGCCGCGGCCCGAGGGCCGGTCCTGACATATACGTCGCGGCCAGGGGCCTGGCATTGGAGCCGCCCCAGTCCGTCCGGGAGTGGATGGGCGCCGGTGTGTACGCCCTCAAGGGCGCCCAGACGCAGATAAACATCACGATCAACAACTCGGGCGACGCGGTGGCGAGCCCGGTCACGATGGTCGTGAAGATATGGGACTACTTCATGACCGAGATGTTCAACCAGACCTACAATGTGGGCGACATTGCGGCCGGCACGAACACCACCGCATACGTCTACTGGACCCCGGCCTACTGCTCCTACTGGGAGCTCAACATCACGCTGTCCACCCCGGGCGACTCGGACCTTTCCAACAACCAGGCGGACGTCTGGAACAACGGCTTCGCCTGGCTGAGCGTGGCCCTCTGGGCGGACTCGTGCGCCTCGACCACCGGCTGGAGCGGCGACATCGGCGCCAACGCCTGGCACATCGCCACCACCGAGCCGGCGCTGGACAACGCCTCCCAGCACAGCGCCGGGGACAGCTGCTGGTACCACGGCAACGACCTCACCAAGCGCTACCCGAACAACCAGGACGCTTCGGCCGTCTCCCCGAACCTCGATATGCGGAACTTCGGAAAGTCGTGGTTCCTGCACTTCAACTACCTTTTCCACGGCAGCCTCCCGGCCCTCGACCCCGGCGACTATTTCGAGCAGTCGTTCACGAAGGACAACGGGGCCACCTGGAGCGAGGCCCGGGCCAGCCTCACCGGCCAGATGCTCGCCGGAAGCGGGATAGACATAAACTGGTTCAACTGGTACACCGACATGAACGGCGACGGCCAGGCGCAGGGCAATGAACTGGGCCTTGAGATATCCGAATACGCTGGAAACCAGGTCAAGTTCCGCAACCGCTTCGTGTCCAACGGCGCCGTCCAGGACACCGGCATCTACCTGGACGACTTCGTCGTCTGGGGCATGGAGATACAGTACGACGCCGGCGTGGTGTTCACCTCCGACCTGAACGCCATGAATATCAACACGGCCCAGTCCATCAAGGCCAAGGTCACCAACCACCGGCAGACGCAGCCGGCGGCCTTCAACTGCACCCTCAACATCACCCAGCGCGGCGATCCGACCCACATGCTGAGCGGGTTCCCCAAGGTGGTCCAGGTCAGCGCCCTGGGCGCCGGCGCCTCGCAGGACGTAACCTTCGACTGGACGCCGATGCAGAAGGGCGACTTCGTGGCGGTCGTCAACATCACGGGAGCAAGGGACCACGATCCGTTCAACAACCGCGAGGTCCGCTCTTTCCACATGGCCGGCGAAAAACCCTCGCTGCTAGTTGTCGACGACAACCCGTTCGGAAATCCGCTCAACACCACGGACAAGCTCATCTCCCTGCTCACCGACCCGCTGGCGGGCGGCTTCGACGACTACAGCCGGTTCTACACGGTCTACGGCTCGAGCCGCACCGGCAACGACTTCGGCGGGGACGGGCCCTCGGCCGACCTGATGAAGAAGTTCGACGTCGTGGTGTGGACCACCGGCTGGGACAGCCGAAACGAGACCGACAACGGCACTCTCACGGCCAATGACCAGACCAACCTCAGGAGCTACCTCAACGCCGGAGGGGCGCTGTGGCTCATGAGCATGGGCACCATCAACGACCTGTACCCCGGGTCATTCGTGAAGGATGTGCTCCATGTCGCGAGCGCCCAGAACGACACCGCCATCAAAGGCGGGATGTTCGTCGACCAGCGCATCCTGCCCGGGCAGCTCAACGGCACGGAAGGCGGCCTGGCCGAGGGCGCCCAGTACTACATTGCGCCCCCGGGAGGCACCAACTGGACCTACGACGAGGCGGACCTCATCCAGCCCGACGCGCAGGCGCAGGGCGTGTTCTACTCGGACGCCGACATGGACTGGTACGTGGCGTTGCAGTACTCCGGGGCCTACCGGCTCGTCTTCCAGACGTTCGACTTCACCTGGATACAGCTGTCCGAGGACCGCGCCGACCTCGTAAAGCGCGTCATAGGCTACCTGACCGGCGGCCTCGAGATGAAGGTCTTCGGCGGCGGGGCCCCCACCAGCCACCTGATGGTCGACCCGGGCGGCTCCGTGGAGTACACGCTGACCATAATGAACGGCGGCACCAAGGTGCGCACCCTCAACGATATCGACATACAGAACACCCCCTCCGGCTGGACCGCCACGGCGAACCCGATGGTGAACGCCGGCGACAACCCGCTGGACATCGCGCCCTCGGAATCGCTGGACATCGTCTTGACGGTCAAGGCGCCGGACAGGGCCCTCGCCGGCATCATCGCCGACATCAACGTCTCGATGACCTTCAAAAACTACGGCCGGGTCCTGTACAACCACACCGTGACCGAGGTGCGGGCGATACTGGGAACCGAGTTCGTGGCCGCGACCACCGAGCAGAACCTCACCGGCCCGGGCACCGCCTCGTACTCGTTCACCCTGCGCAACAAGGGCAACCTCCAAATCACGGCCGAGCTCCTCCGGAGCGGGGACCGCTCCGAGTGGATAACCCTGGGCTCGCCCACCGTGACGCTCCAGCCCTACGAGGAACGGCTGCTCTCGGCGGTGCTGACCGTCCCCGACGGCGTGTTCCGGGAGGCCGGGAACTACACGCTGCGGGACAACATCACCTCGCGTGTGACCTACCTTGGGAATGTTTCCACGGCGAACCTCAGCCTCACGACCCGCATCCGGATCGCCCAGATATTCTCGGCCAAGATAGACGAGTTCACCCTGGACCCGAGCGACGGGCAGGTGGACATGAGCGCCGCAAAGCCAGCGGCGAGGCTCACGGTCAAGGTGACGGCCCAGGCGGGGAACGGCCACGACAACGTCTCCGTGGAGCTCAAGTCCAAGAGCTTCACTCCGACGAGCGGCTCCCAGCGCGCCTGGGACGGGACCGGATGGACGCTGCCCAAGACCACGGTGGCCACGACGCCGTTCATGCTGACCGGCAAGGAAACCGGCCAGCTCCAGATACTCGTGCCCGCCAAGGCGGACGCCGGCGACTACGTCATCGAGATACGCGCCGTGCCCGGCTCGGGCCGGCTCTCCGACGGGGACACCTCCACGATAACCATCCGCGTCGCCAGGCCCGACCTCCAGGTGGTCGACGGCTCCATGAGCTTCAGCCCCAAGGAGCCCGAGGTCGGCGCGCCCGTCAAGATAAAGGTGACGGTCAAGAACACCGGCGGCGTCCTGGCCAGGGACGTGGACGTCTCGTTCTACACCTCCGGCGAGAACCTCATCGAGACCAAGCGGATAACGACCCTTGCTGCCACCACCGGCGCGTCGTCCGTGGAGATAACCTGGGAGGGCGTGGCGCTGGGCGAGAACGAGATAATGGTGCGGGTGGACCCGGCGAACGCCATCGGGGAGCTCGACGAGACCAACAACGAGATAACCGACACGGTCGTCGGCTACCGGTCGGACCTGGTCATCGAGGCGGCGCCCGTCTTCTACAAGGAGGGCCGCATCGTCACCAAGGTCACGGACGGCGACACCGTGACCATCGAGGTCACCATCAAGAACGCCGGGGCCTACGCCCTGAACCTCACCGGGGTGAAGGTGCAGGTCACGGACCAGAAGACCGGCGACGTGCTCCCGGTCCAGACGGTCGGCATCAACACCCGGACGGAAGTCAAGGTGAGCTTCATCTGGACCGTCAGGAAGACCGGCACCCACACCTTCGAGGTGAAGGTGAACCCCGAAGGCGCCACCGACCTCAAGGAGACGAGCTACGACAACAACCTCCAGACGGCATCGCTGAAGGTCGTTCCGCCGGTACCGCCGGGCGGTGAAGGCCCCTCGATGATGATGATAATAGCCGTGGTGGCCATCGTGGCGGTCGTGGCAGTGGTGGCGCTCGTCCTGATGCGCCGCAAGCCCCGCACGGCCTCTCCGGCGCCCAGCGCGGCCCCCGAGTCGGCCGAGGTCGTCGAGGCCGTGGCCGTGGAAGGCGAGCAGAAGTAGTCGACCCGAAAGGGGGGGCTTTTTTTCCCCCCCGTTTTCCCTTTTAAAAACCCTTTATATTCCGGCCTCCATCCAGGGCGCGACCACCAAAAAAAACACCAAACATTATATATACGTACCGATATCAAAGACGGCTATCGTTGATTGAGGTGAAAAAGACATGTCGCCGAAGTCCGGTCGCCGGTCCGTTTTGAACGGCCTTCTGGCCCTGGTCCTCCTGCTCGGGGCGCTCGCTCCCGCGGTCTCGGCCGGGCCCTCCGAGGGCCCCGCCTCGCCCAGGGCCGCAAACTACCTTTTGAGCATCGTGCCGACCAACGCAACGAAGTGGGTGGACGCCTCCACGCCCCAGAAATCGGCCACCTACGGATTCCAGGTCAAGAACACCGGGGATTCCAGCCTGCCCTACTGCGACCTGCAGCTGTACCCTTGGACGTTCGGCGACAAGTGGTCCTACAACTTCATCCCGTCGGCCCCCTTCGAGGTGAACTCCGGCGAGACGAAGACGGTGCTCATGGTCGTCTACCCGGCGGCCGAGGCCGAGGCCAAGCGCTACACCTTCTCGCTCCAAGGCAAGGGCACCGGCGTCATCACGAACAAGATCTCCGTCAATCTGGATGTCAAGCAGTACGCCGACGTGCTGGTCAAGGCCCCGCCCCCCCAGGCGGCCAACCCGGGCGAGACCCTCGAGTTCAACTTCGAGATACAGAACACCGGCAACGGCAAGGACCGGTTCTTCATCACCTACGTCGAGGCCTCCGTCTCGAGCATCCAGCCCTACCTCAAGGACAACAACAACTGGACGCTGGACCTCGCCACGGGGAAGAGCGTCATAAAGACCGTGGTCGTGCCGCTGCCCTTCGACGCCAAGACCACGGAGGGCTCGGCCGGGCTCCAGCTCTCCATGGAGGTGCGCTCCAACTTCAACCAGAGCGTCACGGACCTCAACTGGACGCTCATCCGGATATACCACATATACGACCTCAGCATGGGCCTTTCACCGCCCTCGGCCACAATATTGCCGGGCGAGCTCGCCGAGTTCACCGTGACGGTGCTCAATCTGGGCAACGGGATGGACAACGTCAACCTCAACCTGACCTCCAACTTCGATTCCTCGGGCTGGACCGTCAACCTCCAGAGGACCTCCTTCCTGCTCCCGGCGGGAAGGTCCAACAGCACCAAGCTCAAGATAACCCCGCCCCTCAACGCACTGCGGGGCACCAACTACAAGTTCGAGATAATCTCCCGCTCCTCGGGCCCGCTCTTCCCCGAGACGCCCGTGGAGAGGACGGAGCTTCTCAGCATAACCATCTCGCAGGTGCGCGACATCTTCGCGCCCGTGACCTCCTTCAAGTACAACCAGACCGTCGGGCCGGGGCAGGTCGCCCGCTTCCCGTTCAACTTCACGAACAAGGGCAACGGCGAGGACATGGTCAACATCACCGTCATCGAGAAGCCCGTCGGCTGGCACGCCACGCTGGATTTCTTCCAAAACATCCGCATGCAGCCCTATGTAACGCAGGAGGTCAGCCTCACCGTGCAGTCCTCCATCAACCGAAACGAGTCCCAGCGCCAGACCTACACCGTGAGGCTCCAGATAATCAACGCCGCCAAGACCTCGGTCATCAATCTGACGTTCGACGTCGAGGTGGGGCCGGTCTACGACTGGGAGTTCACGGTCGAGGAGCCCGTCAAGGGCATGGTCAACCCCTACGCCCGCGCGGTGCAGAGCTTCACGCTCTCGTTTTCGAACACCGGCAACATCGGCGACGAGATCCAGCTCGCGTTGACCGGGGACTACGCCTCGTGGGGCAAGCTCGACACGAGCGCCCTCTCGCTCGCCTACGGGGAGCGGAAGACGGTGAGGCTCGCGGTCGAGGTGCCCACCAGCGCCGAGCTGGGCCGGGAGTACGGGCTGAAGATAATGGCATCCTCCCTGAACCAGCCCGCCCTCGTCAAGGAGGCCAGCGTCTCCGTGGTGGTCATCCACCTGGACGTATCCGTCGTGCCGGCGGACAGCATCGAGATAAACGGGCAGGTCTGGAAGGACTACAAGGCCACTCTCGGAACCCGGCTCAACATCACCGTCACGCTGCGCAACGACGGCACCGACTCGGTGCGGCTCGTCAGCGTCAGGTTCTACGACAACGACGTGCTCTTTGCCGAGCGGAACACCACCACGGTCACCCCCCTCAAGACCGCGAAGTTCACGGTCTCCTGGAACGCCACGATGCTGGGATTGCACATCCTGCGGGTGAAGATAGACGCGACAAACCAGCTGGGAGAGTCCAACGAGGGCAACAACGAGGGCGTGTCGACCGTGATGGTGAAGAAGGAGGTCGTGAACACGCCGCCGCCCGCGGCGCCCAACTGGCTCTACCCGCTCGTGGTCGTCATACTGCTGGTCGTGGCCGTTGCGGTGGCCTTCGTGCTGTACGCGCGGCGCCCCAAGTACGACAAGGAGCTCTACGAGAGCATCTACGGAAGCAAGGGCGGCGCCGAGGCCTCCCAGATGGCGGCCGAGCGCGCGGAGGTCGAGCGCCGGGCCCGCGAGAAGGGCGAGGAGGGCTACGTGGCCTCGCCGCTCTACGAGGACACGACGCACGAGGAGGTCTATGCGCCGCCGTCGGCCGAAAACGCCACGGGGCCCGTGACCGGCCCGTCCATGGACCTCGGGGCCCCGGCCGCACCGGCGCCCCCGGAGATGCCCGGACCGCCGTCGGCCCCGGAGCCCCCGAAGGACTCGCCGGCGCTCACGCCCGTCACCAGGAAGAAGATCTCCATCATACCGAAGAAATAGGGCGGCGCCGGAAGCGGAATTGACCGGGTCGGAACACTACCCGGTCTTCTTTTCCTCGAGGACGTTCTTTACCTTCCGGGCGTAGCGCGTCGCCTTCTCGTAGCTCCCGCCGCGCAAAAACGAGACGGCGAGCTTGAGCAGGTTCCGGGCATGGGCGACGTTCTGGCCGGCCTTGTCGAGTCGCTCGAGCTCCGCCTCCACCTGCTTTATCTCCGCTTCGGCGGCGGCGGCATCTCCCTCGGAGGCGGCCGGCGCCGGCTCGGGCCCGGCGGGCCTGGCCGCCCCGGGCGCGGTGGCCGGTTCCGGCGTGGGCGCAAGCTCGGCGGTGCAGCTCGGGCACTTGCTCCAGCCGGGCTCCACGGCCTCCCCGCAGGCCGGGCAGACCGGCGGGCCGGCCCGGGGCCTGTCACCGGCCAGGATGACCGGCTTGGAGGCGCGGCCGGCCGCGCCGGAGTCGGCGTCGACCGGCTTGGCCACGGCCGGCGGCAGGGGCGGCTTCTCCACGAGGGCCTTCTCCGTCGCCTGGCGGGTCTGCGCCTCGTTGGCGGTCTTTATCGCCTTCTTGGCGTAGGCGACCGCCTTTTCGTAATTGCCGGTCTTGAGGAAGGACTGGGCGAGCTGGATGAGGCTGTCGGACTGGCCGACGTCGACCGAGCGCCCCCGGTGGTCGTCGACCACCTTCTGGGCCTCGGCTATCTGCTCCTTCGCCTTCGTGAAATGCCCCGCCGTCTCCTCGAGGAGCTGGAGCGCCTTCTCGGCGGTCTGCCGGGATTCGCCGAAGTTGCCATCGTCGAGGCTGTTTTTGGCCTGGCGCACCAGGAGGTCGACCTTGCGCACGTCGACGCCGGAGGCGGCGGCCTCCTCCATGCGCCTGTCCGATTCGGCTAAAAGCTCCTTGGACCGGCAGTTCGCGCATTCGCCCGAGGCGGGGACGGGGGCCCCGCAGACGGTGCACCTGCCGGAGGCCGATTTGGATTCTGAGCGCGGCTCGGCCTTGGCGGCGGCGCCGGCCCCCGATGATTCGAAGCCGGCCCCGGCGGCAGCGTGCTGGGAGGCGACGGCCTGGTAGCCCTCCGGGTAGCGGTACTGCTGGCCCGGCCGTGGCGGGGCGTACTTCTGGCAGGGGTAGCAGTACCAGGCGTTGTAGGCCTCGATGAAGGTGAGCGGCTTGCCGCAACTGTCGCAGAGGTACTGCTCCGCCGGCTTGGTCTCGGTACTGGCCGTGTCTTGTCCCCCTGTATTTAAAGGTGCATACCAAATCCCAGTCCTAGGATTTTAAGGTTAGTGTTGCGGAAACCGTCACGGAATCCGAGGCTCGTCCGCCCCTCCCGCCGCTCAAACCGGGCCGCGGGGGCTCTCCGCAAGCCCCCGGGCGTCCAGGGTGTGCTGGTAGGCCTTCTCGTAGTTGCCGCCCCGCAAATGCAGGCGGGCCAGGCCTATGGCCTTCTCCATCTCCCGGGTCTCCGCCCCCGCCTGGCGGAGCCCCGGCAGGGCTTTTTCGGCCTCCTCCAGCATCGCGGTTATCCGGGACCGGGCCTCCTCCCGGGCCTGCTCGAGCTCCGCCTCCTTGCCGGCCGCAAGATCGGCGGCGCGCTGCCCGAGGTCATTTTGGAGCCCGGCGGCCATCTTCTCCGCCACCTCGAACCTCTCGCCGGCCAGGAGGAGCTGGGAGGCAATGCAAAGGCGGAGGAGCTCGTCGCGGGCCGGCTCGCCGGCCTCCTCGATGAGCGAGAGGTCGGCAAAGCCCTTCGAGAGCACCGCCCGGAGCCTCCGGGTGCGCTCGTCGGGCAATTCGGCGGCCTCGAGGCGCTGGCGCGTGGCGGGGGCGATGTGCGAAAGCGAGGTCGGGCCTCCGCAGGTGTGGCACTGCGCCCAGCTCTCTTCGACCGGCTGGAGGCAGGCGGCGCACCGGAGCCTCTCGCGCGGCGCCTCCGGCGCCTTCAGCACGAGCCTCTGGTTGTCCAGTATGACCGGGCCGGGCGGAGGGGGGGGCGCGGCGGCCGCGGCGGCGCGGGCGCGGCCCTGGCGCCAGCGCCAGGCGGCGGCGGCCGCGGCGAGCGCCGCGGCGAGCGCGAGGGCCAAAACGAGGAGCGGGTCCGCCCCGGGCGGAGCCTCCCGCTTCACGAGGAGGAAGAACCGGGCCCGGTTGCCGGCGGCGTCCGTGACGTTTATGGAAAGTATGTTGGTCCCGGGCCGCAGCCCCACCTTCGCCCGGAACGTGCCGTTGCCGTCCACGGTGGCGTTTTGGCCGTCGATAAAGACCGCGGCGCCCGGCTCGGCGAGGCCCACCACCACCACGGACGAGCCGGTCGTCCGGGTCCCGTTCTCCGGCGAAAGCAGCGAAAAGGAAACACCCGTGTCGAGGAAGACGCGGACCACCGTCGCGTTGCGGTTCCCGGCCGGGTCGCGGAGCTCGATGGAGATGGTGTTGGGCCCGTTCTGAAGCGGATAGAGGATGCTGAAGCTGCCCAGCCCGTCGGAGAGGACGGTCCCTCCGCGGCAGGCCACGGCGACGCCCGGCTCCGTCGTCCCGGTGATGTTGATGGTCGGATAGTTCACCGGGAGGCCGTCGGGGGGAAAGAGCACCGCGGCGGCCGGAGGCACCGTGTCCAGCCAAAGAAACAGCGTCGTCGAGTTCCGGTTGCCGGCGGCGTCGACGGCCGAAAAGAGCAGGAGGTTCCCGCCCTCGGTCAGGTTGGCGGACGCCGTGAAGTTCCCGTCGGCGGCGCCCAAGAGGGAGCCCGAAAACAGCACGGCCGCCCCGGCCTCGCAGCGGCCCGCGACCGTCGTGCGGGGCCGGTTGGTCACCGAGCCGTTCCCGGGCTGAAGCACCACGATCTCCGGGGGCACGGTGTCCACGACAATGGTGCGGTTGGCCCAGGCGGAGTTCCTGTACTGGTCCGCCGAGAACACCGTAAGGTTGTTTTGGCCCTCGAGGAGCCGGAGCTCGGATTCGAAGCTCCCGTCCGGGAGCACCATCGCCGGCACGCCGTTGACGAGCACGTAGGCGCCCGGCTCGGTGGAGCCGCGCACGACAAGGACGGTCCGGTTGAGAAGCAGGCCCCCGGGCGGGACATCTATCGTCAGGTCGGGGGGAAGGCTGTGGCGTATGACCGTGCGGAGCACCGAGAAGACGTTGAAAATCGGGTCCACGGCGGTGATGTTTATGGTGTTGGGGCCCTCCGCGAGCGCCACCCGGGCGCTGAAGTTAAGGGTGGACTGCTCTATTTCGACCGGCTCCCCGTTGACGGTCAGGACGGCGTCCGGGTCGGTCTGCATGGTCCCGTTCACGTACACGAAGGAGGCGGGGGTGGTGAGGTTGTCCCGGGGGCCCTGGAGCGTAAAGCGCGGCGGCACGTCGTCCAGGAGGAGTTCCAGGTCCATGTCCCGCGTTATCGATGTCCGGATGCTCTCCACGAAGCGCCCCGAGAAGACGCCGATGCGGTAGGAGCCGGTGTTGACCTTTCCCGCCCGCGTCTGCTCGTACTCGGCCATCATCCGGGGCGGAAGCTCCCCGGTGCCGTTCGCCGTGTCCGAGAAGACGAGCTCGTTCGTGTCGGCGCGGAAGAACTTGACGAGGGCCCCGGCCGCGGGCTCGCCGCTGCTCTCCCAGACCACGCGGGGGCGCACCAGCCACTCCACCCGGAGCACGCTCTCCGCATCGCCGAACGTGACGTTGCGGAGGCTGTTGTTGTAGGATATGAACTCGGTGTGGTCCGAGGTCCGGCCCAGCGAGAGCTCGTAGAGGCCGGTCCGGAGCATCGTGGCGTTGCGCACAATGGCCCGCATGTCGAGGAAGTAGAAGCAGTAGTCGTTCCCCTCGAGGTATGGGGACTCGCAGTCGATGGTGGTCCCGGTGGCGTAATATCCCACCTTGTTCTCTATGAGCTCGTCGCGGGTGGAGCATACCGGGGAGCGGTCGGCGTCCACCGCCCGGAGCTTGTTGAGCTGGAAGAGGTTGCCCTCCATCACGAGCGGCGAGCTCTGCGCGTACAGGCCGTCCTTCGTGTTGCCGCGGAAGATGTTTCCGCGCAGGACGGGCGAGGAGGCCTGAAGGACGAGGCCGTGCTCTGCGTTCCCGTCGAAGATGTTCTTCTCGAGCACGAGCGTCGTATCCCTGACGTACATCCCGTTTCGGTTGTTTTGGGTGAACGTGTTGTAGGCTATCAGGGGGGCGGAGTTGTCCACCGCGATGCCGTTGTAGCACAGCGTGAAGGTGCTGTTTGTGACCGTGCAGTCCGAGGACTGGAGGTAGAGGCCCGACCGCTCGCCCCGGGTGCCCATCGAATAGCCGCAGTTGCGGACCGCGCTGTTCTCGATTCGGAGCGAGGCGCCCGGGCGCACCCAGAAAAGGTACTGGAAGCCGGAAGAGGACGACACGACCGTGGCGTCTTCGGGCGAGGAGGGGCTGTGGTCCTGGTCCTCGAGGACCAGGGTGCCCCCGGCCTGGACCTCGATGTGGAACTCGCCGTCGAAGGCCGGCGAGAGGGTGAGCTTCACCCGGGTCAGCGTCAGGCTCCCGCCCGCCTGGACGGTCAGGTTGCCGTTGAGAAGGATGGTCTGCGAGGAGAATGACTCGTTTGTGGAGACTACCCACTCCCCGCTGGCGGGGGGTTGGCGGGCGGAGCCGTCCGGCGGGGCGCCGGCCGTGAGGCAGGGCAGGGCCGGTGCTGAGAGCAGGAGGAGCAGTACCACCGGGACGAACGGCCGTCCGGCCATGCCGGCATAAAAAGGGGGCTCATTGGTTATATATCTGCCTAGCACCATAAATATATAAATTATCATATATATCGAACTGCCAGTTCTCGCAGGTGACAGACCATGCAAAACGCTCCACCCGACACGCGTGAGAGAGCCATAATGGAGAAGGCCCGAGTGGTCATGGAGGCCAAGAAGCAGCTTGACGCCAAGGCCCAGCAGGTGGCCTTGCGGGAGGCTTCCGTGGTCCAGAGGGAAGCTGACCTCCAGTCGCGGGAGGCCTACGTGGCCCAGCAGGCCCAGGACCTCCAGTCGCGGGAGTCCTACGTCGCCCAGCAGGCGCAGGACATCCAGGCCCGGGAGGCGGCGCTGGCCGGCCAGCCGGCTGCGGGGGCCGGCATCGACGAGGCCTCGCAGGCCGCGTTCGACGCCAGGCAGAGGGAGCTCTATGAAAAGGAGGCGGCCCTGGCGGCGCGCGAGGCCGCCATCAAGGACGAGGAGGGGAAGCTCGAAGCCTACAGGAACGAGCTCATCGGAAGCGCCCAGACGCTGGTCCAGAAGGAGGAGGACCTGTCCAAGAAGGACCGGGAGCTTGCCGCCCGCTCCATACCCATCGACGGCCGGGTGAGGGAGCTCGAGGTCCGGGAGAAGGCCTTCCAGTCCAAGGAGCAGGAGCTCAAGCTCCTCGACGACCACATGAAGGACCGGGCGATGGAGCTCCAGAAGATGGGCGCCGACCTGGCCCGCTGGAAGAAGGAGCTCGAGGCGCTGGCCAACAGCAAATCCGAGGTCGAGCGGCGGCAGTCGGAGCAGGCCGAGCGCGAAAAAGTGATGGGCGCCAAGGACAAACAGCTTTTGGAGCGCGACATTGCACTGCGGACCTGGGAGAAGAAGCTCACCGACGGGGAGCGGTCCCTCGAGGCCCGGCGGGCGGACTCCGACCGGACGCTCCAGCAGGGCCAGCAGGAGCTTTCCCGCAGGGGCGAGGAGCTCGTCGGCATCCAGAAGAGGTACCAGGAGCTGGCGGCGGCCCTGGCGGCCCATGCGGACCAGCTCAGGAGCATGCCCCACCCGGCAATGACCGAGAGCATGGCGGTGCGGGACCTCACCGCGAGGCTCGAGCAGGAGCGCAGCCGCTCCAAGGAGCTCGAGGGCCGGCTGAACGAGGAGATGAGAAGGTTCTCGGAGCTCCGGCGCGACTACGATGCCCACCGTTCGAAGGTGGGGGCGATGGAGCAGTCCCTGTCCAAGGCGGAGCGCGACCTTGCCGACTACGAGCGGCGGGAGAGCGCCCGGGTGCAGGAGCTCGAGACCTCGCGCAACGACCTCATGCAGAAGGCCCGGATGCTCATGGAGCAGGAAGAGGAGCTGAAGCGCCAGGAGGCCCGGCTCCGGGAGGCCCCGTCCCCGCCGGGGGCGCCCGACACCGCCGCCCAGCAGGCGCTGGACCGGCGCGCGGCAATGCTCGACCAGCAGGCGGAGATGGTCAGGCGGATGAACGCGGAGCAGGAGGCGAGGGCGGCCCGGCTCCGCGAGGCGGCCGAGGCCGTGGCGGCCAGGGAGAGGGGCATCCAGGAGCGCGAGGAGGCGCTCCGGCAGGCGGGCGCGGCCCAGGCCGCGCCATACCGGGTGGAGCCGCCGCAGGAGGCCCCGCCCCCCATGCCCGAGCCGCCCTCCTTCACCGAGGCGGCGCACCGGACATCCGGTGCCGAGGCGCGCGAGGAACTCGCCCGGGCCGAGGCGATGGCCGAGGAGTGCCGCAAGGCCGGGGCGGACGTCTCCGCCGTGGCGGACCAGCTCCGGATGTCGCGGGAGCTCCTCGACGAGGGCAAGCACGAGGACGCGGCCCAGGCCGCCCGGAAGGCCGTCGAGATGGCCCAATCCTGCCTGGCCGAATCCGGCGACCGTCAGAGGAGCGAGGCGCTTGAATCCGCCCGGAGGGTCGTGGACGAGGTCAAGCAGCTCGGCGCTCAGGTGGCCGAGGCAGAGGCGCTCCTGGAGAAGGCGGTCCAGGCGATGAGGTCGGCCGAGCACGAGCTTTCGGACCGGCTGGCGCGGGAGGCGCAGGAGAAGGCCCGGGCGGCCGGGGACGGCTTCAACCAGGCCTCAGAGGTGATGACGAAGCTCGATGCCGATTTCCGGGAGGTGCAGGGGAAGAAGCCCGACCTGGACTACCGCGACGTGACGACCCCCTGGACGGAGGCGTCCGCCGCCTGGGACAGGGGCGACTACGCCACGGCCGCGGAGCTCGCCCGCAAGGCCGTGGAAAGGCTCGAGGTTTTCAAGAAGGAGCAGGCCGCCCAGAAGGCGGCCGCCCCGGCCCCGCCGCCCCAGAAGTACCGCTGCCCGAGCTGCGCCAAGGTGTTCCAGGTGGTGCCGCCGGCGTTCCGGCCGTTCGACGTGGGCTGCCCCCACTGCCACACGGTGGTGAGGATCTCCAAGTGAGAAGGATGGAAGGCGGCGTCGGGGGGGCTGGGCGGTGACCGGGGAGGCCACGGGCGAGCCGCGGAAGGTGATGTGCCCCCAATGCGGGAAGGTCTTCACCATGGCCAAGTTCTATGGAGGCAAGGGCAAGGTCGCCTGCCCCTGGTGCCTGGCGGCGATAATGGTGGCGAAGGCTGACTAGGTGCGTGACTCTCCGATGCCGGAATCGCTCATGTGGGACCTGAACACCGGGGAGCGCATCAGAAACTTCACCTGGTGGTGGTGGTGGTGGCTCCTTTTCATCAAGGACCCCAACAACCCCGGGCGCTCCCGGCAGCTCATGATACTCTGGTCGACGAAGGACTGCCAAAGGATCAAGGTCAATGACCACTGGTGGGAGCGGAAGTTCGACATCTCCAAATCCGAAAACGAGACCAGGTTCCACGGGATGACCGCCGCCTGGTACTACGACGGCCGGAAGATGCACGAGCCGTTCGTCCTGGAGGACAACAGCTTCACGGTCCGCCGGACCTCCTTGGACGAGGGCGAGGTGGTGCCGGAATCGGAAAACCGGTATGTGTTCTGGGGGAAGCCCGGGGACTACCGCCTGGACATAAAGCGGCCGGGGTTCGACATGAAATTCCGCATGGGGAACTGGAACCCGTTCATGGACATGCAGAGGTACAAGAAAGCGCGCTATGTCGGCAAGTACGGCTACAACGGCCTGCGGATATACGGCCAGAAGCTCTCCGGGACGATTGGTACCGCGGACGGGACCGAGGCAATAACGGGGACCGCCTACTTCCAGAAGATAATGGTGAACGCGCCGGCCTTCCCGTGGTACTGGGGCGTGTTCCACACCGAGGACGGCTCGTTCATCGACTACATGCTCCCGCACATCGGCCTCCAGACCGGCCGCAGGACCGAGGCGCCCCGGAGCTGGAGGGACGGGAACGGCCTCCGGCTTTCCAACCGGATGCAGTTCTATGTTGCCAGGGAGGACCGCACCATCCAGTTCAGGGTCAAGGGCTTCCACAAGACCTGGACGCCGGAGGGATTGCCCGTTTTCCATGTCCTGGGGCGTTCAAAGGACGGGAAGGCGGAGCTCGAACTCACGCTGGAATCCTATTCACGGGCATTCTGGCGGTTCGAGCAGAAGTACCTCCGATGGTTCAACTCGATACTCCACTACAACGAATACCCGGTCGAGGTCAAAAAGCTCGAGCTCCGCGAGGGCGGGCGCAGGATATCGCTCGGCGACCTGGGCTACGTCACCGGGAACTGCGAGCATACCTGGGGAAAATTGCTATAACGAGGGCAGGAAGGCAGCAAGGCAGGAAGGCAGCAAGGGACGAGTGGAGGAAGTGCCCGTCCGTTCCCTTTCTGCCCTGCTGCCTTGTTGCCTTTCACCCTCAGAACTTTATTCCCGTCAGCGTCTTCGTGTCTATGACGCCCGGGATCTTGCGGATGCGGTCCACGACTATCTCGCCGAGCCGGTTGAAGTCTGGGGCGTCCAGCTTCACTATAAGGTCGTACTCGCCGAAGAGCGGGTGCAGCTCGACGACCTCCTTGATCTTCTGTATCTCCACGAAGACGTCCTTCTCCCGCCCGGGAGCGGCGCTTATCAGGACGAAGCCCATTGCCAAGTTATTCACCGTCAACGCAATGGCATCCCCCGGTAATAAGAATATCCCTTTCCCCGGCGGGCCGGAAAGCCGTACAAACCGGCAAGGCTGCATACCGGTATACCGGTTTACCGGCTTACCGGCTTACCGTCTTACCGGTTCACCGGTTCACCGCTCCCCCCGCTTCCCCTATTTGTTCAGGAAATGCGCCACGTACTGCTGCATGCGCAGGAACTCGGAAACGCGCCTCTCGATGAGCTCGCGGCCCGTTTCCGTGGGAGAATATATCTTGCCCCGGGTCGCCGGGGAGACCTCCGCCTTCAGGAGCCCCTTGGCCTCCAGGTGGTGGAGGAGCGGGTATATGGTCCCCTGGCTCAGGAGGACGCCGAACTTCTGGTATATCTCCTTCAGGAGGTCGTAGCCGCAGAGGCTCTTCTCGCGCAGCATCGAGAGAAGCAGCGTCTCGATGGAGGCCTTGACGTACTCGTCGGCGACGTCCTTGGAAATGAGGTTGAGGGCCGGGGCCTGCTCGGCCTCCTTGGCCACGGTGGAGAACTCCGGCAGGTAGAGCGTGGTCTCGCTGTGGGCCGACACGAGCACCTTCCTGTATTTCTTCGTGAGCTGGGCCACCATGTCCGCTTCCAGCGAGTCGGCGTCGAACGCGCCGATGATGGTGAGCGGCCCGAGCGCCGAAAGCTTGGTGCGCAGCTTCTCCTCCCAGGCGAGCACCTTCTCCATGGCGTCCGAGGTCCTGACGAGCTCGCCGTAGTCCGCAAGGAGCCTCGCGCCCGAAAACTTGCTCTTGTCTATGGATTTCACGAGCTTGTCCACCTCGGGGACCGTGGCGGGCAGGTTGAGGCTGGAGTGCTCGTCCTCCCTCAGCGCGGAGCGCACGTACTTCTGCTGGATGGCGTACTCCTCTATGAACCGGCCCAATGTGTAGTCGCGGGAGTGGTTCTGGTGGAGGTGCAGGCAGACCTCGCCGTTCTCGAGGCCGATCCTCACGAAGGACTGGAAGGGCCGGAATTTCTCGGTGTTCTTGTCGTAGATGAAAAGCAGGCTCTCGTTGCCGGAAAGCTCGCTGAACATGAGTATGCGATTGTAGAGAGGGAGCGAGATGAACTCCCGGTAGTCCTTTCGTTTCTGCAATCTTCCCTCGCCTATGTGAATCCCTTTGTGGAATTTAAAGCTTTACCGAACCTTGGCCTACTTGACCTCCTTGAGAAAATCGCGCCACCGCCGCTCGTCGTCGACCTTTTTCATGAGGGTGGCGCGGGCCGGCCCGGCCCGTTTGGGATCCTCCCGGAGCCTGCGCAGGTGGTCCAGCGCGCGCAGGATGCCGAGGACCTCCCTCATGAGTTCGACGGCGCCCTTCTCGGAGATGTCGCCCGTCATGATGTCCCGGTCCAGCTCGTCCACCCTTTCCTTGAGCGCGGCGGACAGGGCGTCCACCGCTTCGACCTCGTCCGAGGTGAGGCGCTCCTTGTCCAGGTAGGAATACACGACCTCCTTCAGCCGGAGCCTCCGCCCGCCCGATTCGATGGTCTCCGGTATCCGGGCCCCGACCGCGCCGAACGCCGAATGTATGCGTTCGTGGATGCGCCGGCGCTCCTCCGGCTCAAGCACGCCGTTCCAGTCGACCTCGTCCTCGTGCCCGCCTGTCCCGCCCATGCGACCTGTATCGCCTCCTGGATTTATAACGGTGCGCGAACTTTATATACGCATCCGGGCCATGAGGAGGCCGGTGGGCCGGGATGGACCAGAAATACGTATACCTCTTCGGGGAGGGCGACGGGAAGAACAAGAAGCTTCTGGGCGGCAAGGGCGCCGGGCTCTGCACGATGACGCAGATAGGGCTCCCGGTGCCGCCGGGGTTCGTCATCTCCACGGAGGCCTGCCTGGACTACTTCGAGCGGGGCGAGAGGTTCCCCGATGCCCTCATGCTCCAGGTTCGGACGGCCATGGCCGCCGTCGAGAAGGCCCTGGGCCGGGGCTTCGGCGACCCCGGAAACCCCCTCCTGGTCTCGGTGCGCTCCGGCTCGGCGGTCTCGATGCCCGGCATGATGGACACCATCCTCAACCTCGGGCTCAACGACGAGACGGTGCAGGGCCTCGCGGCGCGCTCGGGGGACGAGCGGTTCGCCTGGGACAGCTACCGGCGGTTCATCTCGCTTTTCTCGGCGATAGCGCTGGACATCGACGGGGAGCACTTCCACAACGCCCTCGAGTCCCTCAAGCGGGACCGGAAGGTCAAGTTCGACACCGACCTCACGACGGACGACCTGAGGGGCCTCGTCAACGCCTACAAGCTCATAGTGCGGGGCAATTTCGGCAAGCCCATACCGTCCGACCCGTACGAGCAGCTGGCGCTCGCCGTGCGGGCCGTGTTCGCCTCCTGGAACGGGAAGCGGTGCGTGGACTACCGCCGGGAGTTCAAGGTGACGGCGGAAATGGCCAGCGGGACCGCCGCCAACGTCCAGGCCATGGTCTTCGGGAACCTCGGGCCGCGCTCGGCCACGGGCGTGGCCTTCACGCGGGACCCCGGCACGGGTGACAACACGTTCTTCGGGGACTACCTCACGAAGGCGCAGGGCGAGGACATCGTCGCCGGCATACGCACCCCGAAGCCCATCTCGGAGCTCAGGCAGGAGATGCCAGAGGTCTTCTCGCAGCTCATGAAGGTCCGCGAGATCCTCGAGAGGCACTACCGCGAGGTCCAGGACATAGAGTTCACTGTCGAGGAAGGCACCCTCTACATGCTCCAGACCCGCAACGCCAAGATGAACGCCGCCGCCGCCGTGAAGACCTCCGTGGAGCTCATGAGGGAGGGGGTGCTGACCAAGGAGGACGCCATATTGCGCCTCAACCCGAACCAGCTGTCACAGCTCATGTACCGCCAGATAGACCCCAAGTTCAGGATAGTGCCCATCGCCACGGGCATCGGCGCCTCGCCGGGCGCGGCGTCCGGCTCGGTCGTTTTCGACGCCGACGAGGCCGAGCGCCAGGCCAAGGCCGGGAAGAAGGTCATCCTGCTCCGGGAGCAGACAAAGCCCGAGGACGTGCACGGGTTCTTCGCGGCGCAGGGGATACTCACGGCCGTCGGGGGCAAGACCAGCCACGCCGCGGTGGTGGCGCGCTCCATCGGCAAGCCCTGCGTCAGCGGCTGCGGGGACATACGCATCAACCACCTCGAGAAATCGGCCTCCATCGGGGACAACAAGATAGTCGAGGGGACCGTCCTGACGCTGGACGGCACCGCCGGGCGGGTCTGGATGGGCGAGGTGCCCACGAGGGAGCCGGACATGTCCGAGGAGATGAACATGATACTGCGGTGGGCCGACGAGTACCGCACCCTCTCGGTGATGACCAACGCCGACACGCCGGCGGACGCCCTGAAGGCCCGCAAGTTCGGGGCGCAGGGGATAGGATTGTGCCGCACCGAGAGGATGTTCAACGCCGCCGACCGCCTGCCGGCCTTCCAGGAGATGATACTCGCCGAGGGCAAGGAGGAGAGGCAGATGCTCCTCCAGAGGTTGGTCCCGCTCCAGAAGCAGGACTTCAAGGCCATATTCCGGGCGATGGAGGGACTGCCCGTCACGGTGCGCCTGCTGGACCCGCCCCTCCACGAGTTCCTGCCCTCGGAGGAGGATGTCGAGCGGGACATCGAGAGCCTCAAGCGCTTCCAGTCGGCGGTGGACAACATCAACCAGCTGCCGGAGATCCTCAAGGCGGTCGACCCGCACCTCGGGTCCGTCATCACGATGGACACCGTGATGCTGAAGAACCTCGAGAAGCTCCAGAGCTTCGGCATCGACAAGAAGGCGGCCGGGAAGAAGGCGGAGGTCCTGCGCAAGGTCCGGGCCATGAAGGAGGTCAACCCGATGCTCGGGCACCGCGGCGTGCGCCTCGGGATAACCTACCCGGACATCTACGAGATGCAGGTGGAGGCCATACTCGAGGCGGCGGGCGAGCTCATCAAGGAGAAGGTCGACGTTCACGTCGAGATAATGGTGCCCCAGGTGTGCACCGGCCAGGAGCTCAAGTACGTCCAGAACATGATAAAGAACATCGAGAGGAAGGTCTCCGAGAGGCTCGAAGTGGCCATTCCCTACAAGTTCGGGACGATGATAGAGGTCGTCCGGGCCTGCATGCGGGCCGGGCGGCTCGCCGAGATGGCCGAGTTCTTCAGCTTCGGCACGAACGACCTCACGCAGGCGACGTTCAGCTTCTCCCGGGAGGACGCGGAGAACAAGTTCCTGCCCCTCTACAACGAACGGCGCATCCTGCAGGACAACCCGTTCGAAATACTGGATGTCAAGGGCGTGGGCCGGCTCATGATGATAACGGTCGAGTGGGGCCGGAAAACGAGGCCGGACCTGAAGGTGGGCATCTGCGGCGAGCATGGCGGCGAGCCCTCGGCGGTGGAGTTCTGCCACTCGATAAACCTGAACTACGTGAGCTGCTCGCCCTACCGCGTGCCGATAGCCCGGCTGGCGGCGGCCCAGGCGGCCATCAAGGAGAAGCGGGGGCTTCTGAAGCCGCCTAAATGATCAAGGCGCATGGCGCACGGCGCAAAGCGTTCAGACCAGCTCCAGATGGGATCTCCCGCGCAGGCAGATGGTCCGGAGACCTGCGGCGCGCGCCCTCCGGCGCAGCCCGGCGTCGTTTGTGAGAAGCACGGCGCCGAGCTTCATCGCCGCCGCCAGCACGGCGTCGTCGCCGGTTCCGGGCACCGGGTGGACCCTGTATTTTTCCGCAAGCTTCAGGGCGCCCTTCGCCTGCGAGGCCTTCTGCTCGACTGCCACGCGCCCAAGCTCGACGATGACCGACGAGGGCACGACCACCTCGAAGCTCCCCAGAAGACGCTGGAGCTCCAGGTCCAGGTTTATCGAGAACTGGAACGGCATCATCAATGCGTTCGCGTCCAATACGACAGGAACGATATTCGAGGCCCGGCCCGCAGGCCCGGGTTCACTTGATCTCGCCGTAGCCTATCAGCCTCCACCGGCCGCCCACCTTGCGGCTGATGGCGACCCTCTGGCCCTTCTCGGCGCACACGGGGAGCTTGAGCGACACGGTGGCGCTGTCAGCGTGCGCCGTGGTGACCACGCCCAGCGTGGTGGCGACGCCGACGTTGAGCATGAGGGGTTCCTTGGTCTTTATCTCGGTGACCTTGAGGTCCTCCTGGGCGCCCACGATGCGCTCGAGGAGGCGGACCTTCATGGTGAAGGACTCCCAGACATCCGGCAGCTTGCCGGGCGGGCCGAGCATGTTGCCCACGAGCGAATCGGACTTTGTCAGGAACGGGTCGAGGTCGGTCCCTATCCCCACGAGGCCTCCGGGGCCGACGCTCTTGACGGACCGGCCGCCCGACATGAGGCTCGTTACAGCCGTCGTTATGGGCTCCCAGCGGGCCTTCTTGTCCTGGACCTTCATGCCCGGGCGTATCTCTATCTCGTCGCCCACGTTGAGCGTGCCCTCGATGATGGAGCCTCCCACCACGCCCCCGTGGAGGTCCTGGGGCTTGGCCCCGGGCAGGTTCACGTCGAAGGACCGCGCCACGTACATCTTGAGGGCCCGCGAGGGGTCCAGCTTCGGCGTCGGGATGGTCTTCTCGAGCGTCATGATGAGGAGGTCGAGGTTGGCGTCGTGGTGGGCCGAGACCGGGATAATGGGCGCGCCCTCGGCCACCGTGCCCTTTGTGAACGCCAGTATCTGGCGGTAATTCTCCTCCGCCTGCTGCTCGTTCACGATGTCTATCTTGTTTTGGACTATCACGATGTTGCGGATGCCGATGATGTCCAGCGCCATGAGGTGCTCCTTGGTCTGGGGCTGGGGGCACTGCTCGTTGGCCGCTATAAGGAGCAGCGCCCCGTTCATCAGGGATGCGCCGCAAATCATGGTCGCCATCAGCGTCTCGTGGCCCGGGGAATCGACGAACGAAACGGCCCGGAGAAGCTCGGTCTTCCCGCCGCAGACGGGGCACACCTTCTTCGTCGAGTAGCACTCCGGCGCGTTGCAGTGGGAGCACTTGTAGAATGCCGTGTCCGCATAGCCCAGCTTTATCGAGATGCCGCGCTTTATCTCCTCGGAGTGGCGGTCGGTCCATTCCCCCGTGAGCGCCTTCGTGAGGGTGGTCTTGCCGTGGTCGACGTGGCCCACCATTCCGATGTTGGCGACCGGCTGGACCGGGACCTTCATCCGGCTACCTCACTTCTTGGCCGGCGCCGGGGCGGCCGCGGGCGAGGTCTGGTCCGTCTTCGACTTGAAGGCGTCTTCCAGCGGCTTGGAGCCGTGGGCCGAGATGCGCAGGTTTATCTGGACTATCTCCGCGGAGATCGTGTTGCCCCTCAGGCTCCGCCGGCGGCGGATGCCTTTGACGCCGGGGTTGAAGCCGACGCTCTTGGAGACGAGCACGGAACGCCGGCGCGGTCCCGGCAGGTCCCGTCGCATCGGGAAGCCGTCCTTGTCGGAGCCGCCGCGCACGACGAGCTTGTAGCCGGGGAGCCCGACGAATATGCCGTCGAACTCGTCGCCTATCTTCTTTCCGATAAGCGAGTTGGCGTGGTGGCCGGACACCACCGCCTGGTAGGACTTCTTCGACTTGGGGTCGGATATCACCGCGGTGAACTGTACCATCGCATCCCTCTCTCAGGAATTGACCATACAGCATGGTCTAATATATTATCTTTGCTATCGATAGAATAAAGGGGAGCGGGCAACAGGCAGTGGGCAGTGGTGGGGCAATGGGCAACGGGCAGCGGGCAACGGGGAACGGCCACCACTGCCCGCTGCCCTCTGCCCCGCCGCTGCCCGCTGCCTGCGGCCCTCTGCCCCGCCGCTGCCCGTTGCCTGCCGCCCCGTCGTCCTCATTCCGGCGGCTTCGGCGGCTCCCTCGCAGGCGGCGGGGGCGGGAGGTCCGTGTAGTCCATCGGCTTGGGCATGTTGAAGATGGGCCCCGCCTCGGGGTTGACCCCCTCGGGCATCGAAGCCGGGGCCGCGTCGGCGGCATGCTCGTCTTCGGAGACCGGGGCGGCTTCCATGGGTGGGGCCGCGGGCGGCGGGGAAGGCTCCCCGGGCGCGATGGCCGGCGCCGCACCCTGCGGTGCGGACGCGCCCGGCGCGACATAATCCTCGCCGGTCATTGTCTGCCCGTGCTCCAGGGCCCAGGTCGGCTGGGCCGCGGAAAGCTCCAGCTTCTCGCCCGCTGACCGCGTTTCCGGCTCCTCGGCGCCGGGCGCCCTCGCGGCGGCCTCGGCGGGCCGCTCCTGCTCAAGGAGCTCGTCCTCCTTGCGGAAGACCTGCTCGGCAGTGTAGCGCTCGTCGCACTTGGAGCAGAAGTACTGGCCCGAGAAGGGCTCGTAGGTGACGGACGATTTGTCCTTGGGGCACTTGGGCTTGGGGGCGCTTGCGGCGGCCGCGCCGGCGGACACCCATCCGGGGGCCTCCGGGTGGGGCCGGCCGTACATGCGCTCGAAGTCGGCCCACTCCTTCATCTTCTGGGCCTGGGTCTTCTCGCCCGGCGGGGCGCCGGGGCCCGGCGCATCGCCCGGCGCGCCCGGGCTCCCGGCCGGTGCGCCCGCGGGGGCCTTCTTCTTCCTCATGAACATGACAGCCACCAGGGCCACCACGACGACCGCGGCCGCTATGCCCCCGATGAGCAGCACCGGGACGCCCCCTCCGCCGCCTCCGGTCGAGGCCTTCTGGAGGGTGACGGTGTAGGCCTTGATGTCGCCCTTGCCGACGGTGTCGTCCTGGATGACGGTCTTGTAGCCGTCGGCCTGGACCTTCATCACATAATGGTAGGGGACGACGTCGAGCGTGGCCAGCCCGTCGACATCCGTCGTGGTGGAGTAGTTGCCCACCGTGATGGAGGCCCCCAGCACGGGTTTACCGGAGCTGTCCTTGACGGTGAATATCATCATGCTCACCGCCTTGAGCCGGAGGTCCTTGACGACGTTCTGGCCCGCCTTTATGGTGACCGTGAAATTGACGGCGGTGTAGGGCGGAAGCGGCGTCACGTTCATCTTGTAGCTGCCCACCGGGATGCTGTCGAAGCTGTACCTCCCGTCGGCGTCGGTCATCTCCCCCAGGAACCAGCCCTCGGGCGTCACCATCACGAACTTCATCGGGGTGTTGTCGTCGTAGTCGGTTATCCTGCCGGAGAGGCTGCCCTTGAGCTTTTCGATGTAGGTGTCGTAGGTGGTCGTGTTGCCAGCCGTCACCCGCAGGGTGCCCGAGACCTTGTCGGCATAGTTCGTGGCGCCCACCTTCACCGTGTAGTTGCCGGGAGGAACAGAGAGGCTGTACTTGCCCTCGGCGTCGGTGGTGGTGCTGAATGTGGTGTTTTGGACCGCTACGGTCGCCCCCGAAAGGGGGCCGCCCAGAAGGCCGTTGGAAATGGTACCCGAGATCGTCCCGTCCTCGGCGCCCGCCAGTGCCGGAAGGACCAAAAAGGCCAGGACCGCGACCGCGGCCAGCGTGCCCGGAGCCACCATCTTAACAGTGCTGAACGTGCCCATTCCCCCAAAGAACCTGTGAGGGCATAATATGCTTGGCTATTTTAATCCTTTCGGGGAAGCCCGGGCGGTTGCCCGGGTACGAGGCCCGGCGCCATCCCATCGGCCGAATCCGAAGGGCGGTACTCCAGGTTCCTTCTGCAAAAGGGGCAGTAGGGTAATTCCAAGGCAATGGTGTAGTCCATGTAGGCCACCTGGTGGCGCTCCCGGCAACGGAGCACGAAGCTCTCGTTGGGCCCCGGCCGCCCCACCCAGTTGTGGGAAAGCTCGCGCTCGTTCCTCATCGCGCTCCCGCACTTGGAGCATGCCGCCGCCCGCTCCCTCTCTACCTGCCCGCAACCGATGCACACGAACATCCTGGCACCCCCGTTCCTCCCCGTTCCCGGCCGTGAAAATGGATCATGAGGACCGGCCCCCGCCGCCGCATATCCGGGCCCAGCCCGTAAGGGCGGTCTGCGTCGCCTGCGCCGGGGCGGCCGCGGCCGGCGCCCCCGCCGGGCCCGCGGAGCGCCTCTCCCCGGCTATCGCCTTCGAAAGGTCCGCCTGCGTGATGAGGTAGCTGGACCGGATGCGGCCCCTCAGGCGCTCGGAGGCCGAATGGAGCCTTGTCCCGAGCTCGCGGGACCTCCGGTCGAGCGCCAGGAGCTTGGCGCGCCGGGACACCTCCTCGACCTGGGACGGCCCCAGCCCGGAGGCCTCCTCGGCCAGCGCCGGGAAGGATATCCTATCCAGGTCGCAGGGGAGATACCTGCCCACCACCGCCCGGATGAGCATCCTCTCGAGCTCCGGCCGGTCGGGCAGCTCGAACCGCAGGAGGGGCAGCCCCTCCCTCAGGTGGGGGTCCAAGGACCAGGGCGCGCGGACCGCCGCCACGGCTATCACAGGAAGGCGCGGCGCGGACCCCGCGAGCTCCTTCCTCCGCGGGCCCGCGAGCAGGCACCCCAGGGCCGCTATGACCTCCCCGGACGCGGCGGCCCTCCCGGGGGGTTGGCGGCCGTTTTGGCATTCGCCGAAGAGCAGCAAGGCCGGCCCTCCCCGCCCGCGCTCGGCCAGGGCGCGGGCCTGGAGCAGCGTGCGCAGAAGCTCCGTCTCGAGCTCCCCGGCCCAGCCGGCGCGGAAATCCGAAAAGCCGGCCGACATGAAGGGCAGGCCTAATCCCCGCGCTATGCAGCGGAGCATCTCCGGAAGGTCCACCTCCGGAGGCCCGGAGGCGAGCAGCAGGTCGCTCCCGCCGGCGCGCTCGTCCTCCGAGCAGTAGGAGCGCAGGATGAACGGCTGGAGGAGCTGGTCGAGGTGGCCCTCGGTGTAGCCCGAGAGCGCCGGGAAGCGGTCCGGCCGGCCCCCGTGCTCGGGTATTCCGTGCTCGCGCAGGAAGCGGGCCGCCCTCTCGCGGTAGGCCTCGGGTGCGCTGTCGGGCCCGGCAGGCGCGCCGGCCGGCGGGGCGGGCGCGTCGAAGCGCTCCAGCGGGGCGCTCCGGTGCCGGGGGTCCCGGCGGATGGAATCGCCCAGGTGCCGGCGCTGGATGACCTCGAGCTTGTCCAGTGCCGAGGCGGCCGCGTCGCCGGGAAGGCCGGCGCCTCCGAGCAGGCGGACCGCCTTCCAGAGCATGTGGGACGAGACCGGGTCGTCCACGGACCGGGCCGAGAGCAGCGCGTGGTAATAGAGGCAGTCGCGCATCTCCGGGGTGTGGAGACGGTACATCTCGTCCAGCATCGCCTCCATGGCCAGGTCGCCGCGGCCGAAGGCCGCCACGGCCGCGCCCAGCGCGGGAAGGGCCTCGGGTGGCGGGGCCTCCAGCCCGTGGACCCGGAAACCGGACGGGTGCGGGCGGACCGGGGCGGCCCCGGGGTACAGCTCGTAGAGGTGCTGGACGCTGACGCGGTTGTCCCGCAGGATGCGGTCCAGGACCGCGCCGGGCAGCCGCCGGTCCCCGGCCTGGGCGCTCTCGATGGAGCCCAGGAGGACCGCCCAGCCCAGGTCCGAGCCCTCGTCCCGGAGCCCCTGGAATATCTTGATGAAGCCGAGCTCCCCGTACCACCTCTCCAGGTGCGAAAAATCGATGTATGACAGGGCGCGGGCGACCTTCAGAGCGCACTCCTCATCCCGACGAGCCTCCATCGAACCGCCTCCGCTCCGCCCCTCCGCTGCAGGTGTGCCGCCGCCCTTGCCCGACGCGCCTTGTGGGGGTGCTCTCTCGCTTTCATCCGTCCACCGTCATCTGGAGTCCTGCTCGCCGGTCCCTGGCCGGGGGACCTCCGCCCAGCGGCGGTCCTTTCCCCACAAAACAACTGGCCTGCCACTCCGCGTCATACCCGTTTTCGGCGTGCATACCGGGCCGGTTCGATGGGCGTCCATCCCGCATCTCATGCAGAACGGAACGCTTTTTGCTCGGCCCTGCTTCGAGACGCTTATCCACAAACGAAAATTTAACCCTTTCTATTGATTCCGGTTCCGCGGCCGCGCCGTTCTCATTTTGCCGCGCGGCGGCGCCGCGCTGCGAGCAGCGAGAGCAGCGCGCCGGCCGCCAATGCCGGTAGCGCGCCGGGGCCCGGCGTCCGCGCCCCGGGCGGCGGGCTCACCGAAAGCGTCACCGACGCGGCGGCGGTGGCGTTCCCGTCGGAGACCTCGAGCGTGACGACGTGCCTTCCCTTGGTAAGCGACCTCGTCTCGAGGGAGCGGCCGTTGCCGAGCGCCTTTCCGTTGGTGTCCTTCCAGGTGAACATGAGCGCGTCGCCGTCCGGGTCGGTGGCGGCGGCCGTGAAGTTGGCCTTCGCGCCGTACTGGAGCTTCGTGCCGTTGGCCGGCGAGAGTATGCTCACGTTCTCCGGCGGGCGGTTGACGTTGGTGACGGTGATGTTCCAGGTGCGGGAGGCTTCGAGCCTCCCGTCGGAGACCACCGCGGTCAGATTGTGCCTCCCGGCCGAGGAGAAGTCCGCGCTGTAGGTGAAGTTTTGGCCTGTTCCCGCCCCTTCGCCATCGATTCGCCAGGAATAGTTGAGATTGGAGTCGTCGACGTCGGTGGCGACCAGCGAGAAATCGGCGCTGGAGTTCTCCGGCATCGTCAGTCCGTCCTTCGGGGGAAACGCCCCCAGCACGACCGGCGGGTCGTTTTCGCCCGTCACGCGGAGCTCCGCGTGCTCGGTGGCGTTGAGGCCGCCGCGGTCCTGCGCGGTGAGGGTGAACTGCCTGAACCCGAAGAAGTCCGCAGGCGGGTAAAGCTCCAGCGCGCCGGTGGAGCCGTCCAGCGACGCGTCCCATCCTTCGGGGAGGCCCCCGATGGAGTAATCGAGAACGTCGCCGTACGGGATGTCGGCGTCCCAAAAGCGCGCCGAAACGTCCGTCACCAGCTTTTCGTCCTCGATGATCGTGAAAATGTGGGAGGTCGCCACGGCTACGGGCGCGTCCGGCGTGTTGAGCACGGCGACCTTGAGGACGCCGGAGGCCGTGGCCCCCGGGCGGTCCGTGGTGGTGACCGAAATGTTCTCGACGCCGCTCCAGTTGACCGCGGGCCGCAGCGTCACGACGCCGCCCGGCGAGATGCCCACGGCGACGGAGCCGTTGTCCCTGAACGAGTACGACAGGGAATCGCCGTAGGGAAAATCGGCGTCGTCGAAGTAATGCGAGAGGTCCAGCGTGTCGTTGACCGTGTCCTCGTCCATGATGATGCCGGGCAGAGGCAGAACGAGGAAGGGGGCGTCGTTCACCGGCGTGACGGTCACGTTGACAATGGCCTTCGCCCGCGCGCCCTTCGGGTCCGCCGCAGTGAAAACGACCATTTCGGAGCCGGACCAGTCGGCGGGGGGCCTGAACGTGGCCTCACCGGTGGAATTGTCCACCGTGGTAGTTATGTTCGTGAAGTTGCCGGCGGTGAAGGCCAGCCGGTCGCCCGGGTCCGGATCAGAAAAGACCGTGTACAGGTCCAGCGTGCCGGTCGTGTCCTCGGGGAAGCGCGCCTCCGGAAGGGGCGAGGCCGCCGCGGGCGCGTGGTTGAGCGAGTACTCCGACAGGGCGAACACCACGTTCAACCCGGCCAAGGGCGAGAAATTCCTGAACGCGAGATTGGTCGCCTTCGTCGAATAAAGCGCCGAGCCGTTCTGCCCCGAGGGCGTGCCGCCGCCGCTCGTGTAGGTGCCGTTGTAGGTGAGGTTCAAGCAGGAGAGCGTGCCGGCCGGCACGACGGCATCCTCCATCCCGGCGACCGTCGCATTTAGCTCCAGCTCGTCCTGGCTCGTCGTCTCGAACGCCCCTCCGGCGCCGCCCGTCTTCGTCCACACCGTGAGGTTGGAGCCAAAGCTCCACCTGTCCCCGGGGCCGAGCGGGAACCTGTAGTACTCGGCGGGCGGGCTGGCCGTGGTCGAGGTATCGACCGTGATGGTTCCCGATCCGCCCATGTCGATGACGACGTGCTGGTAGGAGTAGACCAGCGCCAGGTCCGGCACGCGGTATAGGAACGTGCCGTTGCCGGTCACCGGCCAGGCGATGGGGAGCTGGATGCCCATCGTGACTGTCCCGGTCAACGTTTCGGTGTAGGCGCCGTCGACACGGTAGACCTCCGTGCCGTTCTCGACCGCGAGGCCGGCCACCCGGTCCACCATGTCGCCGCTGATGCGGTTGATGCGGATGGTCGCCGGCCCCAGGGTCATGCAGAAGCTGACGCTCTGGTCGGCCACCCATTTCCAGCTGGACCCCACCGCCCAGGGCGGGGCCGGCTCGGCCCTGCCCGCGTCCTCCGTCGGCCCTTCGTCCGGGAGCGCGGGCAGAAGGGGCGGGGCGAGCACCAGGACAATCAGGGCAAATGCGGCTGCGACCCGGCTCATGGTGACCGCCTCAACGCTCCAGCGCGGAGAGCTTCGATGCCATCGAATGGTCCTTGTCGCGCCGATCGTCCAGCTTCACTGTCGTGACGACGCGTTTTGCCCCGGCGGCGACGACGGCGTCGTGGGCCTTCTTCACGGCCGCGAAGACCTCGTCGACCGTCCGGGCCTCCAGCGAGGTCGACATCGGGCCGTGCATGACCTTCAGGCCCGAGCCGTCCAGCGCCCTCACCGCATGCTTCACGTACGCGCTGACGCTCGTTCCCACGCCCAGGGGCACAACGCTGACATCGGCGACTATCAAGGGACCACCTCCTGATGCTAAGGCTTGCCGGCACAAAAGGGTTTTGGCCCCCGTCCCGGGCGGCCCCATCCCAATTTATATTTGGCCCCACAAGATTTGGGGGGCGGGGATGGGACACATGGTCGACGTCGGGAAACCTCCCGCCAGGCCCGTGAAGGCTCCGAGGGGAAGGAAGCTCTCCTGCAAGGGCTGGCGCCAGGAGGCCATCCTGCGCATGCTCGAAAACAACCTCGAGAACGCCGAGAAGCCCTCCGAGCTGATAGTCTACGGCGGCACCGGCCGGGCGGCGCGCAACTGGGCCTGCTTCCGGGCGATAGTGAAGGAGCTCAGGCGGCTCGGAAACGACGAGACGCTTCTCATCCAGTCCGGCAAGCCGGTGGGAGTCTTCCGGACGAGGCCGGATTCGCCCCGCGTCCTCATCGCCAACTCCAACCTCGTGCCGAAATGGTCCACCTGGGAGCATTTCCGGGAGCTCGAGGACCGCGGCCTCATGATGTACGGCCAGATGACCGCCGGCTCCTGGTGCTACATCGGCACGCAGGGCATAATCCAGGGCACCTACGAGACCTTCGCCGCGGCGGCGCGCCGGCACTTCGGGGGAACGCTGAAGGGCAGGCTGGTCCTCTCCGGAGGGCTGGGCGGGATGGGCGGGGCCCAGCCGCTGGCCATCACCATGAACGGAGGCGTGGCGCTCGTCGTCGAGGTTGACCGCAGCCGGATGGAGCGCCGGCTGGAGCGGAAGTTCTGCGACGTCATGGCCCTGAGCCTCGACGAGGCCCTGGGATTGGCCCTGGATGCCAGGGACAAGGGGAGACCGCTTTCCATAGGCCTTCTGGGCAATGCCGCCGAGACGCACCCGGAGCTTGTGAAGCGGGGCGTGCTGCCCGACCTGGTGACGGACCAGACCTCGGCGCACGACGCGCTCCACGGGTATGTCCCCGCCGGCCTCTCCGTCGAGGAAGCGGCCGCGCTCCGGAAGGAGGCGCCCGGGGAATACCTTCGGCGCTCGTACGGTTCCATGGCGGCCCAGGTGCGCTCGATGCTTGAAATGCAAAAACGCGGCTCGGTCGTCTTCGACTACGGCAACAACCTTCGCGGCCAGGCCCTCCAGGCCGGTGTGAAGGAGGCGTTCGACTACCCCGGGTTCGTGCTGGCCTACATACGGCCCATGTTCTGCGAGGGGCGAGGGCCGTTCCGGTGGATAGCGCTCTCGGGCGACCCGGAGGACATCCTGAAGACCGACCGCGTCGTGGTCTCCGAGTTTTCCGCCAACCGCTCGCTGGTCAGGTGGATAGAGCTCGCCGGGAAGCATGTCCCGTTCGAGGGCCTGCCGGCGCGCGTTTGCTGGCTGGGTTTTGGCGAACGCGCCCGTTTCGCCTCCATCATCAACCGGATGGTCGGCCGCCGGGAGCTCTCCGGCCCGATAGCGATAACGCGCGACCACCTGGACTGCGGCTCGGTGGCCTCCCCGAACCGTGAGACGGAGGGCATGAGGGACGGCACGGATGCCGTGGCGGACTGGCCATTGCTGAACGCCCTCCTGAACTGCGCCGCCGGGGCTGACTCGGTCCACATCCACAACGGCGGAGGGGTCGGCATAGGGCTCTCGACTCACGCCGGCATGGTGGTCGTGGCCGACGGAACGAAGGAGGCAGAGACGCGGATCCAGAGGGTCTTTGCAACGGACCCGGGCATGGGCATCGTCCGCCACTGCGACGCCGGCTACGAGGACGCGCGGCGCAACGCGCGCAAGCACGGGATCCGCATACCGATGAAATAGATGCAGCGGGGAACACGGGGAAAGGCTGGCAATACGGGGAATTACGGGCAATGCGGGCAATCCGGGGACGATGATCGCTTCCGTCCCGAATTGCCCGTATTGCCAACATTGCCCATATTGCCCGCCCGTATTGCCCGTACTGCCCGTCCGCTCCCGCATTGCCCGTCATTTCGTTTGCGCCGAATCAGCCTTCGGCAGGGGCGCCAGGCAGTGGGGGCATTTCCTCCAGCGCTTCATGACGTGCTTCGAGCACGAGGGGCAGCTCGAAAGGTAGGCCGGGGCGGCGCCTCCCGCCGGAGCCACGGCCGGCCCCTGGAGCTCCCGGATGAACGCCGGAAGGCGCTTGACGAGGAGCTGGGCGCCCTCCAGGTCGCCGTCGCGGAGGAACTTCTCGGCCCGCTTCATGGCCTGCTCGAGCCTCTGGGTGTCCTTGCCCGACTTGCGCAGCGCCTTGACGCCCGCGGCGGCCTTCTCGATCGCCTTGCGCATGGGCGACTGGAGCTCCTCGGCCTCGGCCGCCTGGGCCAGCGCGCCCTCCAGGAAATCGTCCACGGCCCCGTAGTCCCTCTCCTCGTGAAGCTCCCGGGCGCGCCCGAGGAGCCGGGCCGCGACGTCCACGTTTATCCCGCGTCCCTGGATGCGCCCCATCTCAAGCTGGGCCTCCTGGATGCGCGCGCTGGCGGCACAGTGGGGGCACGTCCCGCCCTGGAGCTCGCTTCGGCACACGGGGCATTCGGGCATGGGCCGTCTACTTCTTCGGGACCTTCTGCCAGTCCTCGAGGAACCTGTCTATCCCGGCCGATGTCAGCGGGTGCTTCGTCAGAAGCTCGATGACCTTGAACGGCACCGTCCCGATATGGGCGCCGGCCCGGGCGGCCTCGAGCACGTGAACCGGGTGGCGGATGCTTGCCACGATTATCTCGGTCCGGAAGCCGTAGTTTTTGAAAATCTGGACGCTGTCGCGTATTATGTCCATCCCGGTGGAGCCTATGTCGTCGAGGCGCCCGATGAACGGGCTGACGAACGTGGCGCCCGCCTTTGCGGCCAGCATGGCCTGGACCGGGGTGAAGACCAGCGTGACGTTCGTCTTGATGCCCTCGCCCGAGAGTATCCGTGTCGCCTTCAGGCCCTCGGTGGTCATGGGTATCTTTATCGTGATGTTCTTGTGGAGCCGGGCGTACTGCCTCGCGTCGGCCACCATCTCGTCGCCCTTCATGGCGCAGGTTTCGAGGCTTATGGGCCCGTCGACGACCTTGCAGATCTCCGCGACGAGGGCCATTGGCTCCGTCTTCTCCTTGGCCAGGAGCGTGGGGTTGGTGGTGACGCCGTCGACGACGCCCCAGCTCTGGGCCTCCCGTATCTCCGCGAGGTTGGCGCTGTCTATGAATATCTTCATCCTCTCGGCCTCCGCTTTCCGGAAAACATCAATGCGCTCACCCTTCATTAAACTTTTTGCGACAAGGGTTTTAAGCCAAGACGACGGTCGCCCGCCCATGGAACGCGGCCGGGTGCTCCTTTCGCCCTCCATCCTTTCGGCGGACTTCGGCAACCTGCTCTCCCAGATACGGGAGGCGGAGGCCGGCGGCGCCGACTGGCTCCACGTGGACATCATGGACGGCCACTTCGTTCCCAATCTCACCATCGGCCCGCCGGTCCTCGAGAGCCTGAAAGGCAGGACGGGGCTCCCGCTGGACGTCCACCTGATGATAGAGCGTCCCGCCGAATACATCAAGCCCTTCGCCGCGGCGGGCGCCGCCTACTATACGGTCCACCCGGAGGCCGACCCGCACCTGCACAGGACCGTCCAGGCCATCCGGGAGGCCGGCATGAAACCGGGCGCGGCCCTGAACCCCTCGACGCCGCTGAGCGCCATCGAGTGCGTGCTCGACGACATCGAACTGATACTGATAATGACCGTCAATCCCGGCTTCGGGGGCCAGAAGTTCATAAAGAGCATGGTCCCGAAGATAAGGCAGGCGGCGGCGATGGCGGGGGACCGGGACATCATCATCGAGGTGGACGGGGGCATCGGGCCCGACACGGCACCCCTGGCGGTCGAGGCCGGGGCGCGGGCGCTGGTGGC
>Ga0233425_10000851_pt1 | contig 73872 bp, 74 predicted proteins | sample Watercolumn_Towu_2_FD_181712 | JGI IMG/M metagenome (GOLD analysis project Ga0233425, IMG submission 181712) | Freshwater microbial communities from Lake Towuti, South Sulawesi, Indonesia - Watercolumn_Towuti2014_140_MG | ecosystem: Environmental > Aquatic > Freshwater > Lake | place... | reverse complement strand
TTGGTATCGATGAAAAAGTCATCAAGAGATATGTTCAATATCAGGAGAAGGTCGATAAGGGCCAACTCCAATTAAAGTTCGATTTTGGTTTTTAGTGCCACGGGCGTGAGCCCGTGGGTATCTACTTGACACCCGCCATAAATGATATATATAATGTGATATCAGGTTAGATAAACTATTTCTCGATACAATCTCCATCCAAAAGGGGTTTAATGGTTATGGCCACAACCAGAACGATTATCACGATACCCGAAAAAGAAAAACTCCGGCTGAAAGCCTTCAGCAAGACCCATGGTATATCCATGAGTGCGGCTATCAGGCAAGGAATTTCCCGTTTGCTGGCTGCCGATGAAAAAAATTCTTATCAGCAGTTGGTTCGGGAATCGCAAGGTATCTGGAAAAAAGGAGATGGCCTTACCTATCAGAAAAAAATACGTGCTGAATGGGATTCCCGATGAGGTTGGAAAGGCTATTGGATTCGGTTATCCTGATCGACCATCTCAATGCTATCGAGCAGGCTACTCATTTTATCGCCGGATTGGAGCCTCGTACTACGGCGATTTCGGTGATCACCCTGGCTGAAATCCTTGTTGGCCTGGAGGTTTCATTTCGGGAAAAGGGAAAATTATTATTAGACCAGTATGAATTGCTGATTATTGACGGGAATATCGCCGAAAAAGCCGCTGCTCTAAGACGAAGATATGGCTGGAAACTTCCGGATGCCTTTCAGGCCGCCTTAGCCAACCACCACAAAATTCGTTTCTGTACAAAAAATACCAAAGATTTTGACCCAGCCAAACACCCTTTTGTTGAGATTCCTTATTTATTATAAAACAAACAACCCTCCCGCAAGAAAATAAACGAATATACTTGCAATTATACTTGAGATGGTCTATAATGAACTACACTGCAGCAAGCTGCGGGGAATTAACCCTAAAAGAGATTAAAAATAAATAAATCTTGGAAGGGATTTATGCCACAAATTTCTCTTTATATTGATGACGAAACGCTTATGAAGGTCAAACGGTTGGCTGAAAAGAACCACACGACGATATCAAAATGGGTTGGTACTAAACTAAAAAGGCACCTCAAGGAGGAATATCCGGAGGATTTTTTTGAACTATTTGGCTCTGTCGCCGATCATTCCTTCAAAAGACCGGAGGAATTATCTTTCGATTCAGACACTAAACGGTTGGACGGATGATGTACTTTTTGGATACCAATACCTGTATTTATTTTTTAAAAGGTGCCTTCAGGTCAATTTTGAAAGAATTCCAAAAAAGAAAACCGGAAGAAATCAAGATACCCTCGATCGTTAAAGCTGAGCTTTTATTGGGGGTGGAAAAAAGTGAAAGGAAGGAAGAGAACCTGAGAATCTACCAACAGTTCCTTCAGCCATTTGAAATCGTGCCCTTCGATGATCAAGCGGCGGTTATCTATGCCGCGATAAGGGGGTTTCTGGAAAAGCAAGGAAAAGTAATCGGGCCGAATGACTTGATCGTGGCGGCTACGGTCCTTTCCAGAAAAGGGATTCTTATAAGCCACAATGTAAAAGAATTTAAACAAATCTCAGGGTTACAGCTTCAAGATTGGGTTCGGGAAAATGGCCAACAATAGATAAGTTGACTGGAAGCCTGAAAATAATTGGACACTATGCCTTTGGCTTCCGAACGGTGACGAATCATAGGCAAACCCTGTATTATTTATCCGATTCTTTTTTCTTTTCCTCCTCCTTCAAACCGGCCTCCTGGGCCATCTCGTTCATCAGCTTTATAGGGGGCTAATTACTTCTTTTAACCTGTTCGAGAATGGTGTTGAGCTTAAGACCGGAAATCCTGCGGAAATGATCCAGATTTCCGGTTATAAGTTCCAGGTCATAAGCCAAAGCCGTGGCGGCGATCTGAATGTCCGCATCCGGAAGGATCGTTCCGGTTTCTTCAAGAAGAGCACGGACTCTCCCAAAAATTTTTGCGGCGCTGAGGTCATAAGGTAGAACGGTCACTGCCGGGAGAACACGTTGTTCTATATTGATTAAATGCCGGTCGCGGTTCGGGGATCGGTAGGCTCCTTTATATAATTCGCCTATTACAACGGAATTGGTGAATTGTTCTTCACGAGGAACCTGCTTGAGCCAATCAATATAGGCCACTGCTGGGCGAAGGCGCAGGAGTTCCGAAATGGCATCCGTATCAAAAAGAAAGGCCATTGTCAGTGCTCTGGATCGGCCATATCGCGCTGACTGGAGCGAGGAGATTCGTCCAAGATAGCAGCCAGTTCCTCGGAGTTTTCCCAGCCACCGGCAATGCCAACAAGACCGCTTTCCGGCCCTGCTTTTCGCAACCGCTCAAGGTGTTCAACATCACCAGGACTGACCAGTGCGGCAACTGTTTTGCCATGCCGGGTAATGAACACCGCCTTACCGGCTTCAACTTTCCGGATACATTCTGAAAATGAAGCCTTTGCCTCGGCTACCGATAAAGGTTTGTTCATAGCCCACCTCATAAAACGACATTTATGACTATTATGACCAAAATGACCCAAATGTCAAGATTTACTTTAAGGGAATGACTAGGTTTATTCAGGCTGCTAACAGAAATCTTTTAACCCTTCATCTCTCAAGATATCGTGTGTGCCAACCCTTCGCAATTCAACCAAATCCTTTTCGAGTCGAAAGGTCAGCCTATATCCTTTGCTGATTCGGATTTCGAATTTGTCGGTTCCGCTCAGTTTTTTCATTCTCAAGGATGGATGGCGAAAATCTTCAAAAAGCAGATGAAGCTGTTTATCAACTTGTCTTCTTAACTCAACCGGTAGTCCTTGGTAATCTCTAAGGAAGGCGTTCGTTCTTCTAATGATCACCATGCAGGTCTTTCAGTAGGTCCTCGAGCCTATTAAAATCACGATATTTCCCATCGGTTAAATCTAAATCCGCTTCCTGCTCCTTTTCCTGCCATTCTTTTGTCCAAAACCAGGCCTGATCCCTAGGTACCTTTATTGTGGCCACCGGCACTAAATAGGCCGTACCACTCTTTACCCTGATCTCGACTTCATCTCCCGGTTTTAAATTTAAGTCCGCCATAATGTTCTTGGGAAGGGCAATCTGTCGTTTGCTGCTAATACGCATATTTTTACCCCTTTACTTTTTTACTATAGTATAGAGGGTATTTAATTAATCGTCAAGTAGTCGAACTATGGTTTACTCCTTTTCCTTTTCTTCTTCTTTCGGACCGGTTTCTTTGGCGATTTCATTTAAGTATTTTAAGCGAGACTCGATTAAATTGTTGAGGCTGTTTTGGGGGTAAGTCCCATCCTTTTTCTTTTTCCCGGCCTTTTTGCCGCTTAACAATTCCAAGCCCTCTTCGATATGCCTGATGGGATAGATATGAAACCGGCCCTCCCGGACCGCCTCAATCACCTTTGTTTTGAGCATTAAATCCTTAACATTGGCTTCGGGAATAATGACCCCTTGCCGGCCGGTCATGCCTTTGGCCCGGCAGACTTCAAAAAACCCTTCGATTTTCTCATTAACCCCGCCGATAGGTTGGATCTCCCCTTTCTGACTGATCGATCCGGTAACGGCTATCCCTTGGTCCAAGGGAACCTGGGACAAAGAAGACAAGAGGGCCAGCAACTCGGCCCCGGAGGCGCTGTCTCCATCCACCATTCCATAGCTTTGTTCGAAGGTGATACTGGCCGAGAGACTCAGGGGCTTATCCAAGGCGTAGGTTCCCCTTAAATAACCGCTTAAAATCAACACGCCCTTGGTGTGGATGTTGCCGCTCAATTTGGCTTCCCGTTCAATATCGACCACCCCGCCCTTTCCCAAAGAAATATTGGCGGTAATGCGGGAAGGACAGCCGAATTCATAATCCCCCAACAGATAGACCGAAAGGCCATTGACTTGGCCGATCCGTCTCCCCTCGGTCTCGATCTTGATATCGCCTAGGGCGATCATCTCTTGGAGTTTTTCTTCGTAGAGATTGGCCCGAAAGACTTTTTCTTCAATGGCTCTATCCACATGTTCAGCCATAACCAGGGGGCTCTGGGCCTGGGAAGCCCAATAAGCCGCTTCCTGAACCAGATCGTTAATTTCAGCCAGCTTCAAAGAAAGCTTGAAATTCCGTCCAACCAACCCCGCCCCGTACTCAATCACCCGGGCCACTCCGGTCTTATGTAAAGGCAGAAGCTTGTTATCCTGGCAGCATCGGGCGATATACTGAACATAATCTTTTAAAGGATCATCCTGCCAATCCATCTGATCATCCAATTGGGCTTTGACCTTGAACATCTTGGAAAAATCCCGGTCCAACTCATAAAGCAGGTGATAAATATAGGGCTCTCCGATTAAAAGGATCTTGACCTGCAAAGGAATCGGTTCCGGTTTCAAGGTCTTGGTGCTGATCAGGCCCAATTGTTCTCCCAGGTCTTCAATGACGATCTGTTTGGCTTTTAAAGCCCGTTTAAGTCCCTCATAGGAATAATAGGCCCGCAGGAGATCCATTATTTTGATGACCAGAAATCCGCCGTTGGCCCGATGTAATGAACCGGGGCGAATGAGGGTGAAATCGGTAAAGAAGGCCCCGAATTGAGCTTTCTTTTCGATAGAACCGAATAGATTGGGGTAAGTCGGATTGTTTTCGAAAATCACCGGTGCACCATTGGTCTCGCTGTGATCGATCAGGACGTTGACTTCATAGCGGGAAAGAGAGGGTTCCGCCGTGGCCACCGGAAAGGGCATAGCCGGCACGGCTTTGGCTTTAAAGTCGTCAATGTTATGGATAATGTCTTCCTTGATGTCTTTTAAAAATTTAAGGACCTGAGGGAAGGTTTCATATTTTTCCTGGAGTTCTTCGATCAAATGGCCCACAGCATAAAGGGCGACCCTTTTGTCCAGATCTTTTAATCGTTTTCGCAAATCTTTTTCTTTGGTCTTGATGGTTCGTACAATCCGGCTCATTTCCTCCTGAAGGTGTTCGCTTTTTTCCCGAAGTTTTTTCTTGGTTTCTCCATCCAGGGTTTTCAGGGTCTCTTCATCCATGGGCTGGCCGTCCTTGGCCGGCATGATGACCATGCCCACCTGACTCACATTTAAAACGAACCCCTCGGCAAGGACATCTTCCTCTAAGGCCGCCAGGATCGATGCCCTTTCGGCATTAAACTGTTTTAGTAATTCTTCCCTTCTCTGAGAATAGTCTTCGTTTTCAAACACCTCCGGAATTTCCGTCCTGATTTCGCTGATCAATTCAGCGATATCTTTTTTTAGTTCTCTTCCCTTACCGCTGGGTAAGGCCAAAGCCTTAGGACTGCCCGGATCTTTAAAGTTATTGACGTAACACCAATCGGTCGGCGGATTTTTTTGAGAGGCAATCTCTTCAACCAGGGTCCGGGTAATATAAGTCATTCCCGCCTTGTGGGGTCCGGCCACGTAAATATTATAATCCAGCCCGGACATGCCTACCCCAAAGAGGATGGCCCGAACGGCCCGGTCCTGGGCAATCACCTTATCCGGAACATTGGTTAAATCATCCGTGGTCTCAAATCCCAAACTATCCGGGTCGCAGGTTCGACGAAGTTCTTGGGGCGTCAATTCTCGATATCGATTTTTCATGAAAACCCTCCAGAGATTAAGAAAAGAGGTATTCCTGAAACAAAGACCAGGCCGTAGATGGTCATCTTTACTACCGGGTAAATCGTCTCCTCTCTTAACACAGGTTCCTTTTCGTTTTCAAGGGATTATTCTTAATATCTATGGGCCGAAAAATGGACCGCGAGGTTTATAATGGACGGGAGGAATATTTTGTAGGGGCGAATAATCTGTAGGGGCGAATAATCATTCGCCCCTACACCGGGGTGCCCGATTAAAGCGGACAAAAAAACAAAAGGTGAAACGGGATATTCCCATTTCACCTTTTGTCGCAGATTGAAAAAAGAAATTACTTCTTTTCGGCCGGTTTTTCCTTCTTCGGCTCTTCTTTCTTCGGCTCTTCTTTCTTAGCCTCGTCTTTCTTCGGCTCTTCTTTCTTCTCCTTCTTTACCTTCTTAGCTTTTTTCTCTTTCTTTTCAGCTTTGTCGGCAGGAGCTTTGTCATCGGCCTTCTTTTCGGCGGCGACGGCAGGTTTGTCAGCGGCTGGTTTGTCAGCTTTCGGAGCATCAGCAGCGACGGCCAAAGAAACGGTCATAGCAAATACCAAAGCGATGGTCCAAACGATCATTTTCTTCATAGATAGTCACCTCCTTCCATCTAAATTATATACCAAAAGCTTAATTGCTTTTCAGTAACATCGTCTTGTCTTGCATCAATCCAAAGCATTTATCGTGCCAATTATTTTTTTTAATTAATTCTATAGGTTATAATGAACGGCCTTTTACTTAGATCCCTTGTTTTCCAAAATTTACAATTTTCCCCCTCTTGCCTGAAAATTCATTATAAATTTTGGAATTTTATTTTTTTTTAATAAAAACAATAAATTTTCCCAATCAATTGGGAGAAAGGGGGCAAGGGTTCGAGGGTTCAAGTGGTTTGACTTCCATGCCTTTCACTCGAATCCTGGCCCCCTTGAATCCTTGAACCCTAATCTTATTCCGGCATCATCTCTTTGATCCGTTTCAAATGACCTTCCAGCTTTTCTATCTTTTTTTCCAAAGAGTGGATCTTTTCTTTCTCTTTAACCACTACTTCCACCGGGGCTTTTTCCAAAAAATCCTCGTTGGCCAGTTTTTTCTCAATCTGAGACCATTCTTTCCGTAATTTGCTCATCTCTTTATCTAAGCGTTTTTCTTCTTCCTCAAAGAGGATGATCCCTTTTAGGGGAATAAAGATCTCCATTCCTTCAAAGATGCCCGTGGCCGATGAAGAGGGATTTTTTTGATCATTTAAAAAAGATAACTCTGATCCCTTCGCCAGGATCAGAATATTTTGCCGATGGGTTTCAATGACGGTCCGATTGAATGAGTCAGTGACCCGCAAACAAATTTCCACATTTTTGGAAGGTGGGACGTTCATTTCCCCCCTGATGTTGCGAATTTCGGAAATCAGACCCCGGACCAGGCCAATCTCCTGTTCGGCTTTTCGATCCTCCGGAAATTCTTCAGGCCGGGGAAACGGTTCCTGAAGAATACTCAATCCCTTACCGGGAAGGGCTTGATAAATCTTTTCACTGACAAAGGGCATAATAGGATGGATCAATTTTAAGAGGGCCAAAAGGACCCGGAAGAGGGTTTGCCTGGTGAGCTGTTTATCGTCACTCTCTTCTCCCTGATATAAAACAGGTTTAATGAATTCCAGGTACCAGTCGCAGAATTCATGCCAGATAAACTGGTAAAGTTCGTGAGCCGCTTCATTAAAATGATATTCCTCGATTCCTTGTTTAACGGTTTGAACAACCTGGTGCATTCGGCTGATGATCCACTGATTAACCGGATCCTTGGGGGGTGTCCAATCGGCGACCGGACTTTCCAATCCTTCAAAGTGCGACAAGCTGAAGCGGGCGGCATTCCAGATTTTATTGATAAAATGTCGATAGCCCTCAATCCGTTCCTCGGCGAGCTTGATATCTCTTCCCTGAGCGGCCAGAGCGGCCAGGGTAAACCGAAAGGCATCGGTCCCGTACCGATCCATGATGATTAAGGGATCGATCACATTTCCTTTGGACTTGCTCATCTTCTGCCCTTCGGCATCTCTAACCAGGGCATGGATATAGACATGATGAAAAGGGACCCGACCCATGAAATGAATGCCCATCATCATCATTCGGGCCACCCAGAAAAAGAGGATGTCAAAGCCGGTGACCAGAACCGAAGTGGGATAATAAACCTGGAGGTCTTTGGTCTTCTCCGGCCAACCCAGGGTGGAGAAAGGCCAGAGGGCCGAACTGAACCAGGTATCCAGGACGTCGGTTTCCTGTTGAGGATCGGAAAAACCGCAGGCCGGGCAGGAGGTCGGGGTTTCCACGGAGACAATAATTTCATTACAATTCTCACAATACCAGGCCGGGATCTGATGCCCCCACCAGATCTGTCTGGAGATGCACCAATCCCGGATATTGGTCATCCAATCAAAGTAGGTATTTTCCCAGGTCCGGGGAAAGATACGGGTCTCCCCGTCTTGGACCGCCTTCAAGGCTTCTTCGGCCAAGGGTCCCACCTTCACAAACCATTGTTTTGAAAGGTAAGGCTCTATCATGGTCTTGCAGCGGTAACAATGGCCGATGTTATGAGTATATTTTTCAACCTTTTCTAAGAGATCCAGGGCCTTTAAATCTTCCAGGACTTTCTGCCGACAAGCCTTGCGGTCTAATCCCTGATAAACGCCGGTTTTTTCATTCATCCGGGCGGCTGAATCCATGACACTGAGGATTTCCAGGCCGTGCCGACGGCCGATCTCAAAGTCATTGGGATCATGGGCCGGTGTGACTTTGAGCGCCCCGGTGCCGAAACTTTTATCCACATAGGCATCAAAAATGATCGGGATTCGTCTCTGGGTCAAGGGCAGATGAACCTCTTGCCCGGACAACTGTTGATACCGTTCATCCTCCGGGTTAACGGCCACCGCCGTATCCCCCAGCATGGTCTCCGGCCTGGTTGTGGCTACGATGATAACCCGCTGACCGTTTACCAGGGGATAGCGGATGTGATACAGGCTGCCTTCGTGAGGCTCGTGTTCCACCTCCAGATCGGAGAGGGCGGTTTGACAGCGGGGACACCAGTTGATGATATAATCCCCGCGATAGATCAACCCTTCCCGGTAAAGACGCACAAAGACTTCCTTTACTGCCCGGGACAGGCCTTCATCCATGGTAAACCGTTCCCGGCTCCAGTCACAGGCGGCTCCCAACCGTTTTAACTGATTGATGATCAGTCCGCCGAATTTTTCCCGCCACTCCCAGACTTTTTCGACAAACTGCTTCCGTCCTAATTGATGACGGTCAAGACCTTGTTGGGTCAACATCCTTTCGACCACGTTCTGAGTGGCAATCCCGGCATGATCGGTCCCCGGAACCCAAAGGGCATTGTACCCGTTCATTTTATAATAACGCCAAAGGATGTCCTGAAGAGTTGTATTCAGGGCATGGCCCATATGCAGGGTCCCGGTGACATTGGGCGGGGGAATGACCATGGAAAAATAAGGGCCCCCAGACTCCTCCCGAGCTTGGAATAAATTCTCACCGATCCAGAACCGATATAAATCTTCTTCCACCTGAGCCGGTTCGTATCCTTTTGGCAGCAGAGGTTCTTTCATCTAACTACTCCATTTCCTTATTTCTTTTAAATTCTGATCAACATCCAATCCTCAATCAACATACTACTATAAAAGAAAAGGGGATTAATGCCCTTAACCCCCCTTTTGCTCTAAGACAAGTTTTTCTGGATTTATTCTGGATTTTTAAGAAGTTCAATCTCTCTGGCGATAGCCTTTTCCACTTCCTGAGTGAGCACCTCACGGATCATCTTTTGAAGTTGTTCATTAATAGTCGATCGCAACAGCCGTTCTACTTCATCCCTGACCAGAGTTTCCAGATCTTGAGGAATGGGCTTGTCAGCGGCCCCCAGATCAGGGTGTAAAGATCCGTTAGAAGCCTTTCCAACTTCATCCAAAAAAGACGATAACTGATGAGCAGGCTTAATTTCCTCTGAGGTTTGTTTATTGGGGATTAAACCCGAGGGTGAGGTCAAATCCGGTTTCCGACCGGACTCCGGTTCAGAAACAACATCAACCAAATCAATAATTCTTTCTTCAAATCGTTCCATTTTGATCTCCTCGGAAAAGGAGGCATTGGGTTCCCCAAGCACTTATTTTGGATGACTTTGGCGTGATCATATAGTATTTATAAGTAATATGTCAACACGTTTAACATACCCTCTCCTCTTGGAAATGAGCCGTCCAAAAGTGAGTGTATCAGCAGAGGATCTTCATTTTTCCATTCAAGAGACTGGATCTCCTTATGACCATTAGCGCCGTGGATACGGCCTTGTTTTTCTGGATCAATCAAGGGCAGCGAAACCCCTTCTTTGATCTGATCATGCCTTATATCACCGAATTTAATCATTGGAAATATTGGATTTTAGCCCTGTGGCTCCTCCTTTTGGCCTTCGGGAACAAAAGACTTAGAATTGCCTTGCTCTTAACGGCTGTCGTGGTCGGCATCCTGGATTACTCCAATAGTTTCTTTTTTAAACATCTCTTTGTCCGTCCCCGTCCCTGCAACGTGCTCACCGGGGTTCATACCTTCTGGCCCTGTCCGAGGTCTTTTTCTTTTCCTTCCAACCATGCCGCCAACCTTTTCGGCGCCGCTTTTTTTCTTTCCCATATTTTCCGTCGCTGGTCCATGATCCTCCTTCCGGTGGCCCTTCTGGTTGGTTATTCAAGAGTCTATGTAGGGGAGCACTACCCTCTGGATGTTTTGGCCGGTGCGGTCCTGGGAGCCTTGGGGGCTGGGCTCGGGATTATTTTATTTAACGTTTTAATGAAAAAGAGACGGTAAAGCCACCAGCCCGACCATTTCCCTTCCTTCCCGATCTCCCGTTTACGGAGTGTATCCACTTCGAACTCAGAAGGCCTGTTCTGGAAATCCGCTACCCTTTAAGCTTTTTTTAGCCACCCTGAATTTTCCCTAAAGTTACCTTCTATTCATACTGATAAGATAATCGGAATTCCGGAAAAAAACCTAACAAGATAACGGATAGGGTCAAAGCTATCCTTAGACATCCTAAATAAAAAAATAACCAAGTAAACCTAAAACGAAACAAAAGGAAAGGAGACATTTAAAGATGAAAGTAACGAAAAAGGTTTTTATGTTCACACTTTTAGGGGTAGGGTTATCCCTGGTCTTACCCTGTTCCTTCAATCATTATCTCTCCCCACAAGCCTTGGCCCAGTCAGCGCGGGATTATTCCCCTGTATCAGACCCAATTTCCCTCTGGCCTGACCAAGGTGTGAATCCTCATAAATGCAACCCGAAGTATATTTCCAATGAGGATCTGATCAATCTTTGGCCCGACCCTTTCAACCTGAACAAGCTGTCGAGTCATTCCCGGGATCCCCAAAAATGGGATCCAATCACCTTCTTATCTGAAGAGGGTTTCCTTGCCAGGAAATAGCTGCATCTGCAGGAGAAGAGTGTTTTGTACCCTGACAACAGGGTTTCTGAGGCCAAAAGATTAAAAAATCATCTGGTCTCATTAAAGACAGAGGGCAGAACTTTTGTTCTGCCCTCTGTCAAAAAAACCTAAAAATTTTATGATTTCTTGTCAGGCCTTCTTTTTTTCCATCCTTCTTTTCTCCTCATCCCGTATTTCCCTTCGGAGGAGTTTGCCGACTTTGGATTTGGGCAGCATATCGCGAAATTCGATATACTGAGGGACCTTGTAAGGGGCCAGCCGTTCCCGGCACAAGCGGATCAATTCATTAGCCCCTACCCCTTTGGCATCGGGTTTTAAGACGACGATCCCCTTGATCCGCTCGCCCACTTTGGGATCGGGAATACCGACTACACAGGCCCCGATAACTGTGGGGTGATCCTGGAGAACCGCTTCAATCTCCGAGGCCGAGACCCGATAACCCTTGTGTTTGATAATGTCGGCCAGCCTCTCAACATAGTATAGCTCACCGTTTTCATCTTGCCGAACAAAATCACCCATGCGATAATATATTTTACCATCAATGTCCAGATAGGAACGTTCAGTTTCCTCCGGTTTCTTCCAATAATACTTTAAAGTATAGTCGGAAGTAACGACCAATTCGCCCGTTTCGCCAAAAGGAAGGACCTCAAGAGTCTCAGAATTGACGACCCGACACTGTCGTGACTTCAAAGGCATGCCAATACATGAGGGATCAGGTTCTTTGTTCAGACGAGAATAAGTAATATGGCCCGCTTCGGTGGAACCATAGACCTGATAAATCGGCACCCTGAATTTTTCTTTCCAACGATTGAAGACTTCCAGAGGCAGAACGTCGCCGCCGCAATAACAATACTTCAAGGTGGATATATTATATTGATCCAAACGGTCATTTTCCAGCATCATCCGGTAAAGAGTGGGGACCCCGAGCATCCAGCGGGCTTTATATTTCTGAATCCCCTCCAGGATGGCATCGACCTGTGGTTGAGGCATTAAGAGAGTGGTATTACCGTGGTTAAGTCCGACGGCCACAAAAAACCCCAAGGCCATAATATGAAACAGGGGGTTGATGGCAATGTAGGTATCTTCCCCTTCTTTGAGGTGCCCTTTTAGCACATCATCCATTAAATCTTGGATATAAGAGGTCATGCCCACATGGTTACCGGGAACACCCTTGGGGAACCCTGTAGTACCACCAGTGTAGAGGATATAAGACAAATCCTTCAATGGATCGATTTCCACTTTGGGCAGGGCCGGCGGGGCTTTTAAAAGATCCTTAAACATCAGAACCTGGGAGCTTTTTTCCACCTGTCCGTGAGGGATTTTATCAAAGAGAACGCCCAAAGCCCTTTTTGGCCAGGGCAGCAAATCGACGATATTGGTGACGATCGCTCTTTTTAAACCGGTCTCCTTGAAGGCCTCTTTGACATATCCGTAATTGGTATCATGACAAATAATGGTTTCCGCCTCGGAGTCTTTGAGCATGTAAATAATTTCATGGGAGGTGTAGATCGGAGAGACCGGTACAACCGTAGCGCCTATCTTCTGAATTCCGAAAAAGGCGATTATCCATTGAATGGAATTAGACAAGTAAAGCAGAACCCGATCCCCTTTTTTGACACCGAGGTTTGATAATCCGGTACCGAAACGATCAATTAAATCCATCAAGCGGCTATAGGAAAATTTTTCTCCCAGGAAAATAACCGCTGGCTTTTGGGGATATTTTTCGGCCATGCGGGCAAACTGCGAGAAAACTAAATCTTTTGAAATATCACTTTGTTTTTGATTACTCATGGTCTGTTTTATTATCACCTATCTTTATTTAAATTAATAATGCCAGGTATAAGGTTTAAGGGCAAGAGAACAACACGATTATTTTCTGTCCAAAAGCCTTACCCCCTGGGACTTGGGCCGGGCTTATACTCCAAAATAAGCCGAACGGACATCCGGATTATCCAACAGTTCAGACCTGTTTCCTTCTAGGACAGCCGCCCCGTTTTCCAGAATATACCCATAGTCGATTATGGGGAGGATCGGGCGGGCATACTGTTCGGATACGATCATGGAAACGCCCCGTTCATCCCTGATGCTTTTAATCGATCTGGCCAGCATGGCTTGAACCCGTGGACTGAGACCCATAAGGGGTTCGTCCAAGAGGAGGATCTTGGGCTGGGCCATCAAGGCCCGGCCGATAGCCAGCATCTGTTGCTCCCCACCGCTGAGGAACCCTCCTTCTCTTTTCTTAAGAGGAACCAGGGCGGGAAAAATGCTGAACACATAATCCAGCGTTGACTGGATCTGGTCTTTGGAGGCCAGATAGGCCCCCATTTTCAGGTTTTCCAGGACCGAGCTCTCCGGAAAAATCCGTCGTCGTTCCGGGCAGAGGATGATCCCTTTTCTGGCCCTCTGACTGGGCTTCAGGGCAACGATATTTTCTCCCAAAAGATTAACTTCACCGACCAGGGTGATCCGTTCGCCACCAGCCATTTCTTCTTTTCGCTTGATATCCTGCATAATGCCCGAGAGCATATACATCAGGGTGGATTTCCCGGCGCTATTGGCCCCGAAAACCCCGATGATCTGCCCCTGTTCACACTTCAAACTGACATTATTGAGGGCCAGCATATTTTCATAGAAGACCATCAGGCCTTTTGCTTCAAACATAATCCGTTAAATCCTCCGAACCAAGATAAGCCTCTTTTACCCGTTCATCGGCCATAACCACATCCGGAACCCCTTCCGTCAGTTTCTGGCCGAAGTTCAGGACCATGACCCGGTTAGCCACCCTAAATAATTCCTTCAAACGGTGTTCGATCATCACCAGGGTGATCCCATCCATCTGCAGCCGCTCGATCAAAGGGATCATGCTGGCTATCTCGCTGGCGCTTAGTCCTGAAAAAACCTCATCACAAAGGATGATTTCCGGTTTTAAGGCCAGACAGCGGGCCAGTTCCAAACGTTTCAGATAACCGGTAGGCAGAGTGGAAGCCATTTTATAAGGGACAAAAGAATCCCTTTCAAATCCGATCTCTTCCAGAATATCAATGCTGACGGTATTGCGGTCCCCCAACTTCCCCCCCCCTCGCCAGCCCCCGAATTTTTTAGCCCGGGGGGAAAAAAGTGGGATGATCAGATTTTTATAGGCCGGCAGACTGTAATAAGGCCGCATGATTTGAAAGGTCCTGGTTAGACCAAGGTGGGCGATCTTGTGCGGTGCCCAACCGGTAATATCCTGATTATTATAAACGACTTTACCGGAATCCACCTTTACAAAACCGGTCAGACAATTTATAAACGTGGTTTTCCCTGACCCGTTAGGGCCGATAATCCCCAGGACATCCCCACGATTCAGCTTCACACTGACCTTGAAGAGGGCCTGGATCCCGCCAAAGGCCTTGCTGATATCGGTCACATCCAGGATGGTTTCTGATGTCATATCTTAACCCACCTTTCAAACTGATGGTACTTTCTCTGGGCATAAATCATAATTCCTTCACTGCGAAAGACAATAAAGGCCATGAGGATCAGCGAATAAAAGACGATCCGCAATGTCCCGAAGGCCCTGAGCAGTTCGGAAATGGGAACCAGGATAAAGGCGCCCAGTACCGGTCCCACCAGTGTGCCGCCCCCGCCGATAACCGTCGCGGCGATGGGGATGATCGAAAAGTCCAGGGCCAGTTGGGAAATACCGGACCACATGTAAATATGAACCAGATAGGCCCCTCCCAGGCAGCCCATTCCCGACGAGACAAAAACGGCGGCCGCCTTATAAAATGTAATGTTGATCCCCGAGGCCTTAACGGCCTGATCATTGTCTTTAACGCCTCTAAAGACCAGCCCAAGATCGAGATTGACCAGCCGGCGCAAACCAAACAGGAGAAGCAAAAGAATAATGAAAAGGGAATATTGCTCCACCCAGCGGTTGGGGAAACTGGCTACGCCGACGATACCGTCCGTTCCCCCAAGAATATTCAGGGCCTCGATCACCCGGGCGGTAATCAGGGGATACATGAGGGTCACGATGGAAAAATAGACCCCCCGTAAAGGCAGACAGGGGAGCAAGGCCAGGGTGCAGATGGCCGCCCCACCTAAGGTGGCCAGAGGGATGGTGAAAAGAGGAGACAGCCCCAGCTTGGTATTTAAAATAGCCGCCAGGTACCCCCCTACCCCCACATAAAAGGCCCCACCCAGGGAAACCAGCCCGACGAAGTGGGTTAAAAAATCAAAACTCAGGGCTAACAGGGCATAAATCCCCACAATGGAAATGACCCGTTGCCAATACATGTTGGTTACGACCAGCGGCAAGATCATCAGTCCGATGATCAGTACCAGAGGAGGAACAGCCAGATAACTGATTTCCTTCCAGGAGGAAAGGGCATAAAGGCCACTGGCCCTAACCCTGATCCCCCGATCGATTCTCTCTTTACGTCCTTCAACTCCGTTCAAAATTATACCCTTTCCTCAAGCTCTTTCTGTCGGCCGAAAAGACCCGAAGGTTTTAAGATTAACGTGACAATAATGGCCAGCAAAGCGACGACGATCTGAAAATGGGATTCGATATAGACCACAGTCAGGATCTGGACGAAGCCGATTAAGAAAGCGGCCAAAATAGCACCGACCCAACTGCCCAGCCCGCCAACTATGCAGACGGCAATGGCCATGATCAGAACGTTATAACCCGCTTCGACGACGATGTTCCCTAAAGGAAGCAGGGCCACCGCGGCCACTCCGGCCAGAACAGACCCTAAAAACATGGCTACTATGGCCATCCAATCGGAATCGATCCCCAGCATCATGGCCGCCCGTTCATCCTGAGCCATGGCCCGTAAGGCCAGTCCGATACGGTTATAATGAGTAAAAAGCCAAAGTAACCCTATAATGACCAATCCCAGGCCGATGACCACGATTCGTTGATAATCAATCTGGACGCCGAAAAGCATAAAGCTTCCTTCGATAAAGGCCGGCAGGGTATAGGTCATACCTTTAAAGCCCCCCCAGCGCAGACCCTCCAGAATAGCCAAACCGATAGCATAGGAAGCGATAATTTCTGAGGTGGCCATACCCCGGACCCGTATCAATATCAACCGATAGATGCCGGCACCGACCAGCCCGATTATAACCAAGGATAAAATCACCGCTATCGGATAAGGCAAATTCAGGCTGTGAATCAGGCTCCAGACCACAAAGCCGGTGATGATATACAGGGCCCCATGGGCGAAATTGGGCAGGCCAGAAATGCCGTAAACCAGGGTGAATCCCAAGGCCATCAGGGCCAGGGTCATACTATTGACAATACCGTAAATTATAATTTCCATCTAATGCACCAAGAAAAGCCTAAAGAGGTTCAAAGGGGCTAGGATTCGAGGTTACAAGGAGAACAACGGAAAGAATACTCTTGAACCCTTGACTCCTCGAATCCTTGAACCCGTTTATTACTTTTTCATCCAGGGAGGCAGTTGGATTTTCCCGTCAGCGATCTTGTCGGGATAAACCACGACCCGTTTCCCCTTATACCACTGAAATATCGTTCCAACGGCCCCTTCTTTGGGGTCCAGACTGGGGATGACCTGGTGAGTTTTAGGGTCAAAGCGGACCCGTCCGTAAACCCCCATAATATCCGTCTTCTCCAAGGCGGCGACGACAGCATCCGCATCCAGGGTACCGGCCTTTTCGATGGCCTCTTTTAAGGTATAGACGGCCATATAGCTGCTGGAGGCCCCATATCCTTCCGGTTCGATTTTCCAGCGTTTGGTATAGGCATCATAAAATTTCATAGTCCAGGGAGTGGCCTTGGAGGGGGCATTGCCCGCGTTGACTACGTTGGCCAGGCAGAACTCCCCTTTCCCTTCCGTGGCCTTCCAGAAACCAGGCTGTTCGGCGGCAGCGATAATGGAGCCGAAAGGCAGGGCCGGGACTTTTAGGTCATACCACTGTTTCAAAAGAATCGAACTCTCCGGCATATCCATCCAGATCAGGATAACCTGAGCCCCTTCTTTTTTAGCTTTTAACAAACCCATGGAAAAATCAGTGGTCCCGGTAGGATAAATCTCCGGGTTGCCCAAGACCGTCCAACCCTTGCCGCCCATAATCTTGGCGATCAACTCTCCCCCGGCCCGGGCATGGGCTACGTCCTGGACCATGATAAAGAGTTTATTTAAATTATAATTTTTTCCGATATCCACCAGACAGGGGATGATTTCTCCGGTAACCATCCATTTGGCCTCCCCGCTTATCCGAAAGCAATATTTGAACTTATCATAGCTCTCAGCGATGCGCTCGTGATACTTAGGGGTTAAGGCCCCCGTGGTCAGAATAGATACTTTCTTATACTTGGAGAGCAGATCCATGGCCGCCAGAGCCGCTTCGGAGCGAACCGGCCCGCCGACGATAAAATCCGCTTTTTTCTCTAAGATCAGCTTTTCAACGGTCAGCAGGGCGTCGCTCACCGGCACTCCCGGCTCCAGATCCCGGGTATCCATGACCGCCACTTCAAAAGGATGTTTTTTACCTTTAACGTTTACACCACCCTTGGCATTAATCTCTTCCACGGCCAGGCGGATGGCCCGTTCGGCATCCCAGCCATAAAGAAAAGCCGTGGCCAGAGGCGCCCCAATGACAATGGGTTTTTCAGCGGAAACTGAAAGGTTAGGTGTGAGGCAAACCGCCAACCATAGAACCAAAAGTAGAAAGATTGATCGTTTCATAGTCCTCCCTTTTTTTGTTTGTAGGTTATTAATTCCCATGCCCCGCCTTTGGGGGCGTGGCACTGCGAAAGGTGAAAATAGAGCAGGTATAACTAGGGACATATAACTCTATTTTCGGATTAATACCATTCGGTCGATCTGGCCAACCCAGCCGTACTCCACATTTCCTTATGACCGATCCAATTCCCAAATTCTTTCAGATTCTAGCCTACAATATCACCCCCTTTATTAGCAAAAGGTGTGCCATAGGATCAACGAGAAATTATTCCCGCTAATTCAATGGATTGATTCATTTCAACTTGGGTCGGGCGAAAGCCAATTTGAAATAATCTTACACTTTATGAAAAGTATTTTCAATGGAAACTCCCTGCACCAAGCTGCCGTCCCGCCATGGCGGGATTACGCCAAAACGTGACGGGAAAAAGGCTCGCTATCCCTGTTCATGTTCCGGAGCGTTATTCTGGTATTAAATAAACCGTCCTGTCTTTAGTTGATCCGCCGATAACCCATAGGTCTTTAGTTTCTGCCGAAGGGTAGGACGGGAAATGCCCAATAATTCGCAAGTCTTTCCCAAATGCCAGTGGGTCCGGTTGAGGATGTCGACAATATATTCTTTTTCGAGATCTTTTAAATTCTGTTTTTTTTCATTCGGCCCGGAAGGGTACAGGGGGATCCCCGTCTTTTTCCCCAGCAAGGGGGTAATTAATTCTTCGAGGATCATATCCCCTTGAGAATTGATGACTCCATGAGTGAGGACATTTTCCAACTCCCGGACATTACCGGGCCAGTCATATTCCATCATCCGTTCCAGGGCGGCCCCTTCCACTTTCCGAATCCCTTTGCTCAACTCGTTGTTGATTTTTCTGATGATATGATCCACCAGGAGCGGAATATCCTGTTTTCGATTTCGAAGGGAGGGGACCTTTATGGCGGCCACGTTCAATCGGTAATACAGATCCTCTCTAAACGTCCCTTTTTGGACCATCTCCCAGAGATTTCGATTGGTGGCGGCAATCACCCGGGCGTTCGACTTGATCCGTTTCTCCCCCCCCAACCGTTCAAACTCTTTTTCCTGAAGAAAACGCAAAAGCTTGGCCTGGATTTCATAGGGGACTTCCCCGATTTCATCCAAAAAAATACTGCCGTGGCCGGCCAGTTCGAATTTGCCTTTCTTGGAAGCCGAAGCCCCGGTAAAGGAACCTTTTTCATGACCGAAGAGTTCACTTTCCAGAAGGGTCCCGACAATAGTCGAACAATTGATGGCCCGAAAGGGATGGTCTTTAAAAGGGCTGTTATGGTGAATGGCCCGGGCGATCAGTTCCTTTCCGGTACCAGTTTCACCCTCAATCAAAACGGTGACCCGGTTTTCGGAAAGGACGCCGATGGTTTTAAAAATCTCTTTCATCTCCTTGCTTTTTCCGATTATTTTTCCGGCTACAAAAGGATTAGAAGAGTCGATCCAAACCGTCTCGGCCGTCCGGGAAGAGCTTTCAGACTTCAAGGCCTTATCGATAACCCGTTCCAGTTCTTCCACATCAATCGGTTTAGGAATGTAGTCGAAGGCCCCTAATTTCATGGCCTTAATCGTTATATCCATATCATGAAAGGCCGTGATGATGACGATATGCTTTCGGCCCTGACGGATAAATTCCTGGAGCACATCCAGACCGTTCATATCCGGCAGGCGGATATCCAGGATGATCACTTGCGGATCAAAGACCCGGCATTTCTGTAACCCATCAGCGGCATCCAGGGCACATTGGACATCATACCCTTTTTCAACCAAAAACATCTCCAATGATTCCTGCAAGGACCGTTCGTCGTCAATAATGAGAATCTTTTTGGCTTTCATGCCAGCCTCCCCAAAGGAAGGGTTAAACCGACCCGCGTTCCCCGGGGCTTGCGGTTAACCAGACTGGCTGTCCCGCCGTGGGCCTCAATGATTTTCTTGACATTGAAAAGGCCCAACCCTGTTCCCTTTTTTTTATTGCTGTAAAAAGGGTCAAAGACAAAAGGAAGATCTACCGGGCTTATTCCCGGTCCGTCATCGCTGATCTCGACTAAAAGGGAGGGATGGTCTCTCTCTAGCTTTTTGGTGACGATTTCCAGATGACCCCCTTGAGGCAGAACCTCCACGGAATTTAAGAGGATATTGAGGGCGACCTGTTCCATCTTTTCCTGATCCATCATGATTCGAGGCAACTTCCGTGTATACCGCTTGGTGACGGCTAAACCCTTTTCCTTGATCCTGGCCTCCATGATTTCCAGACAGGCATCCAAAATGCTGTGGATGGAGGCATATTCAAGATCCAACCGGACCGGTTTGGCGAAATCAAGCATTTCATCAAGAATCTTCTCCAGCCTGGATATCTCCTGGACAATAATCTCCATCCGTCTTTGATCATTGCCGCTGAATTGGGTGTTTTTTAAAATAATCTGACTGTTCAGTTTTACGGAAGAGAGAGGATTGCGGATTTCATGGGCTAACGATGTGGTCAATTGTCCGATATGAGCCAAACGCTCCGATTCGCGTATTCGCTTCTCCGTTTCTATTCGCTGGGTGATATCACGGCAGATCCCGGCCAGGGCCTCCTCTCCCTGATAATAAATTTTATTCACCTTGTTTTCCGTTGGCAGATGAGAACCGTTTTTATGGAGCCGGAAATAAACAAATAAGTCCCGTGTTTCTTCTCCGGATGTTCGTCTCTCATAGATTTTCTTGATCTGGGGAAGCGAATTCGGAGCAACCAGATCGGTATAATGTTTCCCGATCAGTTCCTGGGGGGGCCATCCATGCAGGTCTCCAAAGGCCTGATTGGCAAAGACGATTAGGCCGTTTTGATTAACAAAATACCCATCGTTGATCTCTTCAACCAACACCCGGTACTTGGCCTCCGATTCAGTCAATTCGACGGTCCGTTTCTCAACTTCCCGGCTTAAATTTTCGGCATGGTCCCGGATCTCTTTTTCATGAAGGGACTGAAAAAAGTTGCTGAATTTTTTTATCGTGTAAAGAAGGAAGGTATTCAGTCTGAGGATAGCCCGGAGGAGATCCACCCCTTCCTGTTCCTTGACCAGGATCGGCACCAGGCATATCCGATACAGTTCATAAGCATTTTGAACATCCGAGAGCAAAAATCCGCCTTCCAGCCGAAGACGGGTAATCCATTCAATATGGGCATCGATCAGGGTATAATCATCAAAAAGAAGAACGGCCGTTCCGGCATCAAACGCCCGGGAGACCGTCGAAAAGAGTTCTTCCCGAGGTCTTTCCTGATAACGGGGACTGACCTCGGTATGGAGACGGTGAACCCATTCGATAATGATGGACTTACGATATTTGTTCAGGATTTCGTCTAGGGTCATTAAAAACCTTACAGAAGGATTTTAGGAGTCGAAGGTTCAAGGGTTTATCTTCCATGTCTTTCACTTGAATCCTTGGACCCTTGAATCCTGGAACCCTTTTTTCAAAGCACCGCCCAGGGTTTAGGGAGAAAAATTTTTTCATATAGATTTAAGGCATAACGGTCGGTCATCCCGGCAATAAAGTCGGTGACCTTTTCAGAGGTGACTTCATGCTCCTTCTCAAAGGGATCCGACTGGCTGACCAACAGGTCCGGCTGGGTTAAAAGGATATGATACAATTCACTGATGACTTTCCGGGCCTTAATAAAATCACCATGGACGTGCCCGATATCATAGACCCGATCATAGAGAAAATTCCGCAATTCCACCATGGCCTGCAACACCTCTTTACCCATGACCAAACCAGGCGAAGAACCTTCCAAACTATGGTAAACGACATCCTGGACCATGGTGTTTATTCTCTGGGAACTCCTGTCTCCGAGGACCCGGAGGCACAAGGGCGGAATATCATTTTTCGAAATGACGTTTCCACGCAAGGCATCATCCAAATCGTGGCAGATATAGGCGATAATATCCCCCACCCGGACGGCCTGCCCTTCCAAAGTTATGGCTTGTTCCTGGGGTTCCTGAGGGATGATCTCCCCTTTTCCCTTGGAGTGCTTGAGGATGCCGTCCCGTACCTCATGAGTCAGATTAAGGCCAAGGCCGTCCTTTTCCAAAACATCGACTACCCGCAGGCTTTGGTCCGTATGACAAAACCCCTGGGGGGCGATTTGATTGAGGACTTCTTCCCCGGCATGGCCGAAAGGGGTATGGCCCAAATCATGAGCCAGGGCGATGGCCTCAGTCAGGTCTTCATTCAGACTCAAGGCCCGAGAGATCGTCCGGGCGATTTGAGACACTTCCAGGGTATGGGTTAGGCGGGTACGGTAGTGATCACCGGTCGGGGAAAGAAAAACCTGGGTTTTATGCTTTAAACGGCGAAAGGCCTTGGAGTGGATTATCCGGTCACGGTCCCGTTGAAAAACGGTCCTAAGGGGACATTCTTCTTCCGGGATCGGCCTTCCCCGGCTCTCGGAACTAAGGGCCGCCCGGGGAGAGAGGATCTGCCGTTCATTTTTCTCAATGGTTTCTCGAATGCTCATCAGGGGATTATTTTCCAGTTAAAGATCAGAGTTTTTATACTCCGGTCGAATATTCAAACTTTAAGGTAGACCATGCCTGCCCCGTGATTAATTTATCAAGTTTTTCTAAAAAATTAAACCCCTTTCTTACCTGCCGGCCTAAGTCCTCTTTTTCAATTTCTATTTACAAACCGGTAATTCTTGAGTACTATTCAACCATGCGGATTATCAGCCATTATATCTCCAAAGAGTTTTTGAAGATGACCCTGCTCTGCCTGGGCATATTCATCTTTATCTACTTGCTGGTCGATATCATGGAGAAGCTGGATGATTTCAATGCGGCCGGCGTCGCCCCGAATCTGACTATCTGGTATTTTATTTTTACCATTCCTTCGGTGGTCAAGCAGATGATCCCGGTGGCCATTCTCATGGGGACCCAGTTGACCTTTGGTTTTCTCTCCAAAAACAATCAACTCATCGCCTTCAAGTCCAGCGGGGTCAATATGTTGCGCCTATCCTTTCCCATCATCCTCCTGTCTTTTACGGCCACCCTGTTCATCCTTATCCTGGGGGAAACCCTCATCCCCATTACCAATAGCCGTGCTTCGGAAATTTGGAATTATCAGGTCAAAAAGCAGGAACCCAAGGCCGTCCTGCTTCAGGAAAAAATTTGGTACAAAGGGGACCAGGCGATCTATACGTTTAACAAATTTAACTTTAAAGAACAAACGGCCGAAGGGGTTATTCTCTACTATTTTGATTCGAAATTTAACCTCCGGTCACGATTGGATGCTGAAAAAGTGATTTGGAAAAACGGGTCCTGGCTCTTTAAAAACGGCCTTTCCCAATCCTTTCAACCCGACGGCGGCTATTCCAGTCAGCCCTTTACCGAAAGGATGATTCATCTTGCCGAGACCCCGGAGGATTTTCGGTATCAGGAAAAAGCCAGTGAGGCCATGACCTACCCGGAACTGAAGGCCTATATCCAAAAAGTACAGAAGGAAGGCTATGAGGCCACCCGATATATTGTCGAAAAACATATCCGTTTGGCTTTCCCGGTAGTCTGTGTGATCATGGCCCTATTCGGGATTTCCCTGGCCTTACGAAAAGAAAAGGGCATAGGGATAGCCCAGGGAATTGTCGGCAGTCTCATCATTACCTTTATTTATTGGATTTTTTTTGGATTCTCCCGATCATTAGGACTTAGTGGAGCTTTTCCTCCTCTTTGGGCTGCCTGGTCGGCCAATCTCTTGTTTTTATTGCTTGGGGGCTACCGGCTCCTGGTTATCCGGCAATAAAAAAAATCAGCCGTTAAAGGACATAATATGAAGCAAAGTTTAGCTGAAAAAATTATCCAAAGCCATCTTTATGACCGGACTAAAGTCAGCGGTGACACCATTCCCCTGAAAGTTGATCAGGTCTTGACTCAGGACGCTACGGGCACAATGGTCTATCTCCAATTTGAGGTCATCGGTTGTTCGCAGATTCAGATTCCCTTGGCGGTTTCCTATGTGGACCATAACACCATACAAGCCGATTCGCGGAACCCCGATGATCACCTCTTTCTCCAGACAGCAGCCTCCCGTTATGGGGCCTTTTTTTCGCCTCCTGGAAATGGCATCAGCCATCACATTCATTTAGAGCGCTTCGCTAAACCCGGAAAGGTCTTATTGGGGTCAGACAGCCATACCCCCACCTGCGGAGGGGTGGGCATGCTGGCTATGGGTTGCGGCGGCCTGGATATTGCCACAGCCATGGCCGGATTCCCGTACAGTCTGGTCCGTCCGAAGATCAGACAAGTTTGGTTGAAAGGAAGGTTGCCTCGCCCCTGGGTCACGGCCATGGACATCGGTCTGGAAATGCTTCGCCGTTTGACTGTGCGGGGTGGAGTAGGCTGGATCAATGAATATGACGGTCCGGGCTTGGCTGATTTAACCGTCCCGGAACGGGCCACCATCTGCAATTTAGGTGCGGAATTGGGGGCCACATCCTCGCTCTTCCCCAGCGATAGAATCACCCGATCTTTTCTCCGGGCCCAAGGGAGAGAAAAGGATTGGCAGGCCTTGGTTCCGGACAAGGAGGCCACCTATGATGAACGTCTGGAGATCGATCTCAGTATACTTGAACCGTTAGTGGCCCAGCCTTTCAGCCCTGATGCGGTGGTGCCTTTAAAAAAATTGCTCGGGTTAAAGGTAGATCAAGTCTGTATTGGCAGTTGCTCCAATTCATCCTATGCCATGTTAAAATCAGTGGCGGCTATCTTGAAAGACCGAATGATTGCCCCACACCTTAGCCTGTTGATCAATCCCGGTTCCAGGCAAGTTATTCGAAACTTAGCCCAGGAAGGAGATTTACTTTCGATTATTTCTTCCGGAGCCAGGATCCTTGAAGCCGCTTGTGGTCCCTGTATCGGTATGGGGGGTGCTCCCCCGGATCAGGGCGTATCCTTCCGCACCTACAATCGAAACTTCAAAGGACGATCCGGCACCCCGACGGCCCAAGTCTTTTTGGTCAACCCCTTAATAGCCGCCCTGATCGCCCTCAAAGGAGAAGTGATCAATCCCCTTCGAATCAAGAAGGCCATACCCGGTCATTTCAAGCCTCCAACCGTTGTCGTTCCCGACCCGTATATCCAAAAGCCGTCCGCCAAACCGGATCAGGTACAGGTCATTCGGGGCACAAACATCAAGCCTCTTCCTTCCAAAAAACCTCTGACCAACTCTTTTAATGGTCTTGTTCTGATTAAAGTCGGAGATCACATTTCCACTGATGATATCATCCCCGGTGGGTCCGAAGTTTTGCCCTTCCGCTCAAATATCCCGGCCATTTCCCGATTTACTTTTCAACGTCTGGACCCGACCTTTTGGAAAAGAGCGGTTGGGGCCAAAGGTGGGATAATTGTCGGAGGGGAGAATTATGGCCAAGGCTCTTCCAGGGAACATGCCGCCTTAGCCCCGATGTATTTAGGGATTCAGGCCGTAATAGCCAAGTCCTTCGCCCGTATTCATCTAAGTAATTTAATCAACTATGGGATAGTACCTTTGGTCTTTAAAAACCCCCTGGATTATGGCTTCCTTGACCAAGGAGACCGGCTGGAATTTTCCAACCTGAGGCAATCAATCCAGAAAGGGAGGGAAATTACTATTTTCAACCAAAACAAAAAGAAAAACTTAGTCCTTGTCGCTACCGTTCCGGCTGAGAAAAAAGAGGTGCTTCTCGCCGGAGGACTATTAGCACATTTGAAATTAAAATCCAGACAAACAAGTTAACATTTTTTCCTATTATGGCTCTTATCCAGTTCCCCAATATTTTAATCGGCCATGCCTCCAACCTTAACGGCCCCACAGGCTGTACGGTCATTCTTTGTCCTCAGGGGGCGGTGGCCGGCATCGACATTCGCGGCTCGGCCTCCGGAACCAGACAAACGGATTCCCTCTTTTCCCTCCATCGGGTCCCTCAGATCCATGGTCTCTTCTTTTCCGGGGGAAGCGCTTTCGGCCTGGATGCGGCCGGCGGGGTTATGCAGTATCTCGAAGAAAAGGGCATCGGCTTCGATGTTCAGATTACCCGGGTGCCCATTGTCCCTACGGCCATTCTTTTTGATCTGTCTTTGGGGGACCCTTTTTGTCGGCCTGATAAGGCCATGGGATATCAGGCCTGTTTGAATGCCCAATCGGATGAAGTGGCCGAAGGGAGTGTCGGGGCCGGCACCGGGGCCTCGGTAGGCAAGTTATATGGCATTACCCAAGCGACTAAAGGAGGATTAGGTTATGCGGTTTATCAGGCCAAAAGCGGATTGACCGTGGCTGCCCTGGTGATCGTCAATGCCTTTGGGGATGTCTTGGATGAACAAGGAAACATCCTGGCCGGAGCCCGGACCTCTCCGACCGCTCGATCTTTTGCCAACACCTGGGAATCTTTTAAACAGGGGTTGATCCCCACCCAATTTGTCGTTCAGAACAACACAACCTTGGGGGTCATCTTGACCAACGCCCGGCTCAACCCCTATCAAGTCCGGAAATTAGCCCAAATGGGACAAAATGCCTTGGCCTGGTGCATCGCTCCGGTTCATACTCTTTTTGACGGGGATACGATCTTCTCCCTTTCACTGGGAGATCTGGAGGCCGACCTGAACCAGATCGGCATTTTAGGGCAGGAAATGATCCGCGAAGCTACCGGTCGAGCCATCCGTCTGGCCGATGGGTTAAGCTTAATCCCTGCCTGGAAAGACCTGGTAGAAAACTAAAAACTATGACTTATCGGCTTCAGCCTTTTTTGACCTAATGTTCCTGCTCCTTTCCAGGGAGGAGAAAGATTGAGCTGAAACCCTGGAATTACTTTTGGTTATAATCGGACAGGTCTCACAGCGGATTAAACTCTGGGAGACGAAATAATTAAATATATCTTCCGACTTAAAGGGTTGCATTTTCTTTCTCAGGGCGGCGTCGTGACGTTTTTGGCAGGCCCTCTCCGAAATCTTCAAGTTCCCCGGCTGGGAAGGACATATGATGGTTTTATTCGTTTTTTGAGCGTAATATTCTTGAATTAAGACTTCCCTATGAAGCATACCCATCTTTTCATGTTCAACTCTGTAAGCGGTATTCATGAGCATGGTCTGAATCTCCTCGGTATAAATGACCTTTTGGTTAGCAAAATACATACCAGAGGAAATAAAAAAAATATTTAATGAGATCAACAAGATATTAAAAGAAGAGAAGGAAACGGCTATGGAAAGGGAAGGGAAATTTTACAAGGTGTAAAAGGTTTTGAGATCCGTGAGCCCAAAATGGCCGGACCTTTTAAAGATAGAGAATATGGCCCTTGACAGAACCATAGTCCCTTAAGTATAAGGAATCCTATAACCTTGTTTCTTTGGACGGTCAGGGGATTTTCCCTAGACCTGAACCTATCAAAAATTCAAATAGATAGAACATTAGATTAAAACTTATTATTGAGAAAGGGGTGATTTTTTGGGAAGACATAAAAAGGTTGAACGGGCCCGGGAGATTGATCGGAGACGGCATCGTAGAGCAAAAAGGAAAAAGTTGACGGCCAAAGCAGCCAAAGAGGCGGGAGCCCCTCCTCAAGGCTGAGATCTATTTTTTTCAAAATACCGGTACTGGATATTAGGGCCTCAAAGAGCTTTTATATCCAATATCCAGTATCGGGCGATTGTTTCTGAACCGTTTGTTGGGGATCTTATCCCTTCCTCTCCTCTCAGGCCCCCACGATGGTCTGATCATAAGATGTCTCAATTGTTTTTATTAAACGAGTCAGCAAGGTATTAACCGGAACCGGAATACCGGCGGCCTCCCCTTCCCTCATGATCACCCCATTAATAAAGTCAATTTCCGTTCTTTTCTTTTTTAAGACATCCTGGAGCATGGAAGAGACATTGGCTGCGGTGAGTTGGCAAACCTTTTTGACTTGGGCCGGAAGATCCGAATAAATAAATTCTATCCCTTTATGTTTTCCGACCAAGAGTCCTTCCTGCACCGCCTCCTCCAAAATCTTCTCCGTTCCGGCAAACTCGGTGAGCTTTCCATTGGGTAATCGAGTCAGGGCCGTTAAGGCGTTAATGCCGACATTAATTATCAGCTTGCTCCAGATGAGGTTTTCTATCTTGGGAACGAGTTGAGTGACAAATCCGGCATGGTCAAGCCGTTCTTTGACTTGATGTAATCGCCGGTCCACAGTGGGATCACTTTCTTCTAAAGGGATCCCATAACCGATATAAGTATCACCCTGTCCGGCATGCCTCACCAGTCCAGGTCCCAGATCGGTAGCCCCATGAGAGGTAATCCCAGCCAAAATTTTTTCCGGGGCGAGATACTCCCCGAGGATTTCCACGTTTCCGACCCCATTCTGTAAGGTTAAAAAATAAGGACCCGGAGGAAGAGGCTGGAGAATCTGGGCCACGGTTCGGGTATCGTAGGCCTTGACACAGTTGATAATCAAATCAGCCTCCGCCAGATCCATTGGATTCAAAGTGCCAAGCACCCTTACTTGAAAAGAACCCCCAACTCCCTCGATAGATAGACCCTGCCGATTGATGATCTCCACCCGTTCGGGAAGATGATCCAGCAGAACCACTTCATTCCCGGCTTGGGCCATTCTTCCGCCTAAAAGACAACCCATGGCCCCAGGGCCTACGATACCTACTTTCATCACATGTGTCCTCTTCTTAAAAAAACAGGCCCTTAATTCCGCTGGGCTTTTCCTTTCTTATTAACTTTTATCCGGTTTACATCTTTCGCTTCCATGGGAAAGGAGTGTTCCGGTCCCGGAAATATACCCGCTTCCACCTCCGATTTATAATTCCCCAGGGCTTCTTTTATAGTCGGGAACAAGGTAACATATTGTTTTACAAACTTTGGTAAAAACTTTTCAAATAATCCCAACAGATCATTGGTCACCAGAACCTGTCCGTCGCAATCCGGTCCGGCCCCTATACCAATGGTCGGGATTTTTAACGATTTAGAAATCAGACCGCCCAGTCTATCCGGTATGCATTCCATAACGATCGAAAACGCGCCGGCTTCCTCCAAAGCCAGGGCCGAATCCAGAAGGTTCTGAGCGGAATCCAGGTCCTTTCCCTGGACACGAAACCCGCCTAATTTACCGACGGTCTGGGGCGTCAAGCCGATATGCGCCATCACCGGAATCCCGGCCACGGAAATGGCCCTGACCGTTTCGGCAACCTCCAGCCCGCCTTCCAATTTCACCCCGTCACATCCGGCCTCTTTCATAAATCGACCGGCATTTCGAATGGCCTCTTCCATACTGCAGTTGTATGACATAAAAGGCATGTCCCCGATCAGGAAGGCATACTCAACCCCTCGGCGTACGGCTTTGCAGTGGTGAAGCATCTCCTCCATGGTCACCGGCACAGTAGAATCATACCCTAAGACGACCATACCTAACGAATCCCCTACCAGGATCATATCGATCCCGGCCTGATCGATAAAGGAAGCCATGGAATAATCATAGGCGGTCAACATAGTGATTTTTCTGTTTTCCTTCTTTTTGGCCGACAAATCGGTAATCGAGATTTTTTTTCGTCCCATAGGGCCCTCCTGAAAGTTAGGAATCATCTTCCTGATCAATAGATGGATACTCCGAAAATCTGCAGGCCCGAACCTGAACAGCATTAGGAAGGAGCTTCGGTATCTTTCCCGTCCCACAAAAAGAAAAGCCGAAAAAAAACCCCTGGACGTAGTCCAGGGGTTTTAATTTCATTTCCCCGTCCCAGTCCATCATATGGATCCAAGCGGATGAAAACCTGCTTTTAATAATCGGATTGGTCAAGGGATTTATGTTTTTTAAAATCCCGGCCCTCTCCTCTTTTTTGTTTTCAGCCGTTATTTTCCGGCTGCGAGCTTGGCGGCCTTGACCGTATTTTTCATCAACATGGTAATGGTCATCGGTCCGACCCCGCCCGGCACCGGGGTGATCAGACCGGCTTTTTCCTTAACCGCCTCATAATCGACATCGCCGGCCAGGAGAGCCTTTCCCGACTCGCTCATCCCGATCCGGTTGACACCCACGTCGATAACCGCGGCACCCTCTTTCACCCATTCGGCTTTGACATACTTAGGTACTCCGGCGGCTACCACCAGAATATCGGCCCGGAGGCAATGCTCAACCACCTTTTCCTGAGGAGTTCCGGTATGGACGATCGTCACCGTGGAGTTGGCCCCTTCTTTTTTCTGCAGCATAATATTGGCAATCGGCTTCCCAACGATATTGGAGCGACCAACCACAACCAACTCCGCACCTTTGGTCTTGACACCGGATCGGACCAAGAGTTCCTGAATACCGGCAGGGGTACAAGGCAGATAATCCGCCTCACCGATCATCAGTTTGCCGACATTGACGGGATGGAAGCCATCCACATCCTTTTTTGGATCAATGGCATAGAGAACCTCGGTTTCATTAATATGCTTAGGGAGGGGCAATTGCACCAGGATACCGTGGATCTGAGGATCCTCATTGTATTTTTTTATCAAGGCCAACAGGGCCGGCTCAGAAATATCCGCCGGTTGATTATCCTGAATGGAATAAAAGCCTAATTCTTTGGATGTCTTTTGTTTGGCGGTGACATAACTGATCGAAGCCGGGTTTTCTCCAACCAGGATGGTGACCAATCCAGGAGCTACGCCTGTTTGGGCCTTTAACTGTTCAACTTCCTGTTTCAGTTCTTCCCTAATCTGTTTGGCTACTTCGGCCCCGCTGATTATTTTCGCTGCCATAATCTTCTCCTTTCCAGGTTTATTGTTCTATTCCCCTGTCTTCGCCCCACCTGTATGGCCCAGGGGAAATGATTCACAAATAACGGGAGGACCTTATCAAAAAAAAGACCTCTTAGTCAATAAAAATAAAATTTACTCCCCGCCTGATTTATGATAATTTCGGTCCATGAAAATCATTTTGCTCAAGTGGCTTATTAATGCCCTGGCCTTATGGGCAGCCACTTATTTCATTAAAGGGATAGAGATCACCGGTCCGGGATCCATCCTCCTGGCCGCCGCCTTACTGGGGATACTCAATTCCATTATCCGCCCGATTATCCTTATCCTGACCTTGCCCCTCAATATCATCACCTTAGGGCTGTTTACCTTGGTGATCAACGGGGCCATGCTTATTCTGGTCTCCTATTTCATCAAAGGCTTTATTATCCACGGATTTTGGCCGGCCGTATTGGGGGCCCTAGTCATCAGTTTGGTGAGTTGGGTGATTAATTGGTTGATTGAATAGCAACTTAAGAAGAAAGGTTGATGCTAGGTGGCTCAATTAGATGCTTTTTTTAGGTTAATGCATGAACAGGGGGCTTCGGACCTTCATTTATCAGCCGGATCTCAGCCTATTCTTCGGATCAGAGGCGAACTGGAGCGGGTAAAATATAAGACCCTGGAGAATGATGAATTAAAGGCCCTTCTTTACGAAATTACCCCGGAAGAAAAGATAAAACAATTTGAGGAAACGGGGGATATCGATTTTTCCTATGAAATTCCGGAATTAGCCCGTTATCGGGCCAATTTTTTCCGTCAACTCCACGGGATGGGAGCCGTCTTTCGGGAAATCCCCAGTAAAATCATGACGGTTGAGGACCTGGGCCTTCCAATGGTTATAAAACGATTGGCTTTACTCAGTAAAGGGCTGGTCCTGGTAACCGGCCCGACCGGAAGCGGTAAATCAACCACCTTGGCGGCCATTATTGACCATGCCAACCAGGTTCGTAAGGACCATATCATAACCATAGAAGATCCAATCGAATTTGTGCATAAAAATATCAGTTGTACCATCAATCACCGGGAAGTGGGCCGCCATACCCGATCCTTTGCCGCGGCCCTGCGGGGGGCTTTACGGGAAGATCCGGATATTATTCTGGTAGGAGAGATGAGGGATCTGGAAACCGTTTCTTTGGCCGTTGAAGCCGCCGAAACCGGTCATCTTGTTTTCGGCACCGTCCATACGATCAGCGCCGCCAAAACCGTTGACCGGATCATCGAGATCTTTCCGGCTGATCAGCAAGCCCAGATTCGGGCTACCCTGGCCGATGCCCTGCGGGCGGTCATTGCCCAGACCCTTTTTAAACGAATTGACCGGAGAGGAAGGGTTGCTGCGTTGGAGATTATGATTGCCACTCATGCCGTTCGAAATCTAATCCGGGAAGGAAAAACGTTTCAAATCCCCTCGGTCATTCAGACCGGAAAAAAATTCGGTATGCAATCGTTGGATGATGCCATAATGGACTTGGTTAAAAAAGGATGGATTTCCGGGGAAGATGCCTATAATAAGTGTATCGACAAAGAGAAGTTCAAGCCCTTTGTCAAAGAAATGTTGACCGATTTCACCGAAGTTTAAGAGGTCCTATGCGTCTGGCTGAATTAGACTCCATATTAAGCAGGATTATTGACGCCTATCCTCATGTTTCGGACATCAATTTGACCGTTGGCCGGCCCCTACAGGTAGAAGCCTTCGGTAAGCTTGTCCCGGTTCAGCTGAATCTATCCTCCAAAATCTTAACCCCTTTTCAAACAGAGACTATTGCCCTGAATCTAATACGTTCAGACCGCCGAAAGATGGAAACCCTTCTGCAAGAAGGCTCTTGCGACTTTGCCCATTCCATCCAGGACAGGATCCGTTTCCGGGTTAATATCTTTTCCCAAAGAAATAACTATAGTATTGTTATGCGCAAACTCCCGGTAGAGATTCCCACCGTGGAACAGTTGGATTTGCCCTTGGTTCTTAAAAAGATGTCCCGGGAAAAAAACGGGATCATCTTTTTTACCGGAGCCACCGGAACAGGAAAAACAACCTCTTTAGCGGCCATTTTGAATGAAATCAATGAAAGTCTGCCCGTTCATATCATCACCCTGGAAGATCCGGTTGAAATCGTCCATCCCCATAAAAAAGCCACATTGAACCAGAGGGAATTGGGAACAGATTTTGATTCCTTTTCTCATGGACTTCGGTCGGCCTTGCGTCAGGCCCCTAAGGTCATTCTGGTGGGAGAAATCCGTGACCGAGAGACGATGGAGATCGCCTTAGCCGCTGCCGAAACGGGGATTCTGGTTTTCAGTACCCTCCATACCATCGATACGACTCAAACGTTGAACCGCATACTGGGCTTTTTCGATCACTCGGAAGAGAAGCAGATCAGGATCCGCCTGGCCGGGGCCCTGCGCTGGGTAGTCAGTCAAAGACTGCTTCCCCGCATCGATCAGGGACGCCTGGCCGTTCTGGAGATTTTAGTCAATAGTCTTCGCATCCAAGATTTAATCCTTAACGGAGAAACAGAGGATAAAACCTTTTATGAGGTTATTGAAACCAGCCAACCTCTGGGATGCCAGACCTTTGACCAGGATATTATCGCCAAGTTCCAGCAGGGGCTTATTTCAGAAGAAACCGCCATGCTCTTTGCCTCCAAACGGTCCATGGTTCAGCGTGGCCTGGATGAAATCAAGAGCCGACGGGGGGAAAAGACTACCGACATTGAGGGCTTGAGAATGGATCAGGACTATACCAAGTCCAAAAGGTAGAAAGGGAAAGAGAATTCCATGAGCCGATTGTGGGCCATCTCAGACGATAATCCTCTTGGTGCGTATAGGATTTTACTGGCCGTTTCTTCCCCATGGCAGGAGACGATTATGACCTCCCTGGAACAAGCCGGCATCAGCTCTTTAAGGTCCAATACCCTGGAGGAGGCTGTCCGTTCCCTGGAATTGGATCAGCCCGAATTTTTCATTTTTTCAGATAAATTTTCTTCTCCTGATAATCTATCCGATCCCTTACTGGAATATATCCAGGGCATGTCAGCCCCTCAGAGAAGGGAACTATTTGTGATCTTTATCAGCCCGACGGCCAAAACAGGAGACAGCCTGTCGGCCTTTTCGCAAAGTGTTAATTTGGTTTTAAATCCGGATAAACTTGAAAATATTATCCCGCTGATTGACGAATCATGGACTTTTTGGAAAGAGCTATACCAGGTCTTTATTCAAACCCGGTTCCAATTGACCGGAAAGCATTAATAAAATGCTAAAAACTCAAACGGTTCAGGTTGCTCAATAAGATCCAGATACAAGGCATCCGAAAACAGGGACCCGTCCCGAAGGGATGGGCCTAAGCATCCAACGGATGCGAAGAAATCCCGAGGAATGAGTCGTACATAGAAGTACGTCGCAATGACGCCGGATGAGGATAACAAATTAGATGGGTCTTTTTCAGCAACCTGCGAGTAGGAAACTGTTTATGATTATGAAAGCCGAACAACGCCAACTGCGATTACAAAACTGCCTCCAAACTATCCTGGAGATACATGAATTTATGGGTGGTCAAGCCATTCAACTGGATATTATTAACCAGCTTGAGAACCTCAAAGATTTGATCCAGCACTTTAAGCCCGATTCTCTTACCGAGCAGGATTTGGGAAAAATCGAAGAATCAACCAATCACCTTCTTCGTGAACTGGGGAAAATTTTTCACCTAAAAAAATTAGGGATGATCCATTCGGGTTTTCACCATTAAGCGATGGGCAGGAGGCCAACCCCAGTTTATAGATCTTACCAACGGGTCTGATAGCCGCAGGCCTTATCTGTGGTCTCCATCAGGACATTTAAGCCTTTTTCGATTTCAAGGCGAAAGGATTCCATCTCCTGTTCGGAACAATCCCCGGGAATCGTTATAGGGGGGCCGTAGTCTATAGTTATCTTGCTGAACGGAAGAGGGATCATGGTCTTATCCCAGGTTTTTTCCAAGGTGAAGACCCTTCTGGCCGACCACATCAAAGGGACTAAAGGGACCCCGGTTTCTTTTGCCAGCAGGATAACCCCTTTTTTCGCCTCATAGCGGGGACCTTGAGGTCCATCCAAAACCGACGCACAAAATTGATTTCCCTCTTTTAAATGGCGAATCATCTGGATGAGGGCCCTCAACCCGCCGCGGGTGGATGACCCTCTCACCGGAATGACCCCGCAATGCTCGGCAAAGCGGGCCAGATAATCGCCGTCCCGGCTTTGGCTGAAGAGCATCATCGGGTGAACGGGGCCATAAAAAAAGCAGAAAAAGATAGCGGCCCGATGCCAGGTAACACCGATATACTGCTGGCGACCGGTCACAATCTCTCGGTGAAAATCTTGATGCAGTATGTTGAAACGGCAGGTCTTTAACCAGAGCCTGAATAGGCCCTGGGACAGCATAAGCAGACTGGTTTTGGCCCTATCGTTGAACCAGGACCGGTCCATGGAAAGTCAATGGTTTCCCTTGGGGAAAGGGAACTTAAAAAACTCCACTCCTTCGTCTTTTAATACTTTCTCCTCATCCTCGGTTGAAATTCCTCTAATGTTGCGTTTGTCGGTCACTCCATAATGGATCTTTAAAGCCTCTTTGGCAAAATCACTGCCCACTTCTTCAAAATTTTGTTCGATAAATTTATAAAATTGATTCAGCTTTTCCAAAGGGACGAGGGGTTCCTCATCTCTAGAGGGTAAACCGGTGGAGCGTTTAATGGCTACGGGGGACAATACCTGGATAACCTGGTTATTCTCACAGACCGGGCAGCGAATCTCCCCGGATTCCTTCTGCTGGTTGAAGGCCAGGGAATTGGCAAACCAACCCTCAAAGTAATGTTCCTTCGCGCACTTTAAATCTAAAACCATCATAAAAATATTTTACACCTTCTTTAAATTTTTGTCCAGCTCTCAAAGACAGGGGATCAGGCACATCCTTAAAAAGGTATTGAGAGGACCAGGATTGAGGTGAATGGGGTGGAGGGTAATTCCCTCGAATCTTCGAATCCTGTTCGTAATTAAATCTTCCCCTGAATGACCAAATCCCGCAAGACCTGACGGATGGCCAATCCTCTTTCGGTTAGGCCCTGGAGTCCATAATTCATATTGGCCTCCAGGATCATCCAGCCCTTATCCGGAGTATGGCACAAATCCAAACCGACATCTTCAAAATTACATCGTTGGGTGACGGATTGAGCAAAAGCCAGGGCCTCAGGGGGGATCTGGGAAAAATCCATAGAAGCGCCCTGGGCCAGATTGGTACGAAATTCTCCTTTAGGAGCGATTTTCCAGTACGAAAGGATAACCTGGTGGTTAATGAGGATCACCCGTAGATCCCGTTTTAGATCCAAATATTCCTGAATATAGGCCACCGACGTCTTTTGGAGATATTTTTCCAGTCCTTCTTCGTTGTGAATCAAAAAAACCCCGCGGCCCATGGATGATCCCCGGGGGATTTTAGCGATGAAGGGAAAGGCAAAGTCCGTACGAATTTTCTTTATTTGTTTGCCGAAATAGATTCGTGTGTGGGGATGGGCAATTCCCAGAAATTGAAATAAGGCCGTCTGTTTAATCTTGTCACCGGAATAGACATAGGTCTCTCGGCTGGGAAAAATCGCTTTTCCCATGGTAATAAACAGATCAACATAGAGGTGCGTTGGATAATAGACCTTGGAGGCGGTCTGGATCAATTGCCTTTCTTTGAGAGGATAATCGGAAAAATTGGGCCGGGCCTGAAGAATCGTTAAATCCGGGCATTCCTTAAAACGGTGACTGAAAGTGATCCGCGGTCCTGTGGTCATAGAATATCACGTGATACGGCCATTAACGAATAATGGATTGGCGGGGATAATACCCGGCCTTGACTGTTTTATTCGGCGTTACCAGACTTCTTGGCCCTAAGAGCGTTCCAGGACTGGTCACACAATTGCATCCGGTCTCCGTCTCATCCCCCATAATCACCCCCAATTTTCTCAGACCGGTATCGACTATGCCGTCGGGGCCTTTGATCCGGATGGAGGTTCTGATCAGCTTTAGATTGGCCAGTTTGGTTCCGGCGCCAAGATTACAATTTTTCCCCAAAATACTGTCTCCGATATAGGCAAAATGACCGGCCTTGGCACCGGGAAGCATAATGGAGTTTTTCATCTCCGTGGTATGGCCCACAACACAGCCATCTCCGACCAGGCAGCCTCCTCGCAAATAGGCCCCTTGGCGGACTTCGGTCTGACGGCCAATGATCACCGGACCTTGAATAAAAGCCCCGGATTCGACAACCGACCCTTCGTCGATAGAAATATCCTTCCCGCTTACAGTAACCCCCCCATAGAGGACGATGGCGCCCTTTAATTCCTGGTTTTTATAGTACACCTTGAATGCTCCCTTGGTGGCCTCACCAGGAAAAAGGGAAAGGTCCTTCTCCAGGAGTTCCCCCTGGAAGATGACCGCCAAACGGGTTAAAAAATGCTCCTCTGGGAAAAAACGTTCCAGATTGATCCGGAGATTTGCGCGCAAATAGGTTTTTAACCCCGGCAGGACCTGCCAAACCTGATCCACTTTACTAAACAGTTTTTGATGTTCCCAACCCGTTAAATCAAAAAAAGCCGTTGGACTGAACATAGGCACTCTTTCCCGTGTGTATTCTAGGCACCTTTACCAATAGAAAGGTCTTATTACAAAATCTCGATGTTCAGGGCTGAAAGGATTTAAAAGGGCTTTGCGCCTTGAGTCTTGAACTACCCTTTCCTATTTAGGCTACCAAAGATACCTGACCGGAACCTCTCTCTCTTTTAAATAATCCTTGATTTGTCGGATAGTATAGGTTCCGTAATGGGTCATGGAGGCAATCAAACCGGCATCGGCCTTCCCTCGGCTGAGGACCCGGTAAAGATGTTCCGGAATCCCGGCTCCGCCGGAGGCGATAACCGGTATGGACACATTTCCTGAAATTAAAGGAGTTAAATCCATTTCATAGCCCTTTTGAGTTCCATCGGCATCGATCGAATTCAAACAGATTTCTCCGGCCCCTAGGCGGGCACCCTCTTTGGCCCACCAGAGGGCATCGATCCCCGTGAAAGTCCGTCCACCATGAATGACCATTTCATAACCCGATGGGGTGGCCGGAGAGACCGGAACTTTTTTAACATCCATGCCTAAAACGATACACTGCCGGCCGAAGGCTTTAGCCCCTTGCTCGATTAAGGAAGGATTTTTGATCGCCGCCGAATTAATGCTGACTTTTTCGGCTCCGGCCAGTAGGACTTGTCTCATATCTTCCAGACTGGAAATACCCCCTCCCACCGAAAAGGGGATAAAAATTTCTTCGGCCACCCGCTGAACCACATCTATCATGATTCCCCGCTTTTCAGCTGAAGCGGTTATATCATAAAAAACCAATTCATCGGCCCCCTCATCGTAATAAAATCGGGCCATTTCCACCGGGTCGCCGATGTCTATATTATTTTTAAAACGAATGCCTTTAGTGGTTTTTCCGTCCCGCACATCCAAACAGGGGATAATTCTTTTAGTCAGCATCCTTTCCCTCCCATTCGGAAAAGGATTTTAATAAAGCCAGTCCCGGGGGACCGCTCTTTTCGGGATGGAACTGCAAGGCCACCAGATTCTTAAAGGCCAGGGCCGAAGGAAATCGAGGCCCATAGTCAGTCCAACCAAGAACAGCCGTTTCATTCCGGGGGATGGGATAATACGAGTGGACAAAATAAAAATGGCTTTGAGTGGGAATCTGTCTTAGAAGAGGATGGTTGCGGGTCCAATCCACCCGGTTCCAGCCCATATGCGGTATTTTCAAGACACTTCCTTCCCGGTCCAGAAGGGGATCGGGAAAGTGAACGACTTCACCGGGCAATAGCCCTAAGCAGGGTGTGCGATTCTCTTGACTGAAATCCAGGATGACTTGCGTCCCTAAACAAATCCCCAGTAAGGGGCGTCCCGAAAGAAAATACTGTTTAATGGCCTGATCCAATCCTTCCCCTTGAAGAACTCTCATCGCCTCGCCGGCAGCTCCCACTCCTGGAAAAATAAGGCGCTCCGAGTCCCCAATAAGGTTCGGGTCATTGGTGATCCGGCAAGGAACGGATAGCTTTTTTAAGGCCCGTTCCACGCTGGTCAAATTGCCTGCTTTATAGTCAATGATACTGATCATGATATGTTCTTAACTCAGATCCCCTTATTTTGTCAATCGTCCCCCGCACCATTGGGCAAATGGATAATAAATTCGGTCCCCTGTCCGAGAAAACTTTCCACCCGGATCCGGCCTCCCCGATCAGAAATGATCTTTTGAACAATACTCAATCCCAGCCCTGTTCCGTAATCCTTAGTGGTAAAAAAAGGGTCAAAGATTTTGGTTTGGTCGCTTACGGGAATACCCGGGCCAGTATCTCCGATGCGTATCTCTATCCAGACCTTCTCAGACTCCCCTTTGAATGGCTGAGCCTTAATAGCTATGGTCCCTTCTCCGGGAAGAGCTTGGAGGGCATTCGTCAAAAGATTCCAGAAGACCTGGGACAAATCCCCTCGGGACAGGTTAACCAGAAGATGGGGCGGGATATCCATCCGCCAAATAATGGCCGGGGAGACTTTTTGGCTTGTTGTAACCAATTCAACCATCTCCTGAACAAATTCCGAGAGGTCCACATCGGAGTCAAAGGTCTGAACCGGTTTGGTAAAGGCTAAAAAATCGTTCATCAACAAATCCAACCGGGATATTTCCCGAGAGATAATTTTCAACAAACGTTCTCTGGCCCCATCTGCTCCAAAATCATCTTTCAAGATCTGGATAGACCCGCTGATGGAGGCCAAGGGATTCCTGATTTCGTGAGCTATGCCAGCCGCCATTTTCCCCAACATGGCCAACCGATCGACTTTGCGCAGGTGCTCCTCCAGGATTTTAATCTGAGTAATATCTTTAAAGGAAAAAATTTGACCAATCCCCTGGGAAAGAGGTTCTTTGACCTGAGTAATGGAAAACCCTAATATTTTTTTTGATCCCCCTGGTGTGGTATAGGCAATCTCCGGACGGTTTCCCAAAGGTGAATCCTTCCCGGAGAAGGCCTCTTGATAACCGTCGAAAAAAGAAGGAAGGGTCAGGTTTCTAAATTCTTCCTTGGTCCGTTCCAAAATTTTTTCTCCCGCCGGATTGATGCTTACGATTTGATTTCGGTTATCTAAGGTGATCAAACCGATATCCAGATTTTCAATGACTATCCGATGGAGTTCTTCTAATTGATCAATATTTCTCTGTTGTTTTTCCAGTTGACTCCGTTGCCGCCGGACTTGTTCGGCAAAGATACTGCTGAAGTAGCCGACACAAAAAAATCCGACTAGGTGCATGACCAACTGATACAGAAAATAATTTTTAGAAAAATGAGAAGGTGGTCCACTTAGCCCGGTAGCTATGGAAAACCAATCGAATCCCTGGATAAGCAAGAGCACCCCGTAGAGGAAACCCAGATAGAGGGCGGTCAAAATCCCGCCGGGGCGACCAAAAATCATCCCGCCGGCCACAATGATCAAGAAGTAAAGATAGGGGAAGAAGCTCTCAATTCCTCCGGTGACATAGACTACGGCGGTGACAAAGAATCCGTCATGGATTAGTTGGACAACGGCTTTCCAGGGAGCGGCTTTTCCTCCGAAAAGGAAAGCGATATAAAGGATCGAAAAAAAATATTGGAGGCCGATTAAAAAAAATAAGCGTGGGAAGAAAATAGGGAATAGAGGCAGCTCTTCCTTCTCCTGGAGTAAAGCCGTCACCAAAAGAAAGATGGAGATAAAAACCAGTCGCCAGAGAATCAGCCACTGGGTCTTCCGAAGAAAGTCATCAGGGCTGGTAAACCATTTTGGTGATGAACCCGTTTCTGAAAGGCTGTAGGGGGTGCAGGGGGATGACTCGTTCATCATGAGGGGATCAGATCCCGATAGCTTCTCCCATTTTAAATATGGGCAGGTACATGGCCACGACTAGTCCCCCGACTATCCCGCCTAAAACGACCATCATGATCGGCTCCATCATGGAAGTCAGGGTCGTCACGGCGGTATCCACCTCTTCATCATAAAAATCGGCAATTTTATTGAGCATGGTATCCAGTTCCCCGGAAGCCTCGCCCACGGCGATCATCTGGGTGACCATAGGAGGAAAAACCTTGCTCTCCGTCAAAGGTTCGGAAATGGATTTCCCTTGGGCAATACTGCTCCGGGCGTTATAAACGGCCTTTTCGACCACTTTGTTCCCGGCCGACCTGGCGACAATGTCCATGGCTTCTAAAATCGGCACGCCGCTACTGATCATCGTTCCAAAGGTCCGGGTAAATTTAGCCACCGCGGCCTTCCGCAGCAAGATGCCGAAAATGGGTAAACGTAAGGACAAATCATCGATAAAAACTTTTCCCTTTTCCGTCCCATAAAATCGGCGCAATAAATACAGACCCCCCCCGGCTCCCAGAAACATGAAGAAAATATTTTGGCTGACAAATCGGCTGAGGGCAATAACCAACCGGGTTGGTGCCGGTAAGGCCTGTCCGACCTCGGAAAACATTTTTTCAAAAATGGGGATTACAAAAATTAAGATGACCATGGTCACCACAACGGCTACCCCGGTTACGACAGCCGGATAAACCAAGGCCCCTTTGACCTTTTTTTTCAATTTTTCAACTTTTTCAATATAACTGGACAAGCGGCTTAAAATGACATCCAAAACACCCCCGGCTTCACCGGCCTCCACTAGATTGGTATACAGTTGGTCAAAGACTTTAGGGTGCTTTTTCAATCCTTCGGCCAGGGAAAGCCCGCCTTCCACATCCCCTCTAACCTGAGTAATGACTTTGGCCAAGGCGGCATTCTCCTCCTGGGCAGCCAGGATATTTAAACATTGGACCATGGGCAGACCGGCATTAATCATGGTGGCAAACAGTCGAGTAAAGACGACTATTGACTTGGTGGGAATGGTTTTCCGGATGAAGGTTCTTTTTGCGGATTTTTCCTTGACGGCCTGGATACGGACCGGCACGATATGGAGCTTACGAAGTTGGAGTCGAGCCAAGGAGATACTCTCGGCCACGATTTCCCCCTTTCTTATCTCTCCAAAACTCGTCTTTCCCTCCCAGCTGAATGTAGGCATCCCTTAATCCTTATTGGTGACCCGAATGACTTCTTCCAGGGTGGTTATGCCTTGCAGAACTTTGGTTATTCCGCTTTCCCGCAAGGTCTTCATCCCTTGGGAGCGGGCCACTTTTTTGATCACCGCGGCGGAAGTCCGTTCAAAAATTAAATCTTTGAGCTGCTCAAAAAAAGGCAGGACCTCGTATAAGGCAATGCGTCCCTTAAACCCTGAAAAATTACAGGCCGGGCATCCGACCGGCTCGGACAAAAGATGACCGGCCGGATTCAAATTGAACTCCTTTAAAAGATCCTCTGATATTTCAACCTGTTTTTTGCAATTGGGGCATAATTTTCTAACCAGTCTTTGAGCCACCACTAAATTAAGAGAAGAGGCCACCAAAAAGGGCTCGATGCCCATATCCAATAAACGCGTAACCGTATTCGGGGCATCATTGGTATGCAAGGTGCTCAGGACCAGATGGCCGGTTAAAGCGGCCTTTATGGAAATCTCCGCCGTGTCTTTGTCCCGGATCTCTCCCACCATAATAATATCGGGATCCTGACGAAGGAATGAGCGGAGAACATTAGCGAAAGACAAACCGATGTCTTCGTGAACCTGAACCTGATTGATGCCGAAGATATTGAGTTCGACCGGGTCCTCGACCGTACAAATATTTTCCGTGATCTTATTTAATTCTCCCAGGGTAGAATATAACGTGGTGCTTTTCCCGCTGCCGGTGGGTCCGGTCACCAAAATTATTCCAAAGGGTTTCCGGATAGACTCCTGATATTTGGCCAAGGCTTCCGGCTCAAAGCCCAGTCTTTCCAGGTTCCCCTGGAGGTGTGATTTATCCAGGAGGCGCAAAACCACCTTTTCCCCAAACAAGGTGGGCAGGACAGAGACCCGAAAATCCATTTCCCGACCTTCGCCGAAACGCAATTTCAGTCTCCCGTCTTGAGGAAGCCGTCTTTCGGCGATATTTAGGTTGGACATGATTTTTATTCGAGAGATCAGGGCATTCTTTAATTTAACCGGGGGATTCATGATCTCATAAAGAACCCCGTCAATCCGATAGCGAACCCGGAAAGAACGATCATAGGTTTCAAAATGAATATCGCTGGCCCCTCTTTTGATGGCGTCCAGGAGTAAAAGGTTAGCCAATTTGACTACCGGAGCCTCTTTAGCGGCCAACTCCAAATTAACCGCATCCACTTCTTCTTCGGGCTGGATATAATCGACTTCCAGACCCTTGAGGTCCTCCAAGGCCTCGGTTAAGGTAGACGTCAGGCCGTAGTGGTGATCTAGGGCTTCTTTCAGATCCTCTTCGGTGGACAGGAAAAGCTGGATATTGCAACCGGTTAAGAATTTCAGATCCTCTAAGGCAAAGATATTCGATGGGTCGGAAATGGCAATTTTTAAGGTTGTCCCTTCCTTACCTAAGGGGATAATTTCATACTTTCTGGCTATGTTATCGGGGATCAGATCGATACAACCCGATTTAAATTCAAACCGGGACAGATTGATGACCGGCAGGCCGAACTGTTTGGATAAAAATTCCAACAAGGTCTCTCTGTTAATATATCCTTTCTGAATCAAAAGGGTACCGACCTTGGTTCGTCCGCCTTGCCGCTTTTGTTCGGCCAGGATCTCGTCCAATTGCTGGGCCGTGATCTTGTTTTCCCGGAGGAGTAATTCGCCGATACGCTTACTTTTAAACATAGGATGAAATGGTCCTTAAAAAAAATATTAAAAAAATATTGACAAACATATTTCAAATAGTTATATTATCAAGTTTAATGAAAGGGGGTGATTGCCATGGTTTGTTCAACCGTTAAAACAGGTGTTGCGTGTACCTTCATGAGCCCCAAGGGTTGTTCGTTCAACGGAGGTTCCTGCCATCCTGTCATCGAACAATGTGAAGGTTGTGACCGGAATAAAGAATTTGAAAGCGGGAAATATTGCCTTACCTCCCCAGATCCAAACCAAAAGTGGAAATTAGGAAGTTGCAATATGGCCACTCACATTAAGAAAACCCCGGCCCCGACCGCTCAAAAGATCAATCCGTTGAAAGCTTCCAAACGAAGTGCCCGTTAGGGCTCGCTTCGGGGACATAAACCCTTGGTGTCATGAGCCTTCTTGTTCGTTCAAGAAGGCTCTCACCGGAAGGGATCCCTTTTTCTGACCCGAAACGCCGGCTATTCCAGTCAAAAACCCTCTCTTTTTCTTCTGCCCCGGCTTTTCCCCTAGCTCAACTCCTTAAGTGCTTTTTCCAGTCGATCCAGACCTTTTTCAATCCGTTCCAAGGAGGTGGCATAAGAGAAACGTATACAGTTGTCTTCTCCAAAGGCCGCTCCGGGGACTACGGCGATCAGGGCTTTCTCCAACAAATAATCGGCCAGATCCAGGGAATTACCGATAAGGCGATCGGCTGTTTTTCGTCCGTAATAACTGGAAAAATCAGGAAAGATGTAAAATGCCCCTTTAGGATCATGGACCTGTACCCCTGGAATAGCCTTCAATCGCTCGGAAATATACCGCCTGCGCCGATCAAATTCCGAAACCATTTTTCGGACAAAGTCCTGGGGTCCCCTCAAGGCCGCTACACTGGCCTTCTGGGCGATAGAGGTCGGATTGGAGGTGCTGTGACTCTGGATTGTATTGATCGCCCCGATAACCGGTTTAGGCCCGGCCAGATAGCCGATGCGCCATCCGGTCATGGAATAGGACTTGGAGACCCCGTTGACTACTAGGGTCTTTTCTTTCAAACGGGGGTCCAACATGGCCAGGTTGGTAAAGGAAGGCTCATCGAAAAGGATCTTGTCATAGATATCGTCGCTGATGACGGCCAGGTCATGATTGATAATGATTTCCCCCAAGGCTTCCAGTTCCCTCCGGGAATAAACCGAACCGGTAGGGTTGGACGGACTGTTGAGTATGATGGCCCGGGTCTCCGGAGTCAAGACGGATCGGAGTTCCTCCGGGATCAATTTGAATCCGTTTTCGGCCCTGGTCGGAACGATAACCGGTTCAGCTCCGGCCAAAAGGATCATTGGAGGATAGGAGACCCAGAAAGGGGCCGGAACAATAACTTGGTCCCCAGGACCCCACATGGCCATGGCGATATTATACAGGGCGTGTTTTCCCCCGCAGGTAACCACGATCTCATCCAGTCCATAGCTGAGCCGCAAGTCTTCCTTAAAGCGAAGGGCAATGGCTTCCTTCAGTTCATCGATCCCGCTGACTGCCGTATATTTGGTAAAACCGTCCCGGATGGCCTGAATGGCCGCCTCTTTAATATGTTCGGGGGTATCAAAGTCCGGTTCTCCGACTCCAAAACTAACCATATCCAGGCCGGCTTTCTCCATGGCCTTGGCCTTGGTATCCACCGCCATGGTCAAGGATGGTTTAATCTGACCGACCCGTTCGGCCAAATTCATCTCGGCTCTCCCCCTTTTCTTAAATGAATAAAAAATTCTCGATTTCCCTTGGCCCCCTGGATCGGCGATTCTACCGTTCCCAGAACCAGAAGGCCTTGTTCCTGAAAAAACCCTTTCAGATCTTCAATGACCCCTTTTTGATCCTCTTCATTTCGGACCACCCCTCCCTTGCCGACCCGCCCCTTCCCTACCTCAAATTGGGGCTTGATTAAGGCCACAATTTCTCCCTGATCTTTTAATATGGGGATCAGCGGAGGAACCACCAGCCGTAAGGAAATAAAAGAGGTATCGATAACTATCACATCGGCCTGTTCCCCAATTTCCTTAAGCGAAAGATAGCGGGCATTGGTCCGGTCCAAAACCTTGACCCGCGAATCCTGACGGATTTCCCAGGCCAGTTGGCCGTACCCTACATCAACAGCATAAAGGCGCTTGATGCCTTTAAGCAAAAGGCAATGGCTGAACCCGCCGGTTGAGGCCCCAATATCCAAAGCCACCTTATCTTCCACAGAAACTTCCAGTTCCCTCAGTGCCTTTTCTAATTTGACCCCACCGCGGCTGACATACGGATATTCGTTCTGCCTAATCTCTATGGGCAAATGGGGATCCACGGCCTTGCCCGGTTTGTCGACCGGTAAATGATTCACCCGAACCTGGCCGGAATAAATAAGAGCCCGGGCCTTTTCCGGAGTAGAAGCCAGACCCTTCTCCAAAAGAAGCCGGTCCAATCTAACTTTAGTCACCTTAGAGGTCATGGAACTCTTCCATCAGGACTTTATATATCCCTTCGGCATCCAACCCATAGATATTCCTGATTTTTTTTTGAGGCCCCTGTTCGACAAAACGGTCCGGAATCCCTAAGGAGCGCACCCGAAGGCCCCCCCCTGCTCTATACTGGTGCAATGTCTCCAAGACGGCACTGCCGAACCCTCCCTGGACCACATTTTCCTCGACCGTCAAAAGGAGGGGAAAATGTTGGGCTAAATGGGCCAGTAGGGTTTCATCCAGGGGCTTTAAAAAGCGGGCGTTAATGACGGCTACGGATTTTCCCTTGAAGGCCAGGCGCTCGGCCGCCTCCACAGAGGGATAAACCGTCTGGCCAATAGCCAGAATAACCGCATCTTTTCCTTCTTTAAGGGTTTCCCACTGACCTAAAGGTATGGTCTGGGGCTCTCCGGTCAGAGAGACGCCCATGGCGAGTCCTCGAGGATAGCGCATGGCCACCGGGCGATTGTAGGTCAGGGCCGAAAAAAGCATATCGCGCAATTCCCTTTCATCTTTCGGGGCCATAATGATCAGGTTTGGCAAAGGCCGGAGAAAAGAAAGATCAAAGAGCCCCTGATGAGTCGGCCCGTCTTCCCCGACGATCCCGGCCCGGTCCAGGGCGAAAATCACCGGAATATTGGGCAAACAGATATCATGAACGAGTTGGTCAAACGCCCTTTGAATAAAAGTGGAGTAGATGGCCACGATCGGTTTTAATCCTTCCAAGGCCAGGCCGGCGGCGAAGGTTACGGCATGCTGTTCGGCGATGCCTACATCAAAAAAACGCGAAGGAAATCGTTGGGCAAACAGGTCCAGGCCCGTCCCCTCCGGCATGGCCGCGGTGATAGTGACAATCCTCAGGTCTTTTTCGGCCAAAGCGACCACCGTTTTTCCAAATACCTCCGTATAGGTGACCACGTCAGAGGATTTTTTTGGATTCAGATCTTCGGCCTCCCGATCAAAAGGACCGACCCCGTGAAAAAAGGCCGGATTTTTTTCGGCCGGGGGATATCCCCGGCCTTTAGTGGTCAAAACATGGACAAGTACCGGCGCCTGTATATGGCGGATATTTTCAAAGGTAGTGATCAGATCCTCTAAGCGGTGGCCTTTCACCGGACCCAAGTAATCAAAATGCAAAGCGGCGAAAAGCATCCCCGGGGTAAAAAAACCGGTAAAGGAATCCTCACTTCTTTTGGCCCATTGAAGCAGGTTTTCACCGATACCGGGAATGGATTTAAAAAAAGATTCCATTTCCCGTTTGAACTGAACAAAGCCTTTGCCGGTCAATCGTTTACTCAAAAAAGAAGACAGGGCCCCCACGTTAGGGGAAATGGACATTTCGTTATCGTTTAAAACGACAATCAGATCTTTGTTAAGGTGTCCGGCCTGGTTTAAGCCCTCAAAGGCCTCTCCAGAGGTCAGCGAACCATCCCCGATAACGGCTATGACCTTAGCCCGTTCCCTTTTGAGGTCGTTGGCAATGGTAATCCCCAATCCGGCTGAGATGGAAGTCCCGCTGTGTCCGGTATTAAAGATATCATGAGGGCTTTCTTCCCGTTTAGGAAAACCGCTCAAGCCCCCATAGGTCCGTAAAGTGGGAAATTGGTCCTTTCGGCCGGTTAAAATTTTATGGGTATAGGCTTGATGGCCCACATCCCAGATAATCCTGTCCTGGGGGCTGTTAAAGACATAATGCAAGGCAATGGTCAATTCAACCACGCCTAAACTGGGGGCCAAATGACCTCCGTTTTGAGAAACGGTCTTAATGATCAGCTGCCGAACCTCTTCGGCCAATTGTTTGAGTTGAGGCAAAGTCAAAGACTTCAGATCTTTGGGATCCTGGATACGCTCCAAAACCGTTGCCGTATTCTCAATAATATTAATCTTTACTTCCTGGGTCATTTTCCTTTCATCCTTATTGCTTACGTTTCCCTTGAAAATATATAGGTCCCCATCTGGATCAAGGGAAGGGCTTTCTGGCCGAAAATCCGGAGAGCCCGATTCGCCTCAAACAACAATTCTTGACCTAACATTTTGGATTGATCCAAACCCAAAAGGGTCGGATAAGTGGCCTTGGCCCTTTTGGCATCGGTGCCGGTTTTTTTACCCATAATTTGGGCCTGTCCTTCCACATTCAACAGGTCGTCTTTAATCTGAAAGGCCAGACCGATCTTCCGGCCAAAGGTGCGCAAAGCCTCTATTTCACCCCGCCTTCCTCCCCCGATCAGGCCTCCACTAACCAGTGAAGCGGTGATCAAGGCGCCGGTTTTATGCTCATGAATATAGCGTAAAACGCCCAAAGAAACGTTTTTGTTCTCTGCGGTCAGATCGGCCTCTTGACCGGCCACCATGCCTTGGATCCCCGCGGCCCTGGCTATTTCTTGAATGACCTGGAGCCTGGGTTGAACCGCCAGGCCTGAAAGGATTGTTTTTCGACTCAATAAAGAAAAGGCCTCCGTCAGTAAGGCATCTCCGGCTAGAATGGCCGTAGCCTCACCAAATTTTTTATGACAACTCACCTGTCCACGGCGATAGTCGTCGTTATCCAGAGCCGGTAGATCATCGTGTATCAATGAATACGTATGGATGTATTCCAAGGCACAGGCCGCCGGCAAGGCCGTGACCGGTCGGCCGCCTACGGCCTTACAGGCCATCAAACATAGAACCGGTCGGATTCGTTTGCCCCCGCCCAGTAAGCTGTAGACCATAGCCTTGTGCACTTGACGGGCGTATTTTCCCGGAGGGGGGAGATAGCTCTTCAGTCGTTCATCGACCAATCCTTGGTATTTTTTTAAGGTCTTGGTCAAGAGGTCGGCCATTTTATTCCTTCTCCTCTTCTTCAAAAGCAAAGGGTTGCCCTCGAAAGCCTCCCTCCTCGGTTTTTAGCAATAACTCCACTTTTTTTTGAACTTCGGTCAAGCGTTGGGTACAGATCCGGGATAACCGGGTCCCTTCTTCAAACAACTTCAAAGACTCTTCCAGAGAAAGATCCCCGTTCTCTAATTTATTGACAATGGCCTCCAGTTTTTTAAAGGTGTCTTCAAATCGTTCCTTGGACAAAACCCTTTCCCTCCTTCTGACGCACCGTCTTAACTAGACAATCGAGTTCACCCTGGGCCAGGGAAACCCGGATCTCCCTGCCGGGAGGGGCATCGGTTATGTGCTTGATGAGCATTAATTCCGGCAAGGTCTGGGCCAGGGCATAGCCGCGATCCAGAATTCCCCAGGGACTCAAGGCCTGGAGGGTTTTTTGCTGAGCCTTCAACTCCAGATCTACTTGATCCAATTTTTTGTTGATCAGGCCGACCAGTTTTAATTTTTGAATTTCCAGGCCGGCCTGCAGGGAAAAAATTTTTTCCTTAGGATTTCTCATCAGCAATTTTTCCTGAAGCCACGTCCAGGCATCCTCTCGTTTGCCCAGGATCCCGCGGAGGGCCAATCGCAGCCTGGTCCCATAATCATCTAAACGAAGGGTTAAATCGATCAGACGCCTGCGGGGATCCCCAAGGCGCTTTTGGAAATGATGCAGCTTTTCCCGATACAGGGCGATCTTTTGAAAGACCTGATCGTTCAGACGTTCCTGAATATCGGCTATTTTTGACTCCCATTCTTCCTGAGGTTGAACCAGGAGTTCGGCCGCTGCCGAAGGGGTCGAGGCCCGCAGATCGGCTACGAAATCGGCTATAGTAAAATCAACCTCATGGCCGATAGCGGAAATAACCGGGATCGAGGAAGCCGCAATGGCCCGGGCGACCCGTTCTTCATTGAAAGCCCAGAGGTCTTCCAAAGAACCGCCTCCTCTGGCCAGGACGATGACCTCATGCCCCAGTGATGAACGGTTCAAGCGTTGGAGGGCCTCCACTATTTCCCAGGAAGCGCCTTCTCCCTGAACCAGCACCGGAACGACCGAAACGTGGATATTAGTAAAACGGCGAAAGAGGATTCTTAAAAAATCCTGAATGACCGCCCCGCTGGGAGAAGTAACGACAGCGACCTTCCGCGGCAAAAGGGGCAGGGGTTTCTTTCTTTCGGAATCGAAGAAGCCTTCTTTTAACAGTCGTTCCTTTAACTGCTCAAAGGCCATCTGCAGAGCCCCCCAGCCCTTTAGTTCCATCCTTTCAATAATGATCTGGTATTCTCCACGGCCGGCATAGACGCTTAAACGCCCGAAACAGAGGACCTGAAGCCCGTTTTCAGGCTTGAAGGACATCCCCCATTGGCCGGATTTAAAAAAAACCGCCCGCATCTGACTGGAAGCATCTTTTAAAGTAAAATAAAAATGCCCGCTGGGTGGGATGCGGAAATTGGAGATCTCCCCTTCCAGCCAGAAAAAGGGGAATTCCGATTCCAGCAGATCCTTAATCTCCTGAGTCAACTCGGAGACGGTATAAATCTTTTGCTCCAGGTCTGTCATAAGACGAAAATTGATACCCTAACGGCCCCCTAAATGGGCAATTAAGAACACAAAAGATTAGTATAATTTAGATGGGGAATTGAGGTCAAGGAGAAAAAGGGTAAAGATGGCAATGCCCGGAGTGGGTGGGACTGAAACGGGTTTGGTCAGGATATTTCTCACGGCAAATGGGCATGGCCTGGGGACACCGGGGATGGAAATGGCAGCCTGAGGGCGGGCTGACCGCCGAGGGCAGTTCACCCTCCAGTTTAATCACCTGGCGTCGGCTCTCCGGGTCGATCCGGGGCACGGCTGACCACAAGGCCTGGGTATAGGGATGCCGAGGCTGGTCGAGTATTTCGACTACCGTTCCCTTTTCAACAAGGCGTCCCAAGTACATAACCGCCACTTCATGGGCCAGGAACTCCACCACGGAAATATTGTGGGTAACGAATAAGTACGAGAGGCCCAGTTTGTCCTGCAGTTCCTTGAGCAGATTGAGGATCTGGGCCTGGACCGATACATCCAGAGCACTGGTCGGCTCATCACAAATGATCAACTTGGGTTCCACCGAGAGAGCCCGGGCAATGGCCAGGCGCTGGCGCTGGCCTCCGGAAAACTCATGGGGATAGCGGTAGAGTATTTCTGCCGACAGGCCTACTTCCTTTAACAGGCGTTCAATTCGCCCCATCCGGTCCTTGTGGCTGCCGCCGATGCCCTGGGCCGTCATGCCCTCTTCAATTATCTCGGCCACCCGCAAGCGGGGATTAAGAGAGGCATAGGGATCTTGGAAAATTATCTGGAAGTCTCGGCGCAAAGGCCGAAGCGCAACCGATGTTAGGGCCGTGAGGTCCCTGGTCTCAAAGATAACCGAGCCGTGGGTTACCGGAATAAGCCCCAGGATGCCTTTGCCTACCGTTGTCTTGCCGCAACCGGACTCCCCTACCAGGGCCAGAGTACGGCCCACAGGAATAGTTAAGCTGAGGCCGTCCACAGCCTTTACCTGCCCTACCGTCCGTTTGAAGAGACCTTTTCGAATCGGGAAATAGATCTGTAAGTTCTCCACGGAGAGAAGGGGTTGGGGACTATCCGGTTTGAGGGAGATCTCTTCAAGGCAAGCCGGAGGGAGGGAGCCCGCATCTCCCGAGCGGCAAACCGATTTCTGACTGATCCCCTCCCCTTCTGTTCCGGCCCCTTTTTCGTATAAATGGCAACGCACCCAATGATGGGGAATCCTTTCATTCCAGGAAGGGATGTCAAGAGAACAACGGTCCCAGGAACGATCGCAGCGATCGGCAAAGCGGCATCCCCTGAATGCTCCGGTCAGGGGCGGCACGCTGCCTTTTATCACCTCCAGAGAAAGGCCCCTTTTTCTCTCAGTGGGCAGGGAGGCAAATAATTTTTGGGAATAGGGATGGGCCGGGTGGTCAAAAAAGGCCTGACGCCCGGCCCGTTCTACTATTTCCCCGGCATACATCACCGCCACCTGATGAGCCATCTCGGCCACTACCCCAAGATCATGAGTGATCAGGAGCATGGCCATCCTCCGGCGGGTCTGCAGTTCCTGGAGCAGGTCAAGGACCTGGGCCTGAATGGTTACATCCAAGGCCGTGGTTGGCTCGTCGGCGATCAACAGATCCGGCTCGCAGGCCAGAGCCATGGCAATCATGATCCGTTGCTTTTGGCCGCCGGAAAGCTGAAAAGGATACTGGTTCCGGCGATGAGAGGCATCGGGAAGTCCTACGGCCTCAAGGAGCTCCACTACTCGCCGGACAGCCTCCTCCCCTCGTAGCGCCGTATGCCGCTGGAGGACTTCCCTGATCTGATGTTCGATGGTCATCACCGGATTGAGACTCAACAGGGGTTCCTGAAAAATCATACTGATTTGTCTACCGCGGACATTACGCATTTCCGCTTCGGCTAAGGTCAGCAAATCGGTCCCTTTGAGACAAATGCGGCCGTCCCTGGCTTGACCGGCTTCCGGCAACAGCCGCATGATAGACAAGGCCGTTATGGATTTTCCGCAGCCCGATTCTCCCAGCAAGGCGAAGGTTTCACCATGCTGAATATCCAAGGACAGACCGTCAACCGCCCGAACCACCCCTTCAGCCGTATGAATCCAGGTCTTTAAGCGTTCAATTTCCAATAGCGCTGAGCTCATGACCGTTCTTCTTTTCCCATTTCAGAGGGCCTCATTCGAAAAAATCTCACTCCCCAGGACCTGACCTGGACCCGAGGATCAAAGGCATCCCGCACGGCATCGGCAAACAGATTGGCGGACAGGACCAGAAGGAACATAAAACTGAACGCGGCGGCCAGAGACCACCAGACCATAGGTTCTCGGGCCATTTCCATCCGGGCGCTGTTGATCATGGTCCCAAAGCTGATCATGGAAGGATCGACCCCCACCCCGACATAGGACAAAACGGCTTCAGCCAGGACCAATCCCGAAAAATCCATGACCATGGCAATAAGGACAATGTGCATAACATTGGGCAGGATATGCCGGAGAATGATTCGAAAATGGGACACCCCGAAGGCCTGAGCGGCTTGAATATATTCCATCTCCCGCAGCTTTAGGGCCTCCCCCCTTAAAAGCCGGCACAAGCCCGTCCAGCTGGTCATGCCCAGGATAAGGCAGAGAAAGAGAAGACGAAAATCAGCCCGGGCATTGATGGTTTCAAAAAGGCCGGGATGGGTATCCATGTAAACCTGAGTCATCAGCACGGCTGCGGCGATCAGTAATACGGACGGGATGGAATTAAGGGTGGTATAAATATATTGAATGACATCGTCTATCCACCCCCGGAAATAGCCGGCCATGATTCCCAGCAGGACGGCCAAGGGCAAGAGGACCAAAGTGGTCAAAGTGCCGATGACCAGTCCGGTGCGGATACTCTTTAAGGCCAGATAGAGCACGTCCTGACCGACCTTATCCGTGCCGAGCACATGGTATTTGGCACTAAGCAAAACTGCCGGGACGCCTAAGAGGAGAAGGGCCAGGCCGGTCAACAGGGCGAAGTTCCACGGGACCAGGGTTTGCCCGCGGAAAACAAGACCGAACCAGGTGGTCACCTTTACCTGATGACGGCGGGCCAGAAACCAGAGCCAGAAGCTGCCGGCCAGAGACCAGAGCAGAACAGCCAACCCTAAACCGCCCAACACGCTGAAAGCGATATCCGCGGCTTTTTCCTTTTCCGGATTAGTCAGATGAGCTCCGCCGAAAACGAGGCGGGGATAGGAACGCGCTTGCCGGCCGTCGGCCAATTCAAGGGTTTCTTTGGCATAAAGGTGAGTGGCTAGGGGAGCGGAGTAGGTCTTTTCCGGCCGTTGCCGTAAAGGGCCGACGGCCACATCCAAAAGACTCAATACCTCCACGCCATAAACCCGATTTCCGCTTCTCACGGTTTGCAGGGCCGGTCGGAAATGGATGGAATCCAGTAAACCGATTCCCAAGAAAAGGCACAGGATGACCAGGGCCGCCATCCCGCTTTTGCTTTGGACAACCCTTTGCCAGGGAGCCCGCAAGTCCCGCCGCCTTCGGACAAACCAAGCGAACACCAGACCGCTGAGGATCAACAGACCGAGCAAGGCATCGGTCCAGAGAATGATCGGTTTAACGGATACCATTCCTCACTCCAGCCTGATCCGCGGATCAACCAAGGTATAGGAAAAATCAGTCAGGATAAGGCCGAAGATATACAGCACCGAACCTAGGAAGACCATGGCCCGGACGACGGCAAAATCCTGGGCGCTGATCGCCTCAATGGTGTAGCTTCCCAGACCGGGGATGCCGAAAAAGGATTCGGTGATCAGGCTGCCCATAAACAAGAGAGGAATCACCACTACCGCACCGGTCAGGATGGGGATCAAGGCATTCTGGAGCACATGTTTAAACAACACGCGCAGCTCCGAAAGCCCCTTGGCCCTGGCTGTCCGGACATAATCTTTGCCGATTTCCTCGAGGAATATGGTGCGGTACCAACGGGCACCGGCCCCCATCCCACTGATCACCCCTACTAAGATCGGGAGGATCAGAAACTTGAGAGCCACCGGTCCATCTCCATAACCGGAAATTGGGACCAGGTTCCACAGTTTGCTCAAGAGATACTGGCCGCCGATGATATAAAACAAACTGGAAATGGACATCATCCCCACACAGAGGACTACACCCCAGACATCCAGATAGGTGCTCCGAAAAAAAACCATCATCAGGGCAAAGGAGATGGTCCAGAGGAGCCCCACCAGAAAAACAGGCAGGGCAATGGCCAGACTGGGCCCCATGCGGTTCTTGATTTCATAGGCGATGTCACGCCCGTCATCGGCTCGTCCAAAATTAAAGACAAACAGTTTGACCGATTTTTCGAAAAAGATGGTTTCGGTCACCGTCGACAGACCTGGGGCCGTCTTATTAAAAAGCAAGGGTTTGTCATAACCCCGTTCCGCTTTCCATTTGGCAATAGCCTGCGGAGTCACCCGTTTAACCCCGAGATGGATGCGGGCCATATCGTCCGGGGTATTGACCATAAAGAAGAGAACAAAGGTCACCAGATTGACCCCAATTAAAATAGGAATGGCGTAGAGGATTCGGCGGATAAGATAATTCAGCATCAGGCAGCCCGCCTCCTTTCCCGGCGACGATAGGCAACGACTGCCGGGCCGATGATGGCCGCCAGCAGGAACAATCCAAGCACCAGGGGCCAGAGCACCGGCTGATTCCAATGAGCCCGCTTTTGGTCCCGCAGTTTGGGATCCAGGCGCTGGTACTTCAGGCCGTTCCGGGCCATTTGGTTCGGTTTCTGATTCAACATCCAGCAGTGATATAACACGTATTCCTTGGGATGAAAACCCCACAGCCAGGGAGCATCACGGCGGACGATCTCGACCATCCGGTCAATGATGGCCTGGCGTCTTGGCCCGTTTTCCAGATTTTTCATCTCTTCAAAGAGTCGGTCGTATTCGGGATTGGCATAGTTGGCGGCGTTTTCCCCGTCATACTTCACCTTCCCCTGAGGACCGTAGAGCAGAAAGAGAAAATTCTCCGGATCCGGATAGTCGGCATTCCAGCCCCAGTTGAAGATCTGGGCGTTCCCCTTGCGGATCTTATCCTGAAAACGGTTATAGTCGGTGGACCGAATCACCAATTGCAGGTTTAGCTTCTGAAATTGTTTTCGGATCCAATCCAGACGGGCCTTATCATCCGGACCACGAGCGGTGACATCCAAATTGAGGACCAGGGGTTTCCCGGATTCCCTTTCCAAACCATCCGGATACCCGGCTTCGGCCAGCAGTTTCTTGGCGGTCTCCAGGGAATGTCGTTTGGGTCGTCCCCTGTGCCAATAATAGACATAAGGATTGATCCCCTCTTCTCCGGATCTATGGCCGAATATCCCCGTTGGAATCGGACCTTGAGCGGCCAGGCCCCGCCCGTTGGCAAAAATACTCAGATACTCTTCGTAGTCGACAGCCAGGGAAATGGCTTGGCGAAGCTTACGGGCCCGTTCGGAGAGGCCGCCCACCAGCGGATCCAGCATATTGAATCCCATATAAATATCGCTGGGGGCCACCGAGGTCTTCAGGCGGATACCCTTTTGCTGCATGGACTCCGTCAGGGCAATATCACCGGTACTGGTGAACTGGACCGCTTGATCAAAGCTGTCCGAACTGATTCCGGAGGCATCATAATAGCCCTGGAGAAACTTGTTCCAGTAAGGAATACCTTCCTTTTCCAAGCTGTAGACCACCTTATCGATGAACGGCAAGGGTTTACCGGCATCAGCCAGAAAGCCGGCTTCGGCATCTCCCGGTTCCCCCTCACCGGGATACACTTCACCATGAAAGTTCGGGTTTCGCTCCAAAACCATTTGCCGGTTGGGATTGTTTTTGGTCAGCATATACGGACCAGTACCCACCGGATACCAGTCCAGATTAAAATTTTTTTCGGCCATGCCTGGTTGGGCATAAAAACGCTCCACCTCCTCCGGAACCGGAGCAAAAAAGGACATGGCCAGCCAGTAGACAAACTGGACGTATTTCCCTTTGAGCTTCACCTGGTAGGTGTACCGATCAATCACCTGGACCCCCTCCAAAGGAATGTTCTGGAGGTCCAAAAAGGCCTTGCTGCGGCCGCTTTTGACCATTTCCTGATTGGTCTTCTTCAAGGCCACGGCGTATTCTTTCATTCCCACAATCAGTTCACTCATCAATCCGAAAATCGGGGAATACAATCGGGGATGAGCCAGACGTTTGATCTGGTATACATAATCTTCGGCGATCAGTTCCCGGGTACCCTGGTGCTTGAAATCTTTCAGGCTGGTAATGCCCTCCAGGTCAGGGGGCCGAAGATTAGTATAGATCAGCTGCCCCTTATCATTCCTGGCAAAAGCCGGATGGGGCTGATAGCGGATTCCCGGACGAATTCTGATTTGATAAAGACTATAAGAAACGGATGAGGCCGGAGCATTATCCGGAAGTTGTTTCCCGGCTGCATCCAACAATCGGGGGATGGGCACGTCCAGGGACGTAGCTGGGATCAAGGTATAAGGTCTTTTAAAATAATGGTATTGTAAAGGGGGTTCGTAGATCTGGGCAATAAAAGTAGCCTCGTTTTCACTGTAGGACTGGACCGGATCGAGATGTTTAGGGCGTTCGGCAAAAGCCGAATAAAGAATATTTCCACCTTTATCCTTAGCCGGGTAAGGATTATTCCAGGTGACTTGACCACACCCGCTCAGCAGGGCGAGGGCCAGAATAGCCGGAAAACACCTTCGTAAAACTAATAACCGGGAGAAGAAAATCATTTTGGCTTGTTGTGTCAGTTCAATTTTTATGCTATGAAAAAAACAATAACGGTTCTTAAGGAATTCCTGTTTAGCAAATGGCGCCACTCGAAGATCTTGATCATATCACGATAGTCCTGCACCAACCCCGGTTTGCCGAAAACATCGGAGCCTCCGCCCGAGCAGCCTGGAATATGGGTTTAGCCCATCTCATCGTAATTAATCCCGAAGATACCGATTGGGAACGGATGACCAAACTCTCAACTCATGTAGCCCGGCATCTTCTGGAACAAATGCAAACGTTTCATTCCTTGGCCGAGGCCCTGGCCCCTTTCCAGTACATCATCGGGACAACGGCTCGGTTAGGCGGCCAACGAAAAGAATTGATCGCTCCGTCTCAGGCCGCTTCAAAAATTCGTTCTTTGGGCCGACAAAATCGTATTGCCCTCCTTTTCGGACCGGAAAATCGGGGGCTCAGTAATGAAGAATTGCGTTTTTGTCACAGTACCGTCCACATTCCCACGGCCTCGACGAGTTCCCTCAATCTGGCTCAGGCCGTCCTGATCCTTTGTTATGAAATCCTTTTGGCCCACCTCTCGGAGCCAAATCGGCGCTCCGAGTTCGGAGGACCTAACGAAATAAACCCTGACTCTGCTTATCAAGACTCAAAACTCCCGACTCAACTCTCTGAACATTCCCTGGCTACTTCTTTTGAACTGGAAGGCATGTATGAACACCTTAAAGAAGTTCTTCAGATCATGGATTTTCTGGATGAGCAGAATCCGGAGCTCTGGATGATGAGCCTGAGGCGATTCTTTTCCCGCATCGGACTCTATCCCCAGGAAGTACGCATGATCCGTGGTATCTGCCGCCAGCTTAAGTGGCTGGTCATCAACCGTCGTCCTGCCAACTAAGAAACCGGAGAGGAACAAGAGGAACATGCCTGAACTACCTGAAGTTGAAACCATCGTTCGTCGTCTTCGTTTAAGTCTGATCAATCAAAAAATTTTAAAGGTCCGGGTGTTCACCCCCAAGATCCTGCGCCAACCTCCAGCCCTTTTTGCTCAACGGTTACGAGGAGCTATCATACGGGATATCAGACGTAAAGGCAAGTTCATCCTCATAGGCCTTGAGCCCAAGGGAATGTTAATCATCCACTTAAAGATGACCGGCCAGATATTACTGGAATCCAAATCAAAGCCTTATGATCAACACACCCATGTCCTCTTTTCATTTGTTTCTTCCCCCGTGCAGATGCGCTACCGGGATATCCGGAAATTCGGATTCATGGATTTGTCCTCCAGCGGTGCGGAGGAAGATCTCCCCTATATCCGGAAAGTAGGCCCTGATCCTTTCGAAGTTTCCCCTAAAATATTTTTTCATCTCATTCATAATAAAAATAAATCGATCAAGTCTCTCCTTTTGGACCAGTCGGTCATAAGCGGTTTGGGCAACATTTATGTGGATGAATCCCTCTTCCAGGCCGGCCTGCATCCCCAAACTAAAGCCATGGCCTTGTCTCCGGACCAATCCCAAAAACTTTATCGGATCATTAAAAACACCTTGTCTCAGGCCATTCGTTTTCAAGGGTCGACCTTGCGGAATTTTAAAAAACCGGACGGAAAATCGGGAGGATTTCAAAAGTTTCATCAGGTCTACCGGCGCAAGGACCTCCCCTGCCCGGTTTGCCGTTCACCTATTCAAAAAATGATTGTCGGAGGTCGGGGCACTCATTATTGTGCTCATTGTCAGAAAATGAGTTACCCCAATACGAATAGATGATACTCCCACTGAGTTTCAAAACATCAGTCCGGGCGCATTGTTTAAACAGACGGATAATTTTTTTTTAGGTCATTACAGCAAAACAGACCATTAACCCTAAAAAAAATTATTTTTTTCGGTAAAATTTATGTTTTTAGCTTGACCGGGCTATTTTTTTCCTTTATAAACTACTACAATATTAAAAATTTTAAGGAGGATTGATTATGGCTACAAAAAAACCCCTGACCAAAAACCAGTTGGTTTCATATCTGGCGGAAAAATTCTCGTTGACCAAGAATTCGTCCAAGGAGATTTTAGACGAATTGGCCAAACTCGCCATTTCTGAAACCAAGAAAACCGGATCCTTTACTCTGCCGGGGATCGGCAAGCTTGTCCTTTCCAAACGGAAAGCACGGACAGGCCGAAATCCTCAAACCGGTGCCCCGATAAAGATTCCGGCCAAGACGGTTACAAAAATGAGGATTGCCAAGGCCTTTAAAGACGCTGTTGTTCCACCGAAGAAGTAGACTTTCCCTAATCCACAGAGCAATGGGAAGGGGAAGAAAAAGCACACTTCCAATTAATTGATTCAACCCTTTCCGAAAAGGAGTAAAAAGTATGGTCGTTAAAAAGAAACCTAAAACCAAAAAAGCCGCCGCCCCCGTTTCCGCAAAATCTAAAAAACCACAAAAATCTCCGGAAAAATGGATCCGAACTACTGTCATGATTCGGGAAGCCAACCATGGGAAGATTAAGGCCATCACCTATTGGGAGAAAAAAGGGATCAAAGAAGTTGTCGATGACGCTTTAAAGGTGTATCTAAAAGGGTTAAAGGTGAAACCGCTTCCCAAAAAGAAGTAATTTCTCCTCTGAACGCACATCGATTTTTGCTTTATCCTCAGATCCCTTTTTCGGGTGAAAAGGGATCTGAGGATAAACGCTTGCTTAGGCCAGTGAAAATAACTGGATCTAACCCAAACAGAATTCCCAAACTTCCTTTTATTTGAGATAAGAAGACGAAAAATTTGCCGAAGGGTTTGTAAGCCTTCTGTATTTCTTTATCTGCTTATGACCTTATCAGACGAGAATTAATTAGTGAATTTCACAATAAAAAAATAATTTACTTTACTCATCTGGGAAAAAGTGTTAGCTAGGATTTAATTTTTTTCTGGCAAGAGGAGCTTCAATTCCTATGGCTCAGATTGCTCCCTTACAGGGGGTTATATATAATTCTAAAATCATCAACGATCTTTCCCAGGTGGTCACCCCTCCATACGACGTGATCAGCCCTCAGGAACAAGAGCGGTATTATGCCCTTCACCCCTATAATATCGTTCGACTGGATTTCGGCAGAAATTTCCCCAGTGATACGCCCGATGACAATCGCTATACCCGGGCCGCCCGCATCAAAACTATCTGGGAAAAGGAACAGATCCTTATTCAGGATCCTGAACCGGCCATTTATCTTTACACCATCCATTACCAATTTGCCGGGAAGGCCCTTCGCGTTCGAACCGGATTCATCTGTTTACTTGGATTGGAACCTCTGAATACAGGTAAGGTCCGGCCCCATGAAAAGACCTTTTCCGCACACAAGCATGACCGCTATCAACTCTTCCAGCATTGTCAAATGCAATTTTGTCCCATTTTCTCTTTTTATCTCGACAAGGAAAATCAGGTCCTTTCTTTTCTTTCCAGCCAGGCGGCCAAAGAACCCTTTATCGATTTTCAGGATCAACAATCCATTCGTCATCAGCTTTGGAGGATCACCGACCCTTCAGCTCTAAAAAAAGTTCGGGACATGTTTTTGGAAAAGACGGTATATATCGCCGATGGACATCACCGCTATGAAACCAGCCTGGCTTATCAGGCCGATATGTTCCGGAAGCATCCTGGGCTGGAGGCTAACGCCGCCGTTAATTACACCTTAATGTTTCTCTGCCCCATGGAAGATCAAGGCTTGACCATCTTTCCGGTTCATCGGGCCTTAAACCAAGTTTCGGAGATCGAACCGACCCAATTGGAGAAAAGTCTGGAAGAGGATTTCTTTATTGAAAAATTTCCTTTTACTCCTGAAAACAAAAAGCAGGCTAAGGAAAATTTTCTGCACCAGCTGGATATTCGAGGAGGGAAAGGTCATATTTTCGGTCTGTTTATGGCCCGGTCCAACTCGTATTATCTCTTAACCCTAAAAGAGGAAAGCCTTAACGGCCCCTGGGGAGAAGACCTTCACCCTTTGTTACGCCAGCTGGATGTCATGATCTTAAGCCGTCTGATTATTCAAAAAGGCTGCGGGGTAAGACGGGAAGAACTTGATCAGGAAAACGTCATCGAGTATCGCCATGATAGTCTGAATGCCCTTAGTCTGGTGGAAAAAGGGAAAAGTCAAATATGTTTTATTCTCAATCCCACACCCATCGAACAGGTCAGGCAAATAGCCGAAGCATCCTTGGTCATGCCTAGAAAATCGACCTATTTCTATCCTAAAACCCTGACCGGCTTGGTGATGAATCACTTAACCGTGAATGAATTTATCCCCTCCTGAGAATCCCGTTGTCTTAAACCCGGATGAAACCCTGGACTCCTGGGGCAAAGGGTTCATCCAAGTTATTCAAAACAAAACGGGGTATCGTTTTTCGATCGACGCCCTGATCCTCTTCGAATTTATCCGGGTGAAGGAACGGTCCCGAATATTGGATTTAGGGACAGGCAGTGGCATACTGGCCCTCCTCCTGGCCAAAACCTATCCCCGTTCACGGATTACCGCCCTGGAACTCTCCCCTGAATTGCTTGACCTGGCCCGCCGCAACATCCTTCTCAACGAACTTCAAGAGCACATCGCCCTGATTCAAGGGGACCTCTGTCAGCTTCCCTGTTTTTTGAAGAAAAACCAATTTTCGGTTATCGTCTCCAACCCCCCCTATCGCCCCCTGCATAGCGGGCGAATCAATCCGGATTTACAAAAGGCCATGGCTCGTCATGAAATTCGGGCTTCCCTGCCCAACCTGCTTCAGGCTGTGGCCCACGGGTTAACGGCGAAGGGAAAGTGGTTTGTCATCTATCCGGCCTGGAGGATGGTCTCTCTTTTATCCTTAGCCAGGGCCCACCATCTTGAACCGAAAACGATTCAACTGGTTCATTCCTTTCCGGGGAAGGAAGCGGAATGGGTGCTCATGGAGGCGGTCTATCAGGGCCGGGAAGAGTTGAAAATCCTTCCGCCTCTTATTGTCTATCAGAAACCCGGGGTGTATAGTTCCCAACTTCAAAACAGCCGGATTTTTCAAGACCCTTCTTCTATCCCATCCCGTTAAGCCCCGAAGGTCCCTCCCAAGGAGAACCGGGCTTTACCCGGATGGTCTTAACCGAAGGGGTTCCCAATTTTGCATTTATTTTATCCCTGATGGACTCCTTGAGGAATTGAAACTGTTGCCCCACCACGGAATTGGAGACCGACAGATAAAGTGTGCCCTCCCGATATCCTTCTAAATAAATTCCTGAACGTAACGAGGCCGGAACAACGGCGCTCCAGGCCTCAATGACCGCAGGAACCAAAGGATCGATGACCGAATTCTCTCCTCCCCACAATTCTTGGACTATGTTTTTTAAGGGAACGATCTCTTTTTTTTCCATGATTCACTTCCTATCCTCTATCCGAAATTTCCCTCCTGAAAAGTGATTGACAGTAGGGAATAACCTTGTATATAGTATCCTGGCATGTGAAGGCCGCAAAGGACTTCAATATATACAATACTCACCTAATCGAAATGTCAAGACAAGAAAAAACATTTCTTGTTCCGTTCAATATATCTGATTATATCGGTGTCCTACCCATTCTAATTGGGGAATAATTTTCTTAGACCGTTACGATACGTGGAATAGTTTTAACACCAAAAACTGAAACCGAACTCCTAATGGCGGAGGATCCGTCTGCAAAAAATCTAAAAGGGGGTGATTAAATCGTTTTAGTGTAACTAATCTTTCTCTTGAGTAGTTCGGGATTTTGGACTTGCTACCCTAAAAAATTGAAGGAGGAATCATGGCCCTAAAAAAAGTTTTATTAACGGAAGACGAAATGCCTCGGCAGTGGTATAACATATTACCCGATATGCCCACACCTATGCAGCCTCCCCTGCATCCCGGCACCGGTCAGCCGGTCGGTCCGGATGACCTGGCCCCGGTCTTTCCGATGAACCTGATCGAACAGGAAGTCAGCCCCCAGCGTTGGATCGATATTCCGGAACCGGTATTGGAAAAATATCTTATCTGGCGTCCCACTCCTTTAGGCCGGGCCTATGCCCTGGAAGAATTCTTGCAAACTCCGGCCAAAATTTATTTTAAAAACGAAGGGGTCAGCCCGGCCGGAAGCCATAAACCCAATACGGCCGTTCCCCAGGCCTATTATAACAAGGTTTTTGGCACCAAACGAATCGCCACCGAAACCGGGGCCGGCCAATGGGGTAGCGCCCTCAGTTTTGCCTGCAACCTTTTTGGTCTAGAGGTCAAGGTCTACATGGTCCGGATCAGCTATGACCAGAAACCCTACCGCCGGTTGATGATGAATACCTGGGGAGCCACTTGTGTGCCCAGTCCCAGTCCGGATACCAATGCCGGAAGGAAAATCCTCGAACAGGATCCCAATTCCCCGGGAAGTCTGGGCATTGCCATCAGTGAAGCCGTAGAAGATGCCGTGACCACCCCGAACAGCAAGTATTCCCTGGGCAGCGTGCTCAACCATGTGCTCCTGCATCAAACGATTATCGGTTTGGAAACAAAAAAGCAGTTAGCCAAATTGGGCGATTATCCCGACGTCGTCATCGGTTGCGCCGGAGGGGGCAGCAATTTTGCCGGTCTGGCCCTCCCCTTTATTGCCGATAAGATAGCCGGTAAAGCAGTTGATGTCTACGCGGTCGAGCCCAGCTCCTGCCCCACTATGACCAAAGGTCCTTTTGTCTACGATTTCGGTGATACCGTTCAGATGACGCCTCTACTACCAATGCATAGTCTCTGCCACGCCTTTGTGCCGGCCCCGATCCATGCCGGCGGCTTGCGTTATCACGGCATGGCGCCCATCGTCAGCCAGTTGGTTTTAGACAAGCTCGTTGAGGCCGTGGCCATCAATCAGTTGGAAACCTTTGCCGCCGGCGTAACCTGGGCCAGGACCGAAGGATTCATCCCGGCCCCGGAAACCAATCATGCCTTAGCCATGGTTATCCGTGAGGCCAAGAAGGCCAAAGAGGAAGGGAAGGCTAAAACCATTCTGGTCAACTGGAGCGGACACGGCTTAGTGGACCTGATGGCTTATAATGCCTATTTCGAAGGGAAACTCACCGATTATGAGCTTCCAGATGAAGTTATTCAGAAATCGTTAAAAGCCCTGGAAAATTTCCCCAAGCCTAAGATTTAATAATTTTTCCAAAGACAATGGGGGTCAAGGGAGACGTAATTATCCTGGACCCCTATTGTTTTTTTGTCGGGCTGATTTTGCCGGAATCCTTCAAAAAGGAAAACCAAGAATAGAAGTTTTGGAGTTAATCCATGGATGAATCATTTGACCAACAGGAAATCTACTGTCCCCATTTAGGCATGATGTTAACCTTTCATTACTGTCGCCGGGTGCAGTCCTCTTTGCCCTGCCGCAATCTGATCGGTTGTTGGGAAAAAAGACTACCTATAGGGAATTTTCTAATGGAAAACTTTTCTCGGGAAGATCTGGAACGGACCTTTGGAGACTTGCCCAAGACTAGAATGGAACGGATATTTGACAGTATTAAACAAGTAAAAGAACCCACTTAAAAGGGCTAAATCGTTTTTCCATTTTTTTCTTGTCACCCCACCAAAATTATGTTAGGAGAGAATGTTTTATTGGGCCGTTAGCTCAACAGGTAGAGCAACTGACTCTTAATCAGTAGGTCGTAGGTTCGAGCCCTACACGGCCCACCAAATAAAGCATTTAATAAAAAAAGCCCGAGTAAAATCGGGCTTTTTTATTTCTATCCCCTTTCCGAATTTAATTTCAGAATAAACAGCTATTCCTTCTTATTTTTAACATCTCTGAGGGAAAGGGTGAACAGGGAACAGGAAATTCCCTTGTGGAAATTGATAGCCGATGATTTTTCTAGTCCCGGGTGGGAATCATCCAAATTTCCACATGCGTGTTCATCGTGGCGTCTTCAATAAAAAAAAGGCTTCGTTTATCTTTTTTCTCGAACAAGAGAATAATCTGGGGAGGTCGTTTAAAATCAGCCTTTAACTTCCAGCCGTCCTTAACCATGTTAGTCTTGAAAAAGTTTAGGAGGGATTTAACTTCAACATAGCCATCCAATTTTAAGAACCCGGATTTAACCTCCGGAGATTTATAAACATTGGATTTCTTTTCATCCAGTTTTAGCTCATTCGGGATTTTAACATCCTCAAAGTCATAATAGCGGCTATCACTTCGGTCCGAATTTTTTATCGATCCAGCCGATTGAAAGGATGAAACCGGACTCATCGGCGATTCGTTCTTTTGTTCTTTCAAGGAACTTCCACAACTGAGCATAAATCCTATTAAACACAAAACAAGAAGGAATAAACCGGCTAATCGGCATTTTTCATTGATGGCAGCCATTCCGCACCCTCCAATAAAAAAATTCTCTCTATCCGCATCAATTAACAATTTGATGAAAAACTCATTGGCTTGGCGTTCCAGTCAAGGGAAACCGGGACCTATAGAGGTCCTTAATCAGTCTTCTTTGTCTGGCCCACCTGATTCACCTTCGAACCGCCTCAGCCAGGGCCGCCCAGGCCTTGAGGGTCAGGGCCTGGGTAAGGGCCGCTCCGGCCACCGGGTGACCGGATAATTTAACCACCACCATTTCGGCCGCCGGGTTGATATGGATCATCTGACCATGGACACCCGAAGCCTCGAAGGCCCCGTCGGCGTTATGGACAATCCACCATTGATTGTGATAGCTGTATCCAGGCCGATAGCTCATGCCCGAGGCCTTGAATTTTTCCCGGTCCCCTCCCCGCCTCAGGTCTTCGATTACCGCCTGGTCAATAACCCGCTGACCGTTAAATTCCCCGCCGCGCCGGATCATTTCCCCGAAACGGGCCAGATCCCGGGCTGTGGCGCACAGGCCGGCTCCTTGGAGCGGGGTCCCCACTGCGTCGACCATCAGATAGGCATCTTCCTCCATGCCCAACTTTTGCCAGATTCGTTCAGACATGAGCTCGGCAAAATGTTTGTTGGTGACTCGGGAGACAATCCAGCCCAATACCTCCGAATGGACCGTCCGATAAATGAACCCGGCCCCATGCTGCCCTTCCTTTTTGAGGGTTTTCAAAAAATCATAAATGGTTTTCGGGCCGCTATAGTTGGGCGGAAAGGGACGCAGGCCGCTGGCATAGGCGTATCCAAAGATTTCAGTGGTCGGGTCTGAATAAACCTCCCGGAAGCGTACCGCCCCGGTCATATCCAGGACCTGTTGAACGGTCATATCACCCCAGGCGCTCTCAGCCAACTCCGGCACATATTTCGTCACCAGGGCCGTGGAGTCGAGCTTTCCTTCATGAATTAACTGAGAGGCCAAGAGGCCGGTGAAGGATTTCGTGACCGAAAAAAGGAGGTGCGGGGTTTCCGGTTTCATCTGACTGTAATACCGTTCATAGACCACCCGTCCTTTATGCAGAACGATCAAGGCATCCGTATACGTAGCTTTCTGCCATTCCCCTATGGACATCTTCTGCCCTTTATCGTTCTCAAAAACATAACCGTCCAAATTGAGCGGAGCAGTCGGTAACGGTGACGGTGGGCCTGATCCCCGACGGATATTTCGCGTCGGTACAAGCTCTCGAATATGCTGGGAGGCCCAGCGCATTTGAGGATATTTGGTTCGAGTGTTATTATCGACAACCTTATCCCCCACCGGCGGGAAAGTATTCATGTATCCCAGTTTGTCCAGATCGGCGGATTCAGGTGGGGGTAATTGCTGTCCGGAAGTTATTGCAGGAAAGAACAAGGAAAAAATTATCAGTAAAGACAGGATGTTTTTTGTCCGGAAGACCATTTTCATAACCCTCCTTTAAGCCAAGGTTTCCAGGAAAATTACCTATTCGACATATTTTTAATACTTAAAGTATATAAGAGGAGGCCATCACCTTCAAGTAGAAAAAAGAGATCAGCCTGGTGATTTTTCCTGGTCAACAAACCCTTGGCTCCCAAATTTGAAAAAATAAGCTAAAAATTATTAAAATTATAAATATTATAATATATTCCTTGACAAGCCTACGGAATTTCAGTAAATGATTTGAATAAGGCCTATTAGAACTGCTCGGGGTTACCCATTTATGTTCCAAGCCGCTAAAAAATCGTTCAAAATTTCCGATCAGATTATTGACCAGATTCGGGATGCCATTCTTTCCGGAAAATTGAAACCCGGAGACCGTCTAGCCTCGGAAAAGGAGTTGGCCGATCAATTTTCCGTCAGCAAAGCCACCTTGCGGGAAGCCATGCGGGTTTTGGAAGTTATGGGATTGATCGAGATGCGCAAAGGAATTTCCGGCGGCATTTTTATTGCCGAAGTGGATATGCGGACCACTATCCACAGCATTATCAATTTTCTCCACTTCCATCCTATCTCCATTCAAGAAATCACCATGCTCCGCTATCTGATCGAACCGAAAGTGGCCCAGATCGCCGCCTCCAAGAGAACCGATAAGGATATCCAGAGCCTGGAAAAAATCCTTGAGGAGGATAGTCCCGAAGCCGATATGGTCGGCTCCAAGGAAATCGGGTTCCACCGCTACTTAGCCCGCTTAGCCGAAAATACCTTGCTGATCCTGATTGTCGATTTTGTCGACAATTTATTGGACTCCATTAAAGCAAAGGCCAAATTAGGCCCTGATTTTTATCAGAACGTTCGGATATCCCATCAACACATCCTGGATTGTATCATTAGAAAGGACGGTCCCGGTGCGGCTCTGGCCATGACCCAGGACCTGATGGAAGTGGACCGACATCTCAGCCGGGTCATGGATTCCCTTCCCTTTGATCCGGTTGCATTCGATCCCAGCCTTAATTCGATTGCGAAATAAAAGTAAAAAAGATTACCCTTAGGAGGATAAGCTATGGCAGTCAGACAATTAAAGTATTGCGCCAACAATGAGTGGAAACAATCTAAAACAACTAAATATATGCCGGTCACCAACTCCAGCACCGGAGAGGTTATGGCCGAAGCCCCCTGTTGCACCGTTGAGGAAGTGGAGAGCGCCGTAGCGGCAGCCAAAGCGGCCTTCCCGGGATGGTCGAGCCGGCCCATCCAACAGAGAACCGACCTGATGTTCCGTTTCCGAGAGCTGCTTGAAACCCATCTGGAGGAATTGACCCTCTCGGTTTCCATGGAATTAGGTAAAAACCTGGATGAGGCCCGGGGAGATATTCTTAAAAGCATCGAGGTGGTGGAACTGGCCTGCGCCGCCCCGGTGCTCATGCAGGGCGATGCCCTGATGAATGTTTCCACCGGTCACGATACGGTCATGTACCGGGAGCCGGTGGGAGTTTTCGCCGGGATCGTCCCCTTCAATTTCCCGGCCATGATCCCCTTCGGCTGGATGATTCCCCTGTGCATCACCATGGGCAATACCTTCGTCCTCAAAGCGGCCAGTTTGACCCCCCAGACCGCCGTGAGGGTTTTAGAGCTGCTTATCGAAGCCGGGATGCCGCCCGGCGTAGTGAATTTGGTCACCTGCAGCCGCAATGAAGCGGAATTGCTTCTCAAGCACCCTGATATCCGGGGGATTTCCTATGTGGGGTCCACCTCGGTGGGCTTACATATCTATTCTACGGCCGCGGCCCACGGGAAAAGGGTTCAAGCCCTCTGTGAGGCCAAGAACCACGCCCTGGTCATGAGTGACGCCGCCCTGGAACGGTCCGCCCTGGGGATTATCAATTCGACCTTCGGCTGCGCCGGTATGCGCTGCATGGCCCTTCCGGTTCTCTGTGTGGAAGAGGCTTGTGCCGATGAATTCATGGGCTATCTGGTCAAGTTCGCCAAAGAGCGTAAAGTAGGCTGCGCTTACCATCCGGAAACGGAATTAGGACCGGTCGTCTCCGCCGAACACAAAAAATCGGTCATCGATTGGATCAACAAGGGCCTTGCCGAGGGCGCCAAGCTGGTCCTGGACGGGAGAGATATCGTTATCCCCGGCTTCGAAAACGGACACTTCATCGGCCCTACCATTCTGGACCATGTCAAACCGGGAATGACCGTGGGCGATTCCGAGATTTTCGGCCCTGTGACCTGCATCAAGAGGGTGAAGGATTTCGAAGAAGGACTGGCCATCATGAACGCCAATCCCTTTGCCAACGGGTCGGCCATTTTTACCCAGAGCGGGTACTTCGCCCGGGAATTCACCCGGCGGACCCATGCGGGGATGGTCGGTGTCAATGTGGGCATTCCCGTGCCCATCTCTTACTTTCCTTTTGCCGGTCACAAGCAGTCCTTTTTCGGCGATCTGCATGTCATGGGACGGGACGGAGTGGCATTCTATACGGAAGCCAAATGCGTGACCTCCCGCTGGTTCGGCGAAGAGGAAAAAAAGGAATGTAAAATCAGTACCTGGGAAGGGACGATTGCCCGGAAATAACAGGCCTCATGTCTTTAGAGAATCATGAAGGCCTCCTACCTGAAAGCCCCTTTTCTCTCAGCCATTGCTCGGGTCCGTTCCAATTGCGGCCGTTACCCGGGCAATGGCTGATCACCTAAAGAGCCCAATAATTATTTTTGGATCATCTCCAAATTAGTTGGCGATGATCCAAGGATTCAAGGATTCGAGGATTCAAGGGGTCAAGGAAATGCTTAAGAATTACAAAAAACTGAAAGTCTGAGAGAAATCGTATCAGTTCTGCTTAGAGATTTACCGACTCAAGTCTTGATCTCGCATTTAAGTTTTCTAAAGGAGAAAAATCTACCAAGGATAAAAGAGGATTTAAAAGAGATCGAAAGGATGCTTAAAGCTTTGATAAAATCCTTAGAAACAATCACTTGAATCCTTGAATCCTCGAATCCTTGACCCCTTTTGATCAACTTGTTGGGAGAAAAATCTTATTTTCCCACTTCCTATCTCCAATGTCCGGGTTTCCAATGTCCCTTGGGGCCCCAGTGACCCGGAACCCAAACCGCTCCTGATCGGGGTGCCGGTACAGTGGCCCAGTATCCGGCAATCCAGCCACGAGGGGTCCATCGCCCGGGGACCCACTTAGCTCCAGGAGGTGGAACGGTCGGGTCCATGACCCAAACCGATCCATTCCAGGTATAAGGCCCTGCTCCGGGAGGGGAAGGCAATAGGATCCAGGTTCCTCCATATTGATACCAAATTTTCCCGGGAGGCGGAGGACCCATGGCATTCCAGGGGGCCGGGGGCCCATAGGCAGGACCTGGGGGTGGACCAACTGGACCTGGGGGTGGTGGACCGGGAACCGAAACATGAGGAGGTCCAGTTGGCGTGCCAGGTTGGGGGTAATATTGGGGAGGGGGTGGAGTTCCGGGTTGAGGGGGATACTGAGGACCGGATGGAGTCCCAGGTTGGGGCGGATACTGGGGGCTGGGTGGGTAACCAGGCGGATTAGGATAAGGCGGTTGGGCCAACACAGGACTGCAGGTGAAAAGGAGCATCAAGGCCATGACCAAACTCAAAAAAATCATCCGGTTCCACTGATTTTTTTTACGATTCATAGGACCTCCTTATTTAAGAGAGATTGTTCTTCTGACCTTTCGAGAGGATAAAAAGTTAATCCACTTTTTGGCGTTGAAAAATTTTCCTGACCATCACCGATTTCTGGTCAAGATTGGTCAGGCCGTATTTTTTGGCCCAGTCCATGGCTTCCAGAAACTCCTGAATGGTTACCCCTCGAGCGATTTCCGGATAATCATAAGCCTTATACTCCACCCGATATTGGGCCATGATGTTGACATAGGTGTTGCGAGGCAACTGTTCCGAGACCCATCGGAGGAACTTTTCCGTCCCGGCAACCCGATTGGGCATAACCAGATGGCGGATGATCAGGCCCCGAAGGGCGATCCCCCGTCTATCTGTTTGCAGCACACCGACCTGGCGCTGCATATCTAAAATCGCCTTTCGGGTGATCTCAGGATAATCGGAAGCGCCGGAAGAATATTTGGAGGCCTGCTCCGGGTCCATATACTTAAGGTCCGGCAAATAAATATCGACAATGCCGTCCAGTAACGTGATGATCTCCGGCCGTTCATAGCCGCTGGTATTGTAGACCAGAGGAATGGACAATCCTTTTTTTAGAGCCAACCTAGTGGCTTGAAGGATGTTGGGCATGACATGAGTTGGTGTAACCAGGTTGATGTTGTGGCAGCCCATCTTCTGCAGTTTAATCATCATCTCGGCCAGTTTTTCATCGCTTATTTCCACCCCTCTGCCTTCATGGGAGATTTCCCAGTTCTGGCAGAAAACACAGCGGAGGTTGCAGTTGGAGAAAAAGATGGTGCCCGATCCTTTTTCTCCCACCAGGGCGGTTTCTTCACCGAAGTGGGGATGAAAGCTGTACACCATCACCTTGGCCGGGGCCTGACAAAACCCTCGCTCCCCCTTCAGTCGGTTTACCCCGCAACACCGCGGGCAGAGTTCACATCGCCCGAAGATATCATAGGCCCGTTTGATCCTTTGGCTAAATTCCCCTTCCCGCTCCAATAGCTCATAGGCCGGACGCCATCCCTCTTTTTTGGTAAGGCCGGCCGCCCGGCTGGAAGAAGAAAAAAGAAAGGAACTTCCCCCCCAAAGACAGCCTTGAAGAAAATCTCGGCGTTTCATATCCATGATTTTAGTGTATGACAGTACCGGCTTTTTGTCAAACCGCTTCCCTTTCTTCCGTCCTGAATCAAAATAAAGAAAAAACTCTTGACAATAACCAATTAATCATTATAATCAGATTAAACTGATTATTCAGAATAATTTGATAAACCATATTTTTCAACGGAGGTACCGAATGGCCGCTAAAAAACAACCCCCCTCCTGCTGCGGAGCGGAAGAACTGGTCAAAAGCTGTTGCCGGATTGAATCCCTCTTGAGCATCGACGAACGGGGGCAGATGGTCCTGCCCAAGGATTTACGGGACAGGGCCAAGATCAAACCCGGGGATAAACTGGCCCTGGTTACCTGGGAAAAGGATGGGGAAGTCTGCTGCCTGACCCTGATCAAAGCCGATTTTCTGAGTGCCGGGGTGAAGGATTTCCTCGGCCCCGTCCTGAAAAACTTTTAATGATTAATGCAAGAATAGAACTTTTGGCACGGATTTCCCGGATGACAAGGATAAGACTGGGATAAAAAGATTGGCCGTGTCAATCCGTGTGTCGGGCTCGGCCTGACCTCTGCCAGAAAAGTTTTTGGCTGTTTCTTTTATTTTTTCGTTGTGACCCGTCTTATGCGGGTCATGAAAATTAAGATGTTAAAGGAGGAACGATGATGAAACAAGATGAAATCAAGACTGCCGTCAGGCAGGGTTATGCCAAAATCGCCAATACGGCCGGATCCTGTTGCGCCCCGGCCGCCTCCTGCTGCGGTCCCCAAAAAACTCTGGAGAAAATCAGTCAGGAAATCGGATACGGGACCGAAGATCTCCAGGCCGTTCCCGAAGGAGCCAATCTCGGTCTGGGGTGCGGGAATCCGATCGCTATGAGTTCTCTAAGGGAGGGGGAAACGGTCGTCGATCTGGGATCGGGAGCGGGTTTTGACTGTTTTCTGGCCGCCCAGGCCGTAGGGAAAAAAGGAAAAGTTATCGGCGTGGATATGACTCCGGAGATGCTGGATAAGGCCAGGGGGAACCTACGTAAAGGGGATTTTCCCCAGGTGGAATTCCGGCTGGGTGAAATAGAGAACCTCCCCGTGGCCGATAACACGGCCGATATCATTATATCCAATTGTGTGATTAATCTTTCCCCGGACAAAGAACGGGTATTCGACGAAGCCTTTCGAATCCTGAAGCCGGGAGGACGAATAATGGTTTCGGATATTGTTCTCCAGGAGGAGCTTCCCCTGATTATTCAGAAATCCGTTTCCGCTTATATCGGCTGCGTCAGCGGCGCCGTCCAAAAAGAAGGCTACCTCCAGACGGTTCAGAAGGCCGGTTTCGAACATATCAAAGTTCTTGAAGAAAGAAGGTTTCCCCTGGGGGATTTGATCAGCCATCCGGCGGCCAAGGAGGCAAAGGTCGATCAGGAAACCTTGAAGGCCACGCTGGAAAAGTTGTCTACATCCATCACCAGTATCAAGGTCTCCGCCTTGAAGCCCGCTGCGGCTTAGGCAGTGGAAGATGAACATGTCCGGTCCGGAATTAACGTATTCAGAGATTCATAAAGAGTTTCAACCCAAAGTACAGCGCTACCTGAGCCGGATGGTCGGCCCAAGCGATGCCGAAGACTTGACCCAGGAAGTCTTGGTCAAGATCCATCATTCCCTGTCGACCTTTCGCGGAGATTCGCGGCTGTCAACCTGGATTTACCGGATTGCCGCCAACACCGCCCTGGATCGCCTGCGGCAGAGGGAAGGCGCCAGGGGATTCACTGAGGCATTATCTCTCGAAATGGAAGAGGACGGCGGGAATGGAATCACCCTTGGAATTGGTGCCCAGGAAGCCTCCATGGATCAACAGGTCATCCGCAAAGAAATGAACGGATGCATCCGGGAGATCATCGATACTCTCCCGACAGATTACCGGACCGTTATCGTCCTCAGTGAACTGGAAGGTCTGACGGATCAGGAAATGGCCGAGGCCTTGGGGGTCTCTCTGCGAACGGTCAAGATCCGTCTCCATCGGGCCCGGGCCCATCTGAAAAAGGAATTATCGACCGCCTGCGTTTTCTATCGGGATGAACGCAATGAATTCGCCTGTGACCGGAAAAACCTTCAGACTACCATTGAAAGGCACGTTTAAAAAAAAGGACCCTCCATCCATCCCTAAGCCATTTACTTTCTCAGGAATTCAAATACAACGGCCTCATGGTGCTCCGGTTCCTCCAG